>Ga0209373_10000040_pt1 | contig 304373 bp, 275 predicted proteins | sample Higcelweek5metaG_FD_187173 | JGI IMG/M metagenome (GOLD analysis project Ga0209373, IMG submission 187173) | Freshwater pond sediment microbial communities from the University of Edinburgh, under environmental carbon perturbations - High... | ecosystem: Environmental > Aquatic > Freshwater >...
AAAAAGTTGCGCGCAAAGCCCGGCTTCACCTTGACCACATCACCCATCGAGCCCAAACGCTCGATGCGTTCCATCAAAATAACTTCAATCATAGGTCAATCCTCCTTAGACGCCAGCGCGATCGTTAACATAAGGCAGCAAAGCCAAGAACCGAGCGCGCTTGATGGCGCGGGTCAGTTCGCGTTGCTTTTTGCCGGACACCGCCGTGATACGCGACGGCACGATTTTGCCGCGCTCGGAAACAAAGCGGCTGAGCAAGCGCACGTCCTTATAATCGATCTTCGGTGCATCGGCCCCGCTGAACGGGCAGCTCTTACGACGACCAAAGAAACGGCCACCGGCACCAGCGCCAGCACCCGCGCCGCCGGACGGACGGCGCTTGCCGCCGTTACCGCTACGACGTTTGTCCTCAAAAGAGGACGTATTCGATGTTTCTTGAATGCTCATGAGAAAAACTCCTTATCCGCAAAACGATTATTCAGCAGCGGAATCGCGCGGCGCGCGATCGCTACGAGGGCCACGGGACGGACGATCGCCGCGTTCTTCGCGTTCGTCACGACGCATCATGACGGAAGGACCTTCTTCCAATTCATCGACCTTGACGGTCAAGAAGCGAAGAATGTCTTCGTGCAGACGCATGTTACGTTCCATTTCGGCGACGGCGGTAGCCGGAGCGTCGAGATTGAACATCACATAATGGCCTTTTTTGTTTTTGCGGATGCGATAAGCGAGGTTACGCAAACCCCATTGCTCGGTCTTTTTCACTTCACCGCCGTTAGCTTTGACGATATCGGCGAACTGGCTCGTAAGAGCCTCGACCTGCGTGCTCGGAATATCCTGGCGCGCAATAAAGATGGACTCGTAGTATGGCATAGATCCACACTCCTTTCGGGTCTAAGTGATCGGTCGCTGGTTTGGGCCTATCCCAAAACTTCAGCCGCGCCGATCAAGCCAAATCCTAAGATTTAGCAAGGAGCAACCGGGCAGCCAAAGCGTCCCGGCAGAGGTGGGCTTTATAACGGCTCAACTGCTTGAATGCAATAAAAAGCCTCAACCCAGGATCTGCTTCAAGGCAGGGTTGGCTTGCGGCGCGGGGGCCATCGGCTTCCGTTTTAATTCATCATATTGATTCAATAGGTTAGAAGCCTCTTTTTCAAGAGCCCGACAAGGGGTCTTCACCTGAAGACCCTGCCTGTTACAAGCTTCCTTGAGCGCCATATGAAAAGACTCAATCGGCGTAAACGGGTCGTTGTCCATGACATGGGCCATTTCCTCGACATCAACCTCTGCTTGCCCATAGCCATCGCCAAACGCGTTTTCCGCAACAAAAGTGGAAACAGCCAAACGCCATTCCGCTTCAGTCGTCGAGGGGGCCACGCTCAAAGCCTCCGTCCCGGCGCTGGCCTCAATCGCTAGCCCCGCCTTGATAAGGTCGGGGCCATGCTTGGCCCAAGCATCGGGATAGCGCGTAGCATAAGGGGCCAATTCTTCGGGAACCTGCGAGAGATCGGCTTTCGGTTCGGCCTCTTTTATCTGCAGCACTTCCTCTTTTACCGCAGGCATAGTGTCTTGTTGCTTTCTCATCGTCATTTCTTCGCGAATTTTTTCGATCAGATTTGACGGCTTTACCTCCACAGGGGCGGAAACAACCGGCTCACTTACAACCTTCGCCGCTAGCAAGGTATAAAACCGATCTTCGTGACAAGAAGACGAAAGAGCACCCGGCACAGAGTGAGGCGGCTTAGCTATAGGTTTCGTCCTTGCCCGTTTCGTGCCCGCCGTTTGTGGAGCACTTGTTGGCTTAAACCGCACAAGAGAAACATCAGGATTGATGGGCTCAGACGGCTTAGCCCCCAACACAACAATTTGCGGCGCAGGAACAAACGTTTCAGGATTCGTCGTTGGTGGCTTTCTAGCTATCGACGCCTTCGGCAACAGCACTTTTGAAGGCCTTTTAGGCACAGACCTTTGTTGATCTATGATAAAGGGCGTTAAATCCTGCCCCTGACAATAAGCGACCAAGGGGGCTCGATGGGTTTTGAACGCCGCAGGATATTTTTCCGCATAAAAAGACAAAAGCTTTGTCAAACGCGCATCAATCTGGCGTGGTATGCGCCCACCTCCTTCAATGGAAAAAAGACCGGCCTCGCCGCCTATATCTAACGTCTCACCGACGGCCTTAGCCGTCAAACCAACTTCCAGACGCATCATTTTCAAAGCATGCCCAAGGAGCTTCGCCTCTGGCGCGTATTCAGAAAAGTTCTCAGACAGACGAAGATGCTTTTCCTTATAGAACAGATCGTTTTCTATCGTCCGCATAAACGGCGTTAAATCTTCGCCGTCACGATAAGCTACAAGAATGCCTTTGTGTATTTCATAGGATTCAGCGCAATTTGTTTCAAAATAAGCCAACAAAGACGCAAGCTCTTGGCTCTTGGGCTTCATGACGTTGCTGCCCGCTTCAACGCCGGACAAATATTTGTGCGAGAAAGAAAGCCTCGACGCCACAGCCCAGGTTTCTTGTTGCGATTCAAAAATAATTCTTTTGATCGTCTGGCCTAAAGCCTTCGCTTCCTCAGTCGAACTTTTGACGCCCGCAAAACGTTGCTCTTCCTGGATTTGTTTTTTCCATTCGACAACAAACGGCGCAAGCGGCTCCCCCGCCCGGTAAGCTTTTAAAATGCCGCCATGCTTTGCAAAGGCCTCAGGTCCCAGTTCGGCATAAATATCAAGAATATTGTATAAGGACACTCCCTGCGGCGTCGGTATATTCAGTCCTTTTTCAATGTTCTTATAGCTATTCTTTTGCATCCCAAGAAGGGTAGCCATATCGTCGATCGTTCGTCCCATCTCCGTACGCATAAGAGCCAAGGCCGCGCCAATGGCCCGCGCTTCCGGCGAACCGCTCCGAAGACGCTCTCTACGAACAGGCGGTTTCCACTCTGCCATAAAGGGCGCTAAATCGGTGCCCCGACGATACGCCAAAAGAATGCCGCCTTCCGTTTGCAACGCTTCGCCGCAGCATTGTTCCAAAACCTCCAAAAGCTTTCCGAAACGCTGGCCATCCGGCAAAAGAACTTCTGCCCCACATTCGATACCGCGAAGATCGCGGGCTTTAACACCGAACTGATCGGCAATGAAACTTGCCGGACGTCCTTTCTGCAAGCGAACTTGGCGGATTGCGTCACCGATTGCCATCGCTTCATCTGACTTTGGGACAATTTTGTTCCAATCTTGCAACGTATCCTCGATAAAAGGACGCAGATCTCGACCTTCGTGATAGGCCGTCAGGATCGCGCCGTGACGCGCCAAACCATCAGCGCAACGTGTTGCCAAAAATGAATAGAGCTTTTTCCAGTTTTCGGTATTGGGCCTAAAAACCCAAACACCCGCGATAAAAACGCTAAACGAAGCATCTTTAAAGCCTGCTTCTCTTGCAAAAGCCTGAATCTTCCAGTCGTGATGTCTCAATGTATTTCTAACGGCCATGCCTATGGCGCGGGATTCGGGCGACTTGGCCCGTACAGATATAATCTCACCCGAAACTTCCCGTTTATTGCTTTCCTTTTCGGCTTTTGAATCGCCAACGGAAACCGCTGCCTCAACCGGTTTTTCCGGCTGTTTCAGTTCCTTTGTGACGTCTTCAAGATAGGGAACGACATGTTGAACAAAGGCCCGGATTGGCTCCCCTTCGCTGTGCCAAAGTTTTTTATCCACGGCCTTTAGAAAAGCTGGCCATTGCGTCGCCATGACAAGCCGCGAAGGCATATCGCGCGGCAGGACTAAGCTGCGCAAATCCCAAAAGCGGTGCGGCAAGCTCAACGCGGCTTCAATCGAATCCTCATGCCATTCCGATTTCTTTACGATGACAAGAACGGCCTCGCGCACGGCCAAAAGATCGACAAGAATCTTGGGCAAAGGAAGAACGCGCTCTTCAGCCATATAAGCCGAAAGAAAAGCCCCATACACGGCCCAATGCCCCGGTGCCTGAGCCGCGAAATAAGCCTCCCATTTTTGTTGGCGCATGGTGCGCGGCGAAGGTTGCCACTTACGCGAACTCAAAACATCGGCATTCGAAATGCCAAGAGTCTGAAGAACGGAACGCGGTTTCGACTGAAGCCTTTCTGCGGCCTCTTCAATTAAGTGCGCCATAACAAAGGCAATCACAGCGCCAACCTCGGGATGCGCGGCACGGATCGTCTTTTGTGAGCTATCCCAATAGTGTGAGGTTCCAACTGGCGTCATCGTAAATCCCCATCTGTTCTCTTTGGCGAGCAAGCTACCCCACGAGCAGCCACATTCTCAACATATTGTTATGGTTAATATTTTCTTGCGTAGGCGGGTTTTCTTGAAGGCCCCAGCGGGGCGAGCTATCCTCCCGCGCAGGTGATTCCAGAAAGCACCTCAATTCCACCATAGGGAGTAACGCCAAATGTTGAGCTCGCAAAAATGGGTCTATACATTCGGAGAAGGCAAAGCTGAAGGCCGCGCAGACATGCGTAATCTTTTAGGCGGCAAAGGCGCAGGCCTCGCCGAAATGTCGAACCTGGGGCTACCCGTTCCTCCCGGCTTCACGATTACAACGGAAGTTTGCACGTATTTTTACGAAAACAGCAAAACCTATCCAACAGAATTAAAAGATATCGTCCTTGCCTCGGTTCAAGGACTTGAAAAAATCGTCGGCATGAAATTCGGCGAGGCAAGCAATCCTTTGCTCGTCTCTGTTCGTTCGGGTGCGCGCGCTTCGATGCCCGGCATGATGGACACCATTTTAAACCTTGGCCTGAACAAAGAAACGGTCGAAGGCCTTGCCAAGCGCAGCGGCGATCCCCGCTTTGCTTACGACAGCTATCGCCGCTTTATCCAAATGTATAGCTCAGTCGTTCTTGAAATCCCGATGCACAAGTTTGATGACGTGCTCGACGAAGCCAAACGGACGCATGGTTATAAACTCGATACGGAAATGAAGGCAGAGGATTGGAAAGGCGTCATCGCCGCCTATCTCAAAGTCGTCGAAAAGGAAAAGGGTCACCCCTTCCCTCAAGAAGTTCATGAACAACTTTGGGGCGCCATCGGCGCGGTGTTCGGTTCGTGGATGAATCCGCGCGCGATCACCTATCGCCGCCTGAACGAAATCCCCGCCAATTGGGGCACAGCCGTCAACGTCCAAGCGATGGTGTTCGGCAATATGGGCGACGATTGTTGCACCGGCGTCGCCTTCACGCGCAACCCGTCCACGGGCGAAAACGCGTTCTATGGCGAATTTCTTGTCAACGCACAAGGCGAAGACGTCGTGGCTGGCATTCGCACGCCGCAGCATTTGACGATCAAAGGCAAAACGGAAAACGGCTCACAGCTTCCCGCGATGGAAGAAGTTATGCCGGACACGTTCAAGCAATTGAACGACGTGCGCCTTAAACTTGAAAAGCATTATCGCGACATGCAGGACATTGAGTTCACCGTCCAGCAAGGCAAGCTTTACATGCTCCAAACCCGCACGGGCAAACGCACGGCAGCAGCGGCGATTAAGGTCGCCGTCGATATGGTGGCCGAAGGCGTCATTACCAAGGCCGAAGCCGTTAAGCGCATCGACCCCGCCTCGCTCGATCAGTTGTTGCATCCGACGCTCGATCCGAAAGCGCCGCGCAAGCAATTGGCAAAGGGCCTACCCGCCTCACCGGGCGCGGCCTCTGGCATTGCGGTCTTCTCGGCGGACGAGGCTGAGGATCTGACAAACCAAGGCAAGAAAGTCATCCTCTGCCGCATCGAAACAAGCCCCGAAGACATCCACGGCATGAACGCGGCCAAAGGCATCGTCACCAGCCGTGGCGGCATGACCAGCCATGCGGCGGTCGTTGCGCGCGGCATGGGACGGGCATGCGTCGCTGGCGCGGGTGAGATCCATATCGACTATGCGAAAAAGGAAATGTCCGCACGCGGCATCACCATCAAGCAAGGCGACATGATCACCATCGACGGCTCCAAAGGCGAAGTGATGATCGGCGAAGTACAGACGATCCAGCCGGAAATGTCTGGCGATTTCGGCACGCTGATGGGTTGGGCCGATAGCATGCGCACGATGAAGGTTCGCGCCAACGCTGAAACGCCGCTTGACGCCCGCACGGCGTTCAAGTTCGGCGCGGAAGGCATTGGCCTGTCCCGGACAGAGCACATGTTCTTTGACGCCAACCGCATCATCGCGGTGCGCGAGATGATTATCGCCGACGATGAAAAAGGCCGCCGCGCCGCGCTGGCGAAACTCCAACCGATGCAGCAGAAAGACTTTGAAGAGCTGTTTGAGATCATGAACGGCCTGCCCGTCACGATCCGCCTGCTCGATCCGCCGCTCCACGAATTCCTTCCGAAAAAGGAAAACGAAATGATGGACGTCGCCAAAGCGGCGGGCATCGACGTGGAAAAGGTCAAGCGCCGTGCCGCCGCCTTGCACGAGTCCAACCCGATGCTGGGCCACCGCGGTTGCCGCCTTGGCATTTCGTATCCTGAGATTTACGAAATGCAGGCCCGCGCTATTTTTGGCGCCGCCGCGACAATGAACAAGAAAGGCAAGAAGATCGAACCGGAAGTGATGATCCCCTTGATCGCCACGAAAAAGGAACTCGATATTCTCACCGATATGGTTCGCAAAGTCGCAGACGAAACGATGAAGGCAACGGGCACGTCCTTTGCCTACACCGTCGGCACGATGATCGAACTGCCGCGCGCCGCGCTGCAAGCCGGAGAAATCGCCAAGACGGCGGAGTTCTTTAGCTTCGGCACAAACGATCTGACGCAAACGACGTTTGGTCTTTCGCGCGACGATGCGGGTTCGTTCCTGCCCGATTACTACCGCGCGAACGTGCTTGAACACGATCCGTTCATCACGATCGACCAGGAAGGCGTCGGCGAACTCGTCAAAATCGCCGTCGAGCGTGGCCGCAAAACGCGTCCGCATATTAAGCTCGGCATCTGCGGCGAACATGGCGGCGATCCTGAATCGGTGAAATTTTGCCACCGTCTGGGGCTGACTTATGTGTCGTGCTCGCCGTACCGCGTGCCAATCGCCCGCCTTGCCGCCGCGCAGGCTGCGATTGAAAGCCAAGAAGACCTCGACGCGCGCAAAAACGCTGCGTAAAGGATCGACCTAAGAAAAACGGGCTTACGCAAAAACGTAAGCCCGTTTTTTTATGATCAAGTTTTCTCTTTCTCCCTGCCAACCGCTATTTTCCGTTGACATGAAACGCTCAACGTTTTTCCCTAGTCCCTAGTCCCTAGTCCCTAGTCCCTAGTCCCCTTCTTTTCCCATGCGATCCATTCTCTTTGACATTGACGGTGTTTTGATCGAAGGCGGCCACACGGGCATTGACAAGCGCCACCGATGGAACGCCACCATAACCCAAGACCTCGGCTTGCCGCAGGAGGCCCTTGAGCCCTTTTTTCATACTGTTTTTCTTGATGTCATTCGCGGCCGCCGCGCTCTTGAAGAAACGCTCGCGGCCTATCTTGCGCAAATCGGCGCGGCCGTAACCGCCCGCACGCTGATCGATTATTGGATGCCGCGTAACGCGCGCGTGAATAAAGAATTATGGGGCCTCGCCGCGCGGCTCCACGCAACGAAAAGGGTCAAACTTTATATCGCGACGAACCAAGAGCACATTCGCGCGGCCTATCTTTGGAACGATGTCGGTTTCAACGAGATATTCGAGGACATGTTCTACGCCGCCGCACTTGGCGTAATGAAACCAGATCCCGCCTTTTTCGCCGCTTGCAACGAACGCCTGCCCGCAGGCGACGAACCGCCGCTCTTTTTCGACGACGACCCAAGCTATGTCAAAGGGGCGCGCCAAGCGGGGTGGGAATCACTCCTTTATGAAAACCTTTCGTCCTGCCTTTCCCACCCGTTTCTCCAAAAGCTCCTTGAGACGTAAAAACACCTCCCAAGGCCTGCGAGGCGTCGTTTTAACCCAAATTAACCATTGCGTTTGAATCGGAAGCTGCCTCATTACCCCAATGAAACAAATAGTTGCTCTAAGGGCACAGAATGCCCGAATTTAGTCTAATTGCTTAATTTTTGATTCATCATGGTAAATTTCTTCTTAAGGCTCGAGTCCGTTTGTGGTAAATTGTGGATAAGTTAGTTCTAGCCGTCCCGCATTACTCGTTCTCTCAACCGTCTGCGAGGTTCAAGTGGCTATCCTTCAAGCGAATCGCCTAACGAAAGCCTCCTTCATGAATGCTCTGCCCTTACCGGCCAACACGGACGAAGCTTATGTCGCGCCCTCGCCGGACCAAAAAATCATGGCGTGGCTGTTTCGCATTTCTCCAGCAAAGACGGCTGAGCAAAAGCCCCTTTTCCGCTCGCCAAGCGCGCTTGAGCAAAACCGCCGCGTCCAGATCGAATACGCCAAGGAACCGCTTGACGATTGGCAGACGGTGGCCAGCCTTTCGGGCCACACGGTGCAGGAATGGCTTGCCTCTGGCAGCGCTCTGCCACTCAGCGCCGCTGAAATCGACCATTTCCGCCGCAATCATCGCGAAACAGACCGCTTGGTTGAACGCGACTTTCTGACGGCCAAAACAGACCTTCCAACACCCATTGCCGAGCTTTACGGCCTTTATTGCCACCGGGCCCGCCTTGACGCCGAAGCAACGCTTTTCGTCGCACAAGCAACGGGTTCCGTGCGCGTCGCCCGCGTCATGGCCGATTTGCTCGCGATTGGCGCTTTTGCTTCGGGCCATGAATGCGTCCCGCACCTGACCATGACCTATTCGGTTCCGGCAGCCTTCGATACGTCGGATTTGATCGACCGCACAGCGGACGAAGCCGTCCGCCGTTTAGCCTTGCCGATCGAAAGCCCTTCGCATCTGCTCAAGCTGACGCCGGATGAAATCAGCGTTTTGGCCTGTCATATTGTTGAGCGGCATATCCTTTCGGCTGATGAGTTCCTTGAAAAAGCGAACCTCTTGGCCGAAGCCCGCCAAGATGTGCACCGCATGCCTGTTTCGCGTCGCCTTTCGACGGCTTTGGCCGAAAGCGATCTGCCTCATGAAAAAGCATGGGTTATCCGCCTGTGTGCGGCCTATGCCCGGGTATTCAAAAGCTGGGTTCCCGAGATGCCAGAGGTTACGGCCTTGCTTCAGCAAACGGCGGCCGTCCACGCTCTGAAAGATGCGGACTAAAATTCGGCATCGGTCTTAACGGCTTTTCAAATCTTTCCCTCTATCTTGCCCTCAGAAGGACACGATCTTGTGTTGTCCTGTCTTCAACGCCCACGCCGGACGATAGGGAATAAAAAAATGAGCGAAACGCCCCAAAACAATAATCAAGCTTCGGACTTGGCTTCTCAAACGGCGGGCCGTTATGGCCGTTTGGCTTTGGCGCGCGCCGCTGGCGAAGCTGCCGCCGCGCAACGCAAAGGCGACCGGGAAACCAGCGCTTTATGGGCTAATGTGATCGCTGTGCTCCGCTCTGCCATCCTGCAAAACCAAGGCGTCTTGGCTTAAAAACCAGACCGCAGCCAGGTGCAAAGCTGACGCGTTAAAAGCGTTTCATTCATCGTATAAAAATGAAAACGGTTTACGCCGTGTTCGACAAGCCGCGTGATTTGATGCGACAAAACGTTCATCGCTAATAATTTGTGATCGACGCTTTCCGGATCGACGCCATCGAACATGCCATGCAGTAAATCCGGCACCTGCGCATTACACCTTTGCGCCATAGCCAACATTTTCGGAAAATTCAAAATCGGCAAAAGCCCCGGTACGATAGGCACATCAATGCCCCTCTTTTCGACTTTATCGCGCCAACGCAGGAAAACTTCAGGATCGAAAAAGAACTGCGTTAAAACACCATTCGCGCCCGCATCGACTTTGCGTTTCAAATGGTCAATATCGAAATTTTCAGACGGCGATTCTGGATGCGTTTCAGGATACCCCGCAACGTAGATCGAAAAGCCAGGATGTCTTTGCCGAATGGCCGCGATAAAATCATACGTTTTCGGATAGCCTTCGGGATGCGGCTGATACGGCGCGCCCTGTCCCAACATATCGCCGCGCAAAGCAACAACGCGCCGAATGCCATCCTCCCAAAAAGAATCTAAAATCGCGCAAACGTCCGTGCGCGTACGGTTGGCGCAGGTAATATGCGCCGAAACAGGACAGGACGTATGCGTACGGATTGCGCGGATGACGTCACGAACGGCTTCAACTGTTTCGGGCGCGCCCGCCGCACCGAACGTAACGGTAATTGCGGCCGGACGAAGCGCGGCATAGGCATCGACTGTTTCTAAAAGATGAGCGACCCCGGCGGGGCTCTTGGGCGGGAAAACTTCAAGAGAGAACGAAACGTCTTTAGGAATAAAGCGGTCTTCGCTCATATCTGCCCGTAATGCGCGCGGAGCGTCCGCGCCGCCATGACCATGTGGCTAAGCGCCAACCGCACCTCTGGCCATTCACGCGTTTTAAGGCCGCAATCGGGATTGATCCAAATTTGCGCGGGATCAAGAAAACGGCAGGCCTTTTCGATCAGCGAAACAATTTCGTCTTCTGGCGGTACGCGAGGACTGTGAATATCGTACACGCCCGGCCCGATCTGCCCCGGATATTTAAACGTCGCGAACGCATCCAACAGTTCCATCTGCGAACGGCTCGTTTCGATGGAAATCACATCAGCATCCAAATTTTTGATCGCGCCGATAATGCCGTTGAAATCGGAATAGCACATATGTGTGTGAATCTGCGTTTCATCACGCACGCCTGTCGAAGCCAACCGAAAGGCCTGCACGGCCCAACTGAAATAGGCTTGTTGTTCATAGCGCCGCAGCGGCAGACCTTCGCGAAAAGCCGGTTCATCGATCTGAACGATTTTAAGGCCGTTTTCTTCAAGCTCTAAAACTTCGTCTTGAAGCGCCAAAGCGATTTGATGTGCCGTCGCGCTGCGCGGTTGATCGTCGCGCACGAACGACCATTGAAGGATCGTCACGGGCCCCGTGAGCATCCCCTTCATCGGTTTGTCGGTTAGGCTTTGTGCATAAACGGACGTCGCAACGGTCATAGGCGCTGGCCGCAAAACGTCGCCGTAAATAATAGGCGGCTTGACACAGCGGGAACCATAAGATTGCACCCAGCCCTGTTCGGTAAAAGCGAAGCCTCGAAGCTTTTCACCGAAAAACTCGACCATATCGTTGCGCTCAAACTCGCCATGCACCAGAACGTCAAGTCCAACGCTTTCTTGAAAGACGACGCACTTCTCAATTTCTTTTTTGATAAAGGCATCGTAGTCCGCTTGCGCAAGACGTCCGTTACGAAAGGCTGCGCGCGTTTGGCGTACGTCGTGCGTCTGCGGATAGGAACCAAGAGTCGTCGTCGGAAACAACGGCAGCTCAAGCGCCTGTTTCTGTTTTTCTGCACGCACAGCTCGTGACGTCGCACGCCCGACCATATTCAATGGCTGTTCGCGCATACGCTCTTGAACGGATGTTTCATGAATGAGCGACGATGTCCGGCGGCTCTCAAGCGCCTGGCCGCTGGCGGCCAAGGCCGCCACAATCGTCTCGCGACCATCGTTGATACCGCGTTCTAGATAAACAAGCGCATCCAGCTTTTGCTTCGCAAAAGAAAGCCAGCCCCTGATCTCATGATTCATAGAAAGCTCTAAATCGAGATCATAGGGCACATGAAGGAACGAACAAGACGGCGCAATCCAAACGCGCTCAGACCCGATTTTGCCGACGACCTTTTCAAGGCTCTGCAACGAACGTTCAAGATTATCGCGCCAGATATTCCGTCCGTCGATCAATCCCATCGCCAAAATCATCGAAGACGGCAATGCGTTCAAAACGTCGTCAAGCTGACCTGCCCCGCGCACAAGATCGACGTGCAACGCCTGAATAGGCAAACGCATAGCAATATCGAGATTATCATCCAACGTGCCGAACGGCGTCGTCACGAAAATTTTGATCTTCGTCGCCGCCCTTATTCTTTCATAAGCCGCCGCAAAGGCAAGCTGCGCGCGCTCATCCAAATCGCAAACAAGGAAAGGCTCATCGCATTGAACCCATGTTGCGCCCGCACTCTCAAGCTTTTTCAAAAGCTCAATATAGACTTCAAGCAAAGGTTCCAGATGATCGAGCGGCGTCCCACCGTCGCGGTCTTTGCCCAAAAGGAGATAGCTAACCGGCCCCACAAGAACGGGCCGCGCGTCTATGCCCAGATGCCGCGCTTCCAGATAATCATCGACGGGCTTATTCGATGAAAGACGAAATTTCTGACCCTTTTCAAATTCGGGCACAATGTAGTGATAATTTGTATCGAACCATTTCGTCATCTCGGCAGCAGGCACATCCACGCCGCTTTTCTGCGCGCCACGCGCCATCGCGAAATAGGTCCCCGCATCGACGCGGCCGCCGCTCCATCCATAACGGGATGGCACGACGCCGAACAAAGCCGACATGTCGAGCACATGATCGTAAAAAGAAAAATCGCCTGATGGGATAAGGTTAATGCCAACCACGCGCTGCATCTCAAGATTCAACGCGCGAACGTTTGCACCGACCTGCCGCAGCTCAGCCTCTGTGCTCTCGCAAAGCCAAAAATGCTCCAGCGCTGTTTTGAGCTCGCGATGTGGCCCCATACGCGGAAAGCCCAAAAGTGTGGATCGAACCATGGTGACTATTCCTCCCCCCTTTTTCCTTAACGAATGTTGGTGAAGATAAGGTTGCCCAACCTAATTCGAGCGTATGCGAATCGTTCGAATCGGCGAATCGCCTCGATTCGGCGATTCGATTCGAAAATCTGTGGGTTTTAACCAAGAAACCAAAAATGAATCCTTCCTTTCTCCCCCAAAATCACTAGAAGATGCAGGCGGGTATTTTATTTTCTTAGGTGATTTTATGAGCGAGCCCCGCGTCGTTACTGTGAATGACCTTCCCGTCAACAAAGGCGGGCGACCAACGCCGCAATTACTTGCAAAACTCCTAGGCACCGAAAGCTGGCTCTGCCGCCCGCATGTCACGACCTATAGCGGCGCCCGGCGCGGTAACAATCCTTATTATATGAAAGAAGCCCAACGCTTCAGCGCCATGCTGGATGCGGCCAATATCGTCCTCAATAATGGTGGCGGTTCGGACGGGCTGATGGGGGCTGTGGGCCACCATTGCCGTTCGATGCAATGTTTCCAAGCCTCGATCTTTTATAAAAGCTTTGGCGTTGGTAACGCAGAAGGCCCCAACCAACACGCCGTTAATTGTATCTTGCCTGACTTTTTCCTGCGCAAGGTTGCTCTGAACTTGTTCAGCCAGGTTTCGTTCTGCCTGTGGGGCGGCATCGGCTCCATCGAAGAAACCATTGAAGACCTAGCCTTCTGCGGCGACCGGAACCGCAAAGCCTATATTCTGAACGATGGTGGTTTTTACGATTCTTTTTATAATCAGTTAGATTTCTTCAAGCGATCAGGCCTTATGCCGGTGTGCTATGACAAGCATTTACGTTTCGTATCATCGGTTGATGAGTTTATGGAGCGCGCAGAAAAAGAAATCCTGTCTCCGTTACAAAAACCGGAAGGCCTCCCCAATCAATTCGGTGCGAAACCGCTTGTCAGCACGCGCCAATATCTTGACGACCATTTGAACGCTTTTCTCTCTGAGCTTAAGCACTTCATCGCTCCTTTAAACAAGGAACACCCGGAGCAAGTGCCGCGTATTGGTATCTTTGCCTCGAGCAATATTGGGCCAAACGAAAGTAGGTTCAGCCTGCAAGACGCGTCGCTGCGCCATGACATGTGCGCCGAAGCAAAGAAGCTCGGCCAAGATCTCGGCAAGGCGAAAGCGCTCATCCTTATTTCTGGCGACAACGAAGGCCTGCGTAAAATCGTGGCGCAAAACGCGCTCAAAAACGGTGGCCGCGTCATCTGGGTTCGCAAAGAACGCATCGATGAGCCGCTAGAGATCCGTCACAAAAACGACCAAGAGCGTGTGAGCTCTCATGAAAAAGACCAAGAGCTTTTCATCTCCGTACCGCGCCATTATGAAAAAGATATGGTCATGTCGCTTTTGTGCGAAAGCTATATCGCGCTGGCAGGCGGCATTCATACGGCCGATCAAGTCATTGGCTTTATGACGCGCAACCAAACGGGCTTTGGCGTTTTCTCTGAGATTCTTCCTGAATATTATGACCCGAGCGCCCCACGCCCGAAAATCTTTCTCTACAATCCGCTTATGCCCGGCGGCCAGAAAAGCTTGTGGGATGGGTTCGATGCGCAAATCGCACACGGGATCAAGGAAGGCTTTATTGGTGAAAAAGATCGCGGCCTTCTGCGCGGCCAGCCAACGACCGAAGGCCTCGCCGCCAAAGCCGTCGCGGACAGCCGCAATCATCCGAACTTCTTGTTCAAGGTTCCTAGGGATCGCAGCCAAATCGTTCCCATCACACCGCAGGCAGAAGCTTTAACAGAGCTCCTCCGTCATCCTCACTACGCCTGCGCCATAGCGTAAGAGAACAATACCCACAAAAAAAGGCGCCTCGATCTGAGGCGCCTTTTTTCGTTCTCTCCAAAGGAGCGGAGATGAATTAGTCTTCCTTCTTTTCGGTTGCTTCTGGTGCGGCAACGACGGTTTGTTCAACCGAAAGAGCTCGTTCGATATTCGCGTTCGCGCGCGTTTTACGACCCAAGGTCTGATAGGCAATGCGGGCATGCTGCAAGCAATACGGCAAACCTTCGAACGTTTCACCGCCGCAGAAGCGGAAGTCCGGTGAACGCGGATCGCCGACGGGCCAACGGCAATGATGCTCGCCTGCCTTGATGACGGGAATGCCCTCGGTGCGCTTGATCATATCAAGAGGCTTGTGGATCGCATCGTGGGCCAAAAGCTTGGCCAGCGTATCCGTGTGCGGCTTGGTCGGCATCGGCGCAGGCATGGCCGCGCGCAAAGCCGGACGCTTCTTCCCGCTGATCTTCGTGATGGAGGTCATCACAACGCCAACCGTCTTGGACGGCGCTTCAGGAAGCTGACGGCCAGAAACACCGGCGCCAACGGACAGTTTCAACCGGTGCGCTTTGCCGATCACGGCATTGCGGGTCACCCCACCGCCAAGGCTCCGAGCGATGTCGCTCGCGCTGTAACCGTTGCCCCACATTTTCTTTAGGGTTTGGATTTGTTGCTCGGTCCAGGCCATGTTCTCACAAGCTCCCATCAATGGTTAACTTTTGTGCCACGAAAGGTTTCGTCTCCTTGTCTCGGTTCCGAAATTGTGCTGTCTGCCCTAGGCCTAGCGTAAAATCGAAACCCACAAGATGTTGTGGCTTACAGGAAGAATGCATACCAGATAGCCGGAAGTGATTCTAGCCCTAACCTTATTTTGTGGATAAGCGCCCTTTGCTCCACCAAATGTGGAAGGCTAAATTCATGGAAATTTAATCAAATTTCAACCTTTTCACATGTGGAAAAAGGTTAAAAAACGGCCGAATCGAGCCTCGACTCGATTCGCTTATCCACAACTTTTTCGAATCGCCGCCCCTCCCCTTTTTTGAAACTATTGCGACGTTCGAATTTCGTTCTCTTTTGGCCAGCTGCATGATAAGAAGCGCACATATTTGGACACGCCCCAAACCGGACTTTTGGGAAGGATTTTCACCTTGAATCGCTTTTCGATTGAAGCTTTCGATAAAGAACGGCTCAGCGTCATCCCGAACGCCAATGAGATCATTTGCGCTTGCACACAAAAATCAATGCAAGACATGCACGCGGCGGAGCTTCAATCGCTTACTAACGCGACGACGCTTTGGATTCCAAACGGCGACCATGCTTGGCGCCACGACGAAAGCATCGTTGAAACCCGTTTTTTGGCGCATGAATTAACGCAATTTCCACGCGCGTCGGGCGAACCAGAATGCACGCATGGTCTGGGCTCGGCTGACCTTATGATCAACGCGGCCGAGATGTTCAACATCCCCCGCCTCAAGCAAATAGACCCCATTCTTCAGGCTTTCGTCCTCGTCAATCACGACCGCCCTGAAAACAACCGTGCGCAAAATATCAATTGGGTCGATATTTTCGAAGCCTCATGGCGCGGCGGCGCGTTCTGGAAACCTATTGGCATGTTCTATCTTTTCCAGCTGACGGATTCGAAGGAACTACACGGCGACGAGCGCTTTGCCGAACAAGTCGTCCGCGCCAACATGGACAAAACGCTTTTCATCCCCACGGCACGGATTTGCGAAAAGCTTAACGCTGGCCTTCAAGATGCCCATAACCTCGCGACGGGCCATATCCCCTTTAATAATATAGGGCGATATGCCAAATATGTGGAGAAACGCGTTCAGATGGCGGAAGCCATAAAAGTTCCTGAAATCAAGGAATTAAAGAAATATTTTGTTGCGACACTTCAGGACAACCTCAAGGCAGCCAAGAAAATAGGCAAAAAGCCTTTCCGCTGCGTTTTCTTTCCCACCGCTAAACAACCCAACCAAGCCATTCCGTGGCCGAACTCATATTTGACACTCAACGCCGCCTAAGGCCGCTTGCTCCGCCCGCACGGGGGACGTAGAATCCGCTAGCCGCGATTCGTGGCGTTTTTCTTTTGTTTTGAATGTGTTGGGTTAAGCATGTCCGATTTGTTTCCGTCAGCCGCCGTCAAAAAAGAATCCTCGTACAGCGCACAGGACATCGAAGTCCTTGAAGGGCTTGAGCCTGTTCGTCGCCGTCCGGGCATGTATATCGGCGGCACAGACGAAACCGCTATGCACCATCTTGTAGCCGAAGTGATCGACAATGCGATGGACGAAGCCGTGGCTGGCTTTGCCGACCATATCGACGTGCGCCTCGACCCCGACAACAAGGTGACGGTACGCGACAACGGGCGCGGCATTCCCGTGGACAATCACCCCAAGTTCCCGGGCAAGTCGGCGCTGGAAGTCATTTTGACCACGCTGCATTCGGGCGGCAAATTTTCGAACAAAGTCTATCAAACATCCGGCGGTTTGCATGGCGTCGGCATTTCGGTCGTCAACGCGCTGACGGAAGAATTGACCGTCGAAGTTGCGCGCGACCGCCAGCTTTTTTCGCAGGATTATTCGCGCGGCGTGCCGCTTGGCAAATTAAAGAAAATGGGCGCAATCAACCGGCGCGGCACGAGCGTCATTTTCCGCCCTGATACAGAGATTTTCGGCTCGAAGCAGCGCTATAAACCATCGGTTCTTTTCCGCATGGCGCGCTCCAAAGCCTACCTGTTTCGTGGAGTCGAAATCCGCTGGTCGTGCGATCCGTCACTCATCAAAGAAGGCGATTTGACGCCGACCGAAGCCGTTTTGCGCTTTCCGGGCGGCCTTTCGGATTACCTGAAAACGGCGCTTGAGAACCGTGAATCCATCACGCCAGAGATTTTCTCAGGCACGACCGACCTGCCCGAAGATAAAGGCCGCGTCGAATGGGCCGTGGCTTGGCCGACAGATGGCCAAGGCTTTTGCCATTCCTATTGCAACACCATCCCAACACCGCAAGGCGGCACGCACGAAAGCGGCCTGCGCTCGGCCCTTTTGCGAGGCTTGCGTTCATACGGCGAGATGCTGAATAACCGCCGCGCCAGCGTTATCACAGGCGACGAAGCGTTTGGCGACGCGATGGTTTTGATTTCGCTCTTCATCCACGATCCGCAATTCCAAGGCCAGACGAAAGATAAATTAGCCACCGTCGAAGCCACGCGCCTTGTGGACGTAACGGTGAAGGATCACTTTGACCATTGGCTCAGCGCCGATCCGGTGAGCGGCAAATTGCTGCTCGACCAAATGGTTTTGCGCGCCGAAGAACGCGCGCGCATTTCACAGGATAAAGAGCTGGCCCGCAAAACGGCCACGCGCCGCCTGCGCCTGCCCGGCAAATTGGCCGACTGCTCGCAAACCGCCGCGCCGGGAACTGAGATTTTCCTCGTCGAAGGCGACAGCGCCGGCGGCTCCGCCAAGCAAGCACGCAACCGCAACACACAGGCCATCTTGCCGTTGCGTGGTAAGATCCTCAACGTCGCGAGCGCCAGCCTCGACAAGCTTCGCGCCAATCAGGAAATCACCGATATGGCCTTGGCTCTGGGCTGCGGCCTGGGCAAGGATTTCGACGTCAGCAAGCTGCGCTATGAACGCATCATCATCATGACCGATGCCGACGTGGACGGCGCGCATATTGCCTCGCTGCTCATGACATTTTTCTATCGCGAGATGCCGGGCCTAATCGGCGCAGGCAAAGTCTTTTTGGCGCAACCGCCGCTCTACAGACTTTCGCAGGGCGACAAAACTTTTTACGCCCGCGACGATGCGCACAAAGAAGAGCTGCTTGAGAAAGAATTCAGGAAAGGCGGCAAAGTCGATATCAGCCGCTTTAAAGGTCTTGGTGAAATGATGCCCGCGCAATTGCGCGAAACGACGATGAGCCCTCACTCGCGGTCGCTCTTGCGCGTGGTTTTGACCGAGCCGGATTCACCCGATAGAGCGGCTGAGCTGAAAGAAACGGAAAACCTCGTCGAAAAGCTCATGGGCCGCAAAGCCGAACTTCGTTTCCAGTTCATCCAAGAAAACGCTAGGTTCGTGCAGGATGTGGATGTGTAAGAAAGCGAGCTGACGACGCTACTTAAACGCCGTTTCGGTATAGCTGCGCAATTTGCGGCTATGCAACGGCTCAAGTCCGTTTTGGCGCAAAAGCTCAATAGCTAAAATGCCGATCGTCAAATGCTGGTTGACTTGCGTGCGATAGAAATCCGTCGCCATGCCGGGCAGCTTAATTTCGCCATGCAGCGGCCTATCAGATACGCAAAGCAAAGTCCCATACGGCACGCGGAACCGGAACCCATTGGCGGCGACAACGGCGGATTCCATGTCCATCGCAATGGCGCGGCTTTGGCTAAACCGCTCAGCAAGGCGCGTGTAGCCAGAAATTTCCCAATTTCTGTTATCCGTCGAAACAACGGTACCCGTGCGCATAACCGACTTCACGTCATAGCCGCCCTTTTCCGTCACACGGGCAACGGCTGTTTCAAAAGAACGCTGCACTTCGGACAAGGCCGGAATGGGAACCCAAATCGGCAATTCGTCGTCCAGCACATGATCGTCGCGCACATAGGCATGCGCCAAAACGTAATCGCCAAGTCTTTGCGTTTTACGCAGGCCCGCACAATGCCCCAACATGATCCAGGCGTCGGGACGCAACACGGCGACATGATCCGTGATCGTGCGCGCGTTGCTTGGCCCCACGCCCATATTGATCATGGTAATGCCCGAGCCATCGGCCCGCACAAGGTGATAGGCTGGCATTTGCGGCAGCGAAGCACCATTACCGGTGACAAGGCTGACCGGTTGAACCAGATCGGTATAGCCGCTGTCTGTCTGCGCGACGCGTTCGCGTCCTAGACGAACGAACTCATCCACATAAAATTGATAGTTCGTGAAAATCACGAAATTCTGAAAGATCGAAGGATCGGTTCCCGTGTAATGCCGCAACCGTTGCAGCGAATAATCGACGCGTGGCGCGGTGAAAAGAGCGAGCGGTCTATCTTGCCCCGGCTTTTCCTGCCATGTGCCATTTGCGATAGAATCGTCCACATCGCGCAAATCGGGCACGGTAAAAAGTTCGTGCAAAAGCGAGATTTGCTCCGCCGTTAAGCCGCCTTCGATATGTGCGGTACTTTGAAACGCATAGTGAATGGGAATGGGAACTTGGCTCGCGCCGACTTCAAGGCCGACCTGATGGTTTTTGAGAATCTGCTGAAATTGTTCAAGGTAATAACGCGCAAAAATATCGGGCCGCGTCAGCGTCGTGCTGTACCGCCCCGGCCCGGCGACAAACCCATAGGATAAGCGCGTATCGACTTGCGTCGGGTGGCGCGTTTCAACGGCGACATAAGGATAATAAGCTTCAACTTTTTGGGGCAAAATTTCGCCGCGCGCGAAACGGCCAAACTCTTCTTGAAGATACGCAAGGTTCGCCGCGTATATTTCCATCGCATAGGCCAAGGCATCTTCAGCCTGCGTAAAGAAACGAACATTACCGGAAAGAAAAGGAGCGTTATCGGGCATAGGACAAAGAATCCCCAAACAGAAAGGACCCCCAGCCTAGCAGAAAGAGCTCAGTCTTCCAAGCCCATGAGCGAGCGCGCAAAATCGGCCGCCTCAAACGCGCGCAAATCATTGGTGCTTTCCCCGACGCCGATGGCATGGATCGGTAAGCCGAAACGATCTGCCAACGCGACAAGCACGCCACCTTTAGCCGAACCGTCCAGCTTTGTGACGATTAAACCTGAAACGTGCGTCAATTCGCGGAAAGCAGCAACTTGCGCATGTGCATTTTGCCCCGTCGTCGCATCCAAAACCAACAACGTCGCGTGCGGCGCTTCGGGATCGATCTTTTTCAAAACGCGGCAAATTTTGGAAAGCTCTTGCATCAAATCCGTTTTGTTATGCAAACGGCCAGCGGTGTCGAGCAACAGCAAATCGCGGTCCTCAGCCTTGGCACGCGTCAAAGCTTGATAAGCCAAAGCCGCCGCATCGCTCCCCGGCGCGGCAATCGCCACCGGAACATCAGCACGTTCGCCCCAAGCTTGAAGCTGGCCAATCGCCGCCGCGCGAAACGTATCGCCCGCCGCCAACAAAACAGAAAGGCCTTTGTTCTTATAAAACTGAGCCATCTTACCGATGGTCGTCGTTTTGCCCGCGCCGTTCACGCCGACCATCAGGATAACGAAAGGTTTTTTACTGGCGTCAATCTCAAGTGGTTTGGCACACGGGGCAAGAAGCGCCGTCATTTGCTCGGCCAAAGCTTCCTTGACCTCGCGATCGCTGACATCCTTGCCAAAGCGCGTTTTGCCAAAATCCGCGACAAGCTTCGCCGCCGTCGCCGGACCCAGATCGGCAGAAATCAAAAGCTCTTCCAAAGATTCCAGAGCCGCGTCATCAAGCTTGCGCTTAACCAAAAGGTCGGCAAGGCCACTCGTCAGCTTTTCGCTCGACCGGGAAAGGCCCGTGCGAAGCCGCGCCAACCAACCGCTTTTTTTCGTTTCGTTTTCCATCATCTTATTTCTGTCAAAAAAGGAAGCTTAGGACAATTAAATTTTATGCGCCAAGAGCTTATCACCTTCGCGCGCCACGCCTTCAACGTCAATCACGCTTCCAACCTTTTCACGCTGTTCCAACTTGACCTCGGCAAAGCTTGGCGTTCGGGCCAAAAGCGGCTGTTCGACGTGAACGGCCAGACGTTGTCCGACAAGGCTGTCAATGTGCCGCGCCACAGCTGACGCCCCCAAGCCCCGAAGCCGCGCCGCGCGCGCCTTGCGCGCCTCCATCGGCACCTGCGGCATACGCGCGGCTGGGGTGCCCTTGCGCGCCGAATACGGGAAAACGTGCAGCCATGTGAATGAAAGCTCTTCAAGAAGCCGATACGTATTCTCGGCCATAGCATCGTCTTCGGTTGGAAAACCCGCAATGACATCCGCGCCGAACGTCATGAGCGGACGCGCCGCCCGCGCCCGCGCGACGAAATCATAGATATCTTGCCGCGTATGGCGGCGTTTCATGCGTTTTAAAATCATGTCGTCACCGGATTGCAAACTCAAATGCAAACACGGCATCAAGCGCGGTTCGTTTTCGATCAATTTCCAAAGATCGGCATCGACTTCCGAAGGATCGAGCGAGGAAAGCCGCAGACGCTTCAGCTCGGGCACTTCCATCAAAAGCCGTTTGACCATAAGCCCAAGCGAAGGCTGCCCCGGCAAATCTGCGCCATAAGACGTAAGATCGACGCCCGTCAAAGAAATCTCAGGATAGCCTTGCTCTAATAAAACGCGCGTCTGCGCAGCAATTTGTCCAAGGGGCACAGAACGCGAAGCCCCCCGGCCATAGGGAATGATGCAATACGTGCAACGATGATCGCAGCCGTTTTGCACCTCAACGAAACCGCGCGTCAGCCCACCCGCAAACGACGTAACAAGCGGCAGAGGCGCTTCGCTCACCGAAGCCATATCGCCGAAGATAATCTTCCCCTTCACCTCCCCGTCATTGCGAGCGCCCTCTTGAGCGCGTGGCAATGACGACGCGAACTGCGCGATCCGCACAAACGTCTCTTTCTGCATCTTGGCTTCGTTGCCGACGACAAAATCGACCTCATCTAAAGCCGCGTATTTTTCAGGATCAATCTGCGCAGCGCATCCCGTCACGATCATCAAGGAATCTGGATTTTCGCGACGCGCCCTGCGGATTGTTTGCTTAGCCTGCCGTTCGGCTTCTGCTGTCACGGCGCATGTATTGACAATAATAACGCGGCTTAGGCCCGCTTTTTGGGCAAGCGCGCGCATCGCCTCGGATTCATAAAGATTGAGGCGGCATCCAAAAGTAATGACGTGAATATCTTCGGCCTGCGTCATAAAATTTACAGTTTCCTCTTAAAATCAAAAGCTCGCATTGGCGCTCATATGAAAAATCCGGCACTCGGCTGAAACAAATGTTCCCCCGAATGCCGGATTTTAGAATAGTAAAAACTTCTCTCTTATCTTCCGGCGACAAGCTTTTGCGGGCCCAAATCAGGCTCGTCTAGCTCATCGCTGGTCAGAAAAGGGCTTGAAGGGTCCTCCGCTGGCGGTTGCACCGGGGCCGGACGCGTTGACGTGACTTGCGCCTGCTCCATCGGAGGTTCAGCCGATCCCGCAGGAGCCAAAGGCATCCCGGCAGGTTGCGGCGCGCCCAACAATTGGCCATCGGGCGTATAGTAATTCGTAGGAACGTCGGGCTGCTGCGAAGAGAAACCAGGCACAACGGCGCGCGGGCCTTGTTCAGCCACCGTCGCTTCGTTGATGGCTTCGATCACGCGATAATAATGTTCGGCATGCTGAAGATAGTTTTCAGCCAAAACGCGGTCGCCAGAGCTTTGCGCATCGCGGGCCAAAGCCTGATATTTCTCATAGACCTGCCAAGCGTTACCGCGAACGCGCACTTCCGGCGCATTGCTGTCAAAGGTCTGATGCCGGAGCGAGGCCGCTGAACGAGGACGATTATCGACACCGCGCATCGGGCCAGAAGGTCCGCCCCCACCGTTGCTTCCGTTATGGCGTCCACGAGGCCGCCGTCCGCTCGGGCTTCCCTGTCTCATGATTTCTTCCTATCGTTCGAGCTATTTTTAATCACATCGTTTGCACGTTTCGGGCTTTTTGCTTCCGAAACCAATCCGCTCTTGGAAAAGATTTGGCGAAGTACCGCCTCCGTTTCCTCGTTATTAATCAAAACGCGCGTTGCAACCGTGGGCGTATTATTAACCTCGTTAACGCTTTGGGACAAGCTTTTTTTAACCTGTGTTAACCCTCTGTTTTTGTGTAATATCAGCCGCATGACTGATTTATCATTCGAAAATTCCACAGGTCGCGCTGATGGTTTGCTTGTATGCGGCATTGATGAAGTGGGCCGTGGGCCTTTGGCGGGACCTGTTGTCGCCGCCGCCGTTATTATTCCAGCGCAAGGATTGCCCGACGAAATAGCCAGCCACATCCGCGACAGCAAAAAGCTTTCTCCCAAGCAGCGCGAAGCTCTTTTCCAACCGCTGATGGAGCTTTGCGACGCCAGCATTGCCGAAGCCTCGGTCGAGGAAATTGACACGCTGAACATTTTGCAGGCGACCTTTCTGGCCATGCGGCGTGCGCTTGAGGGGCTTCCCCACCCGCCTGCGCATGCGCTCATCGATGGCAATAAAAAGCCGCCCGGCCTGCTCTGCCCCGCGACGACCATCGTCAAGGGCGACGATAAAAGCCTTTCCATCGCGGCGGCCTCCATCGTCGCCAAAGTCACGCGCGATCGGTTCATGGCCAAGCTGGCTGAAACGTTTCCGGGCTATGGCTGGGAAACAAACGCAGGCTATGGCACAGCCACGCATCTTGCGGCGCTCACACAGCTGGGGCCCACAATATGGCACAGACGCTCCTTTGCCCCGGTTGCGCAGGCTATTGCCTTAACCAAATGATTCCAATGACTCTTTTGAATGACTCTTTACCGCCCGTTAAGATTTAGGCGCGTAAAAAGGGAAGCCATGCCCAAAACGATGAAAAAAACGATGACCACATCCACCCCGTCGCGCATTAAACGCAGCGCGCCTGCTGTTTTGCCGCTCAATAAAATCCTAATTGGCGACAGCATTGAACTGATGCGCTCGCTGCCGACGGGTTGTCTTGATGCCGTTTTTGCGGACCCACCCTATAACCTTCAGCTTGGTGGAGAACTCCTCCGCCCCGACCATTCGCTGGTCGATGCGGTGGACGATGATTGGGATAAGTTCAGCAATTTTCAAGCCTACGACGATTTTTCAATCGCGTGGCTCAAGGAAGCTAAGCGCCTTTTGAAACCCGACGGCTCTTTGTGGGTTATCGGCAGCTATCACAATATTTTCCGCGTTGGCGCGATATTGCAAAATCTTGGTTTTTGGATTTTGAACGACATCATTTGGTGTAAAGCGAACCCGATGCCGAATTTCAAAGGCACGCGCTTTACGAACGCGCATGAAACGCTGATCTGGGCTTCGACCTCACCGGACGCGCGGCCTTGCTTCAACTATGAAGCGATGAAAAACCTCAACGAAGAAAAGCAAATGCGCAGCGATTGGCATTTGCCTATTTGCTCGGGCAGCGAACGCCGCCGCAAAGACGATGGCTCCAAATTGCATCCGACGCAAAAACCGGAATCTTTGCTTTATCGCGTGATTACCTCGTCCACCAAACCGGGCGACGTGATCCTCGATCCGTTCTTCGGTTCGGGCACAACGGGCGCCGTCGCCAAAAAACTGGGCCGCCATTTCATCGGGCTTGAGCGCGATAAAACCTATGCCCAATACGCCCTTGCCCGCATTGCCGAAATCGACGCCGCGCCAGAGGCTGAGTTCCTTCTGACGCCCAGCAAACGCAGCGAGCCACGTATTCCGTTCGGCACGATTTTAGAGCGAGGCCTTCTTCATCCGGGCGATAGCTTGTTCGACGAAAAGCAACGCTATCGCGCGCGCGTCAAAGCCGACGCGACGCTGATTGCTACCACGCGCAATGGCGAGGAAATTCGCGGCTCGATCCACAAGGTCGGCGCCAGCGTCCAAGGTCTTCCCGCCTGCAACGGCTGGACCTATTGGTGTTTTGAAACGACGGATCACAAGCTGGAACCCATCGACCTTTTGCGTCAGCAAGTCAGGTCTGAGGGCGTCGCGTAAAATCAGGGCTTAAGGTCAATAAGATACGGATCTTGCGGACGCTTCACCGCAACGCGCCCATCGTTTGTATCGATACAACGATAGGTGTTGTTGCATTTGATTCCTTTAGACTTCGCATTTTTACCCACTCTATTCATCGCACTCAAACACGCGCCCATATTCTGAAATGGAATAGTCACGGCAAAAACTCCGTCCAGAAAAGGCTCTTCACTCCCACAATCCACGGATATCATACCAACTGCTGCTGGCGTTCCATTCATGGAGGCATCCGCTGCCATCGCCTTTTTCGCGGCGAGGCCCATCGAAAGCAAAATAGCCGGAACAACGACAAGTTTCTTGAGCATGTTCTTCATAAGGTAATCCCTTTTTTCTCTGAATAAGATGGGACAATAATACGAACTTGTCACTTCTTGAACAAGGTTAACACGCCGTGTCTTTTAATTTCAAAGAAGAGGCAACGAGCTTAAACGCTATCCTTAGGCCTCCTTCTCGCCCAAGATCTTCTCTGCCATGGCGGCGAGAACCTCGTCCACGCCTTTGCGCGCAGCCGCTGAAATTGTATAGATTTTCGCTTTCTTGCTCGCGCGTTTGAGAGCGGCAACTTTCTCCACAATTTCTTCTTTGCTGAGCGCGTCGCATTTATTGAGCGCAATAAGCTCCGGTTTGCGCGAAAGCTCCGCGCCATAGGCCTTCAGCTCTTTACGGATCGTTTTGTAATTTGCGGCAACGTCTTCTTCGGTGCCGTCAATCAGATGCAGCATAACCTTTGTGCGCTCCACATGGCCGAGGAACCTGTCGCCAAGCCCCTGCCCTTCGTGCGCGCCTTCGATAAGGCCGGGAATATCCGCAATCACGAAATCAAAACCGGTATCCGTTTTACCTGCCTTCGCGCCAATCCGCACAACACCAAGGTTCGGCGAAAGCGTCGTAAAAGGATAATCCGCAATCTTTGGCTTGGCAGCGGTACAGACGGAAAGGAACGTCGATTTACCAGCGTTCGGCAAACCGATAAGCCCCGCATCGGCAATAATTTTCAGGCGCAACCAAACTTCGCGCTCTTCCCCGGGCCAACCGGGCAAAGCCCGACGCGGCGCTTGGTTCGTCGAAGATTTGAAATGCAAATTGCCGAACCCGCCATCGCCACCGCGCAGGAAAACCACACGCTGGCCGATTTCAGTCAGGTCGAGCAAAACGGTTTCTTTGTCCTCCGCCAAAACCTGTGTGCCGACAGGAACCTTTAAAACCATATCCGCACCAGCTGCGCCGGTCATATTACGACCCGCGCCGCCGCCGCCAGTTTTAGCATAGTGATGTTGTTGAAAGCGGTAATCGATCAGCGTGTTGAGGTTCGATGCCGTTTCAAAAACGACGTCGCCGCCCTTACCGCCATCACCGCCGTCAGGGCCGCCGAATTCAATATATTTCTCACGACGAAAGCTGAGGCATCCGGGGCCACCGTTGCCGCTACGCAGACAAACCTTTGCTTGATCGAGAAATTTCATTGCCCTTTGTCCTTTATCGTCACGCCTACGCCTCGGTTTCGCTGCGAACGGCAGAGTTTTCTTAACCCTTCATCATTCCGGAGCGCGCCAAGCGCGAACCCAGAGAATCCCGTTTGTTTGATACGACGAACGATAAAAACAAGATTCCCGCTTTCGCGGAAGTGACGGATTGTTTGCTATCGTCCTTCGATCCTAACAGAAAAAGCCGCACGCATCACGCGAACGGCTTTTTCTTCATTCCTTCCCATCGAAGACCAATCAAGGCCTTCGCGATCCGCTAACCGCTTACGCGGCCATTTCGACCGAAACGTACTTGCGCTTCTTGATCTCACGGAACGACACGCGGCCACCGATTTTGGCGTACAGCGTGTGATCGGAACCAATACCTACGTTGGCGCCCGGATAAACCTTGGTGCCACGTTGACGAATGATGATCGCGCCAGCCTGCGCAACCTGACCGCCAGCGATTTTGACGCCAAGACGACGGCCTGCGGAATCGCGGCCGTTACGAGACGAACCGCCTGCTTTTTTATGTGCCATGAAACTCTCCCCTAATCGAGCGTCTTACTTGGCCTTGATCGCCGTGATTTTCAACACGGTGAAAGCCTGACGATGGTGGTTTTTGCGACGATAGTTTTGACGACGACGCTTTTTGAAAACAATCAGCTTTGCCGTACGCGCTTGTTCGACGACTTCGGCAGAAACCTTAGCGCCAGCCACGAACGGCGCGCCAACGGTCACTTTGCCGTCTTCGCACAACATCAAAACTTCGGCCAGATCGACCTTTTTACCGGACTCAGCGTCCAGCTTTTCGACCTGAATGATATCACCTTGGGCAACTTTATATTGTTTGCCGCCGGTCTTTACGACTGCGAACATCTTTTACCAGCCATTTTTAAAAGTTAACAAACCCCGAGCCGCACCTAAGATAAGAGCAGCTCTAGAGGGGGCCGTTATTGCCGGATTCTATACCCTTTGTCAATAAAACATTTGCTTGCGGCGACAGTTAATTTTCCGAATCTTTTCAAGGAGTCACGCCGCAAGCCCGCAAACGCCCCTTCCGAACCGGGAAAAGCCGCGTTTAGGCCGCATGGGACGCACCACAGAGGCCCCCGCCTTCCCCGCTTGGCGTAGGGTGCGGCTCAGAACGCGGCAGAACTCCTCCGCCGGGCCCAGCTCGTTTTCCGCGTGTGTCAGACGGAAAATTTCAAGGTAATCATCCATATCGGAAAGATCGAAGGGCGCCAGGAAATCATCAACGAACGTTTCCCATTGGCCGCTTTGGGTTTTGGGTTCGCGATCACGGAGATATTGGAAAATCTCCATACAAACTTCAGGATCGTTTGAACGGATCGCCGTGTGAATAAGGCTCGCTTTGACACGGCTCCACCGCTCGACATAACACGGCGTTTCATCGGCGACGAAAAGAAGCGCATCGACCGCGGCAAGAATATGGCCCTCGTCTTTGACGAGAACGTCGGCAAAGCTAAGAATCTCCTCAAGCCACGGCGGCTCTTCGCCAGAGCGCTGCGTCAACGCCGCAAGGCATTTATCCAAAAGATCGTAATCTTCTTTGAAAACGGCTTGGTCGCCAAGATCGAGCCATTTCTGTGCGTTCTGCCGTTCCCTTCGAGGAACAGAACTGTCGCTAGGCACGAGATCCGCTCTTGCCGGGCTTAAAAGGAATTTTTCCCCGACGTGGAAAGGCCTAAAACGATTCGTCGGACACGAAAAGAGCAAAAAAAATCCGGCCCCAATAAAGGGGCCGGACTGTTGTATTCAGGATTCATTGGCAAGGATCTTTATTCCTTTTGCGCGCCCGTCGCGCGGCCCTTTCAAGCAGCAACCGATTCGGACTCTTCGGCCTCAACTTCCATCTCGATCGTTCCGACCAAGGTCATCAGGCCGCCAATCCACGCATCGACGTCCGTGCCATCGGCGCTCAAAACCGAACCATCAAGCATCTGGCTCTCTGCCGAAACCGCAACCTTCGCAGCCAGCAAATCAGGCTGAACATCATCGGAAGCGGAAACAGTCAGACCAGCGCTTTTCGGCGAAAGAGCCAAAAGGCCAACGCCCGAACCAATCGCGGCAACGGGCTTACCCGCTTCCATAAAGTGATTGATGATACGACGGGCATGGGGGTTTTCCTTAAGCTTGGCAACGGCGCGTTCACCGCCGACGATCACAAGCATTTCGTAATCGGAACCCATCGAAGTCGAGATTTGCTCATCCACCGTGAAATAATGGCCCCAGGATTTATCCTGCCAACCGTTCACAAGGCCCTGTTCCGGGGCAATCATGCGAAAAGTCATTTTGGCTTGGGTTAATTGGCGTTGAACAGCGGTGATGTGATTTTCTTCAAAACCGTTAGCAACAAGAATAGCAATATTGGGTTGAACTTGGGAAAGTGTCATAGGCAGATCGCTCCTAACTGTACGATTGATAACAATAATCCGCGCTTCTATAAGCGACGCTGGAAGAGGTCCGTTCGCCTCTCGCTGAGATTTTTGAGATGCCGGAATATGACATAGCGCCGGGCAAAAAGAAACGTTCTTTTTATATTTTCAGCCTTTTAACCCAGATCGAGGCCGCAGAGCGCCCGAACACGAATTTTCCGTTTCCCAAAGCGGAAAAATACATTATGTTGCCCGCTCCTCGGCCTCGGCAGGGGAAAACGCAAGGATGGCGCGGTGGCAGAATGGCTATGTAGCGGACTGCAAATCCGTCTATGCCGGTTCGATTCCGGCCCGTGCCTCCATTGACCTCGGCCTTGAGCCCCCACCCTCACATCCGGTCTGGCAAACGCCTCAAAGCGCGAGGCAAGAGTATGCCTGCCCAAAATCTTGGCATACGCTGTCACGCGCTGCGCTCAATCAAACGCAACGCCAAGCGTCCAACGTCTTTTCCTACATCGCCAACAGGCGGTCGCGCATTGGCTGGCGGATCAGGCGGTATCTTTTGGGTTTGAGCTTTAATTGCTCATCTGCCGCATAGCGGAAGGCCTCTGTCCAAACGGCATAGCGTTCGACAAACGTCTGAGCCTCTTTTGCATCGCCCTTAAGCTGTAGGGAAATAACGTCGGCCAGCATCTCCTTGGCAACGGGGCCCATCTTTTCCGGAACGATGCTCAGCTTCCCGCCCTTTTCAAAATGCACAGCGCCGCGCTCCATGAAATAGTTCAACTGCAAAAGCTCACGCATCCGATGCGCTTCTTGCAAGACCGGTTGTTTGACCGGCAGCATATCAGCGGTCCATGTCATATAGATCTTATTGGCTTCTTCGTTTGAAAACGCGCCCGTCGATACAAAATAAGACGCCCACAAAATAGAGCCAAGGTCCGCCTTGTTTTCTTCGAGCATGTCGCCGTAAGCGCCAAGCGAAACTTTCTTATCGCGACCATCCGCCGTCGTGACTGGCCCCAAGGAATGAACCAATTCATGGCCAATCGTATGAAGAAAATCGGCATCAGGATCGTACAGACCATGCTGGGCAGGATCGACCAAGGCATCAAGGAACTTTTGCAATTTAACCTGATCGATATCTTGACGCACTTGGCGATGAAAAACCGAACGGTTTCCGGCCTTCAGTTGAACGGCCAGTTTGTCGCTGTTGGGCAGATTTTGAGCCACCGAAATACCGCGACGAATAGACGCATAATCGCCGGAGAAACAAACCAAATCGACATCGGCAAACGTCATCTTGCTTTGCGTGAGATCGCCGAGCTGGTCGCGATAACGCTCCAAGAAAGGCACCTGCTCATTAACGGCCGCCATGCTGTGGCGGTACATTGAGATCTTCGCATAGGACTCTTTATTCACGATACCGACGCGCACGCCAATCGCATCCTTTGCCTTCGCAACAAGCGCATGATCGCAGAGAACAGCATGAACCCGCGGATCGGTGGCGACCTCGCTGCTTAATTCATCCTCATAGCTTTCGCGTCCGATGGTGAATTCCAACGGCGAGTCCTCAAGCCCCGCCCAAGCCTTATCGGCATTGTACATCGCTTCGGGATCGCTATCGTTGACGAGAGCCTGCGCCTGCCAACGGAGATAGCTCGCAAAAGCGGCATGGTCAGTTTCGCGCGCCGCAGCCAGCAACTCATGCGCGCACGCTTCCATCTCATCGCGAAAAACAACAGAATAAGGCTCCGCGACCAAACGCCCATCGCGTCGGCTCACAATCGTGTTGTTGCTAAGCAAAGCCGCCGCCTGCTCGGGATGCGCAGCGATGTAATCAGCCAGCTCATCCTTCGTTATATCTTGTGGATAATAAGCGCGGCCCGGTTTCAGTTCTTTATTTTTAAACAACCGAAACGGCACGGTTTTCGGCGCATAAAGATCGTAACCTTCAACGCCATTAAAGATGGTCCAAAGAGTCAAGGCGCGTTCGGCATCACCATCGCCCGCTTGCGCCGCTTCGCGCAAAACGTCACGCGCACGAATATCATCCGGATGATCTTGTTTCAGGAAAACGGTGTCTAGCACAGAGGCCGCCTTCACCAAATGCGCCAAAGCGCGTTTGTTTGCCTCGGAAAGCGTTTTATAAGCGTCTTGCGGATCGAAGGAAATCGTCCGCATTTTATTTTCGATAATGTCCGCCAGAACTTCAGACGAAGGACCCAATTCAAATTCTTGACCCGCAGCTAGGGCTGAAATTTTGTCGCTCATTATCGCTCTCCGTTAAAGTCTTTGAATGCGAAACGCAGCGAAATCTAAGCTAACTTTTAGCGTGGTGTCCAGCCGAATGACGTAAGGGAAAGCCCCATGGTTAATGTCACACTAAGAAAGTAAGACAACGTGAGGATGCTCCACCAGGCGAACTTTTTTTGCCCACGGATAAAAAAAAGAGGCGCTTGGATGAGCGCCTCTTTTTTTCGCAATAAGAAACAAAGATCAAAGGCCGATATGAGCCATTTTGATCACATGAAAAGCGACCAGCCCAACCGAAAGGAGAATATAGCCGCGCACCATCACAAGCCCCATAAACGCAGCAGGCTTCAATGTCATCGCGCCAAGAGCGTTCAAATCGACTTTTTCCTCATGGACGTCATCAAGAGGATGCACAACAAGGCGATAACCTTCGTTCAGCATGTCGATATCGTTTTGTCCGTTAAATTTTTTCAAAACCATGTCAGCCTCCCTTTAAAATCAACCAATGATATCATGAAAAACGTCTGGCTGCATTACTTGCAGAGCCATCAATGCCGATAAAACAAGCATAAGCCCGATGATCGACCAATTGATGACGTTATTCCACGGTCTGTTGACGAACTTTTCGTCAAGCATTTCTTTGTCGTTCAACAAGATCTGAAGAAGCACCAAGGCCCACGGCAAAACGACGCCGGAGAGAACCTGAACGCTCAAAATAATCAGCTGAAGCGGCGCGCGCGGAATAAGGACGATTCCACCCGCCACCAACACACAGACCAGAAATGCGACGTAAAATCCCGGCGCATCTTTGGGTTTGATGTTCAACCCATGCGACCAGCCGAGCACATCGCCGAAAGCCCACGCGCTGGACAGGGAAATCGCGGTCGTACCGAGAATAGACGCATTGATCATCAGCAAAAAGATGGTCCATCTCACAACCGGCCCGGCCAGATGGCCAAGCTCATTGGCCATTTGCGCGGGATCGGTGAACACGATGCCGTGGCGGTGCATAGCATTGCCGACCAGCATCATGCAGCCTGCAATCGCGATGGTCATGCACGCGCCGACAAGCGTATCCGTACGCGAAGCCTTTAAATCGGCATAGCGAAGCCGTTTGTCAGCAATGCAGTTCTGCTGAAAGAAAAGCTGCCACGGCGCAATGGTCGTGCCCACGATGCCAATCACAAGGAACAAATAATCCGAAGAAAGTCCCCCGATCGGCAAGCTTGGCATAAACGTTTCTTTGACGATCGAGCCCACAGACGGCGCGAAAAGAAACGCCAAAACGATCCAGGCCAGATCAAGCAAGCACAGGAAAACGACCATGCGCTCCCAACGGCGATAGCTCCCCGTCATGACAAGGAACGAAAGCGCAATAGCCGAAACGGGCACGCCAATAACGGGCGGAATGCCCATGCGGTCGGAAACAAGCGCAATGGCGGCAAACTCGGTCACCAACGTCAAGAAATTGACGAGCTGGAGGTCGAACATCGAGAAATTCCCCCAACGGCGTCCGAACCTTTTATAGATCATGGCCGCATGGCCCTGCCCCGTGGCGATGCCAAGACGCACCACCATTTCCTGCACGAAATAAGTGATCGGCAGCAAAAGGAGCAAAAGCCACATAAGATGTGTGCCGTACTGCGCCCCAGCCTGCGTATAGGTCGCAACAGCACCGGCATCGTTATCGGCTTCCATGACAATCAGTCCGGGCCCGAAAACGACCAAAAAGGTCATGATACGGCCCCAAAAGCCGTTTTTGACAACCCAGCCCTTGACGGGGGTTTCTCTATCTAAATTGTTGTGATCCAAAGCCATAGCGGGATCTCCTTAACCATAATATTACAACGCAAGGTTTAACCAGTCATTGTGCTGGGCGTCATAAAGATGGAGGTTCCGTTTTCAGAGCCAAAGGGTATCCGACAGAAATCTTTTTAATATCAATAAGATAAAAGAAAACAGCCTGAAAAGCCTTTTTCTCAATATCAAGAAAAAGGTCAAGCGTGGCCAAAACGCGACTCTTCTGCTGCGCCAAATAGCACACGTTATTCAAACGCGCTGCAATGAGCATGCTTAGTTTCATCTTCCACCTCCCGAAACAGCCTTGCGGCTTGGGGGTGGAAGGAAGGCAAAAGGCCATTCAAGCCTTAGGCGATCATTCAACCCTCAAAAAGGCAAAGCATGTTGGAGACATCTCTTTTGCACTCTTCCCTCATGGAAGAAGTACAATGTCCGTCGCCGTCCATTTTCATCTCTCTTTGGTTGATCAAAGCCGGGTTTTCAAAGAGAACCCGACGCTCTTTACCGGTAAAGCAAAGAAGAACGATTCCTCTTCGTCTTACCAGCAGAGCGAGCATGTACCCTTGGCTCACCGCAAGGTCAAGACAAAAGACAAGTCGGAAAAACTTTCGACCGCCTTTTGCAAAAAGGGTCAAAAAAAACGACGGGATTCTTTCGAACCCCGCCGCTTTTATGCAAAACAATCTTTTTAATTCGGCGTAGGGCCAGAGTTCGAAAAGGCTGAAGACGACGACGAAGACGAACCACCAGCACCACCAGCGCCACCAGCACCACCAGCGCCACCCGTAGCCGTGGCCGCGCCGCCCGTGGCCGCGCCGCCCGTAGCGGTGCTCGAGATATTTGAACGATACTTCCCAGCCTGAGCCGCCTCACCCTGTTTGAAAAGACCAATACCACCGAAAACAGAACCAACGCCAACGCCGACATCTTTCACAGCGCCAAAAATCTGATCAACCGAGCTACGACCAGCGACAGAACCATACGGCAACATCGTTCCGATATTCTCCTTTGTCACAACGTTCGTCGGGATATAGGCTTTCGGAGCCATAGCGCCACCGACATAAATTTGGCCAGCCAAAGCTTCTTTGCCATCGATAAGAATTTTTTCCTTATCCGGTCCTCTCAAGCGGAGAGCCTGCGTATAATTATCATCCAAATCTTTCGGATCTGGTTTCGATGCGGCAGAGCAACCATAGCCTGAAGCAAGAAGAACCGTCGATCCGAGGCAAACAACAACCTTACGCATAGCCGACGGCGAAACGGCTGACTTAGCGGTCGCAAAGGATTCGCCAAGTTTCGAGGAAGAAAAACGCATAATTAAGTCTCCATAAAGAAGATTGGGAAAAAGAAAACCAGCTAAAGCCATAGAACATCGCGGGGCTTTTCTCAAGAGAAAATATTTAATAAGAAATTAAAGAAAGTTATAGTTAACAATCGATAGATCACAACCTCAAAGAGAAGATACTAAGGTTGTGCAGACGGTAAGGAAATGCAATTAATATCTGAATAGGAAGGGAATCTTTCCTCCGGCTTCGGGTTTGTTTCAACCCATGAAACATATCTTTTACGCGCCTCATCCAGATTCTTTTTGGCTTCATCAAGCGTACCGCCCCAAACATTAAAAGGCTGCCGTCCTAAAGCGCCCTGGTTCATTTCTTCTTTTGTCACAGGCGTCGCATACAACGTGAACTTAGCATAAGTTTTTCGGTCAAAAACGGTGCACCCCATATACCCTTCGTAAAGCGTGCTACCTTGCCGTGTGACGAAGATATTCTGGTCGTAAGTCCTGTATTCGACCAAAACAGAGGTTCCTTCCGAACAAACGTTTTGTAGTTTACCTTCGAACTCATTCCTGCGAATTTCGATCTCATGCCTTCGTTTTTTCTCTTGTTCAGCAATGATTTTATTCTGTTTTTCGGCGTTCAGCTCAGCATCAGTCTTCATGGCCGCGCAGCCGGTGAGCAGCGCCGCGGCGACGACCCCAAACAAGACGCGAACAACAGGAGAAGATAATTTCATAAAAAAGCTCAACCAAAATCAAAAAAGAAACCGCATTTTTTGTAGCGTTCTTTCCTCACGAAAAGCAATAGTTTCACACGAGCGTTTTGGTTAAAAACGCGCGGTAACCATTTTATTCGATATTATGGACCTACTCGCCTGCCTTATGAGACAGGAAGTCCAGCCGCTCTTGCGCTTGCGGCGGCAACGGCTTCGGCAATTGCTTGTAAAGGGCCAAGGCTTCATCCGCATGACCTAGCTTGTCCTGCAAAACGGCAAGGCCAAGTTTATAGTCGTTATTTTGCGGCTCCAGCTTAACGGCGCGCTGCCAAGCCTTTAGCGCCTCTATCGTATCGTTCTCGCGCAGCAAAACGCGCGCGCGGGTTGCAAAAACCATGGCGGTGCTGGGATAACGATCAGCCAAGGCATCAAGCGAATCCAAAGCCGTCTCTGGGTCCTCATGCTCGAGGGCGACAATTTTACCCCTCAAGGCGTTCTTGTTGCCTTTGTCGGCCTTCAGAACATCGTCATAGAGGTTTCTAGCTGTTTTCCAGTCTTTGGCCTGCGCAGCGGCATCAGCCTTGGCCATCGTTTCATCGGCTGGCGAAGGTTGGGGTTCTTTGACTTCGAGTTTAAGTGCCAATTTACCCTTCGCGTCTTTTTCTGTCTTCTCTTGCTTCTTTTGCGTAGCCGCCGCTTGCTTTTCTTGCTTCTTTTGAGCCGCAGCCGCCTTTTTCTCTTCAGCCTTTTGAGCTGCCGCAGCTTTTTTCTCTTCAGCTTTTGTCGCTGCCTTTTTCTTCTTATCGTCCTTGGCAGAAGCGTCTTTCTTTTCCGGTTCTTTTGTTGCCTTCGCCTCAGGGGCTTTAGGCGCAGGCTCTTTCACCTGAACAGGCTGAACAACAGGAACCGTTTCAATCTTTGCCACAGACGCAGGCGCGGCAACTGGCTTAGCTTTTGCCTCTTTTTCCGGCGCTTTCACATCAGCTTGAGCAACAGGAGGCGGCACATTTTCTTTCGGTGCAGCGGCGGTTGATTTTTTAGCTGCCGTTTTGTCTAGAGCCAACGATGTCTTTGCCGCAGAAGGCTGGGACGCAGCAGCCTCCTCCTTCGCTGGATCAACTTCGTTCTCCTCAACCTTGGCGACATCTTCCTTGGACGCACTCTTACGTTTGGCGCGCGCAAGTTCGTCACCCTTAACTTCGGTCGCCTTGCTTTCAATCGAAAGATTGATGCCGTCAGAATCATCAGGCGCTTTTTCTTTGAACCTTGGTGCGGCATCAGCCGCAGCAGAAGCGTTTTTCAAAGGAACAACGACCTGTTTAGCAGACGTCGTTTGTGCTTGCGGCTGAGGATGCGTTTGAGGCTGTTCATCCGTGCTTGGAGCTGGCGGCGTCACCATCGGAGGCTCAGGCTCAGAGATCCACAAACCGATTGAAACGAAGGCCCCCAGCAAGAGCAAGACGGCAAGGCCATGACGCAAACGTGAAGCCGCCGCACGCGCCGGTATCGGCGGCAATGCAGCGGGCACCATGGGCGCAGTTTCCTTTGCGGAAAGCTTCGCGTGTTTTTGTGATGACTTGCTCATAGATGGAGGAGAGATAAGCATTTTTAATCGAAAAGGCAAAACAAGATTTTTGCCATACCGCCTGAATGATCCGAAAAAAGCGAGCCTATCTAAAGCCACCATTCGATTAATTCGAAAGAGGAACAATCAGGCAAAATTTTCCTTCTGATCCCCTTGCCTTCGTATCGAAACGCAGCGGGCCTAACAGAAAAATACTTTTCTTTCATATGGATACGCAACATTCATTTTTCCCATCCGCTTTTGGCCCACCCCTTGCATAGAAACTACTGGGTTGAACAAGCCAGCCCCACGCTGAGCCGAATAGGAGGAATAAGATGTCCCTGACTGGAGCCATGAAAACAGCCGTATGCGGCATGAATGCGCAGTCGAACTGCATCTCGACCATTTCGAATAACTTATCGAACTCGTCCACGACCGCCTACAAAGGGGGCTCAACCTTATTCGAAGAACTCGTTTCATCGGAAGATACGGTCTCAACCAGCGTCTCCTCATCCTCACATTATTACAACGACGATCAAGGCACGATTACCAGCTCGGACGAAGATACCAATCTCGCTATTTCCGGAAACGGTTTTTTCGCCGTTAAAAAAGCCACCGTCGATTCAAGCGGTAATACGACCTTTAGCGACGCGACTTACTACACGCGCAGCGGCGACTTTAGCCTGAATAAGGATGGCTATCTCGTCAACAGCGAAGGTTATTACCTTTTAGGCTGGAGCGTCGATCCCTCGACAGGAACGGTTAACAAAAGTGCATTATCGCCTGTTCAGATATCGCAGGTAACGAACGCTTCCGTAACAACAACGACAGCAACCTACGCCGCCAACCTCCCCGCCAACGCGGACACCAGCACGACAACAAGCGCCTCGTCGATCACGATGTATGATTCATCGGGAACCGCGCACAAAATGTCCTGCACATGGACAAAGGAAGACACCAGCACCTGGAAGTTAACCGTTACCGCCGCTGATAGCTCGTACGACGCCGACACAGCCGCGACAACCGATCTTACGGCAAATTTTACCGTCACCTTTGACGATAATGGCAATATCGATACGATCAGCGATAACGGCAGCGGCAGCGACATCGACGAAACGGCAAAAACAGTCGGGCTGCATCTTTCATACGAAGACGCCACCGATCAGACCGTTTCACTCGACCTATCGGGCATTACGCAACAGGATGCAACCTCGTATCAGCTGACGAGTTTCTCACAAAACGGCGCGGCCGCTGGCACGTTCAGCGGCATAGCCATGGACGAAAGCGGCAATATTTCGGTCGAATACGACAACGACGTCAGCTTAACTTACTATCAAATACCCGTCGCAACATTCTCAGCTTCCGACAGTCTAGATCGGCTATCGGGAACAGCCTATGCGCAATCCTATACCTCCGGCTCAGCGACATACTCGACCGCCGGAACGAATGGTGCTGGTGCCCTTAAAACAAGCTCGCTTGAATCATCGAATGTCGATATCGCGACAGAATTTACAAAGCTCGTCGCCGCGCAACAGGCCTATTCCGCGAACTCAAAAACGATCACAACTGTTGACAACATGTTGCAGTCACTCGTCGATATGTCGGCCTAGTTAAAGCCTGAGCGCACACAGGAAGATATTTCCAATAAAATAGAATACGATGCTATTGCGCACGTGAACTTTTCATTCACTAAAAAAGTTGTTTCCTTAGAGACGAACTAAACCTTCACTCTAGGGAGCGTTGCTCATGTTATTCAGCTGGTGGAACAAGCAAAGCCTGATGGCTAAGATTTTCATACCACAGTCGCTTGTTATCCTTGTCTGTGTGGTCTTGATCGTTTCAGCAAGATCGGGATTCAACGACCTCAACGATGGCACCAAGGACATCCTTGCCAACGAAGTTCAACGAATCATTACATCGCTCGAACTGCGCTCAAAGTTGAACCAAATTGAGGGAACGGTGAAGAGCGTCCTCCTCGCGCAGGATGCGTCAGGCATCACAACAGCCGAAAAAGGGTATGACGACATCTATGCCAGCCTTATGAAAGATGCTTCCGATTTCTCGGATATCGTCAGAGATCCAAAACGGAAAGCACTCATCCAAAATTCCATTGATCATATGAAGAGCTATGACGCTCAAAGCCAAAAAGTCATAGTTGCAAAGAAAGCAGGAAACCTGTCGCTCGCCTTAGAGATCGCAGCAAAAGCAGGCGAAGACCGCGTCGCTGCGCGCGAAGCGCTTGGCGACATGATCGAGTCCTACAAAGGCACCATCAACGATCGCGAACAGAAAATGGAAGCGACGGGCGCGAGCATCAAATCCAACCACCTATTGACCTCTATCGTTGGTCTTGGCATCGTTTACGCGCTTTTGTGGTGGGTTGTGAGCGGCGCGATCAAACAGCGGCGCGAAGATATGATCCTCCTTGCCCAAGAATTCGAGGATAGTGTCAAAGTCGTTGTGGACGATGTCAGCAATTCGGCACTCGATCTCAAAATGGCAGCCGACACGCTAGCAACAACCTCGCAAGATACGAACAAGCTAACCGGAACGGTCGCAGCCGCCGCCGAGCAAACATCGTCCAACATGCAAACGGTGGCCACGGCGACGGAAGAGCTAAGCTCGTCCATCAACGAGATCAGCCGTCAGGTTTCGGAATCTTCTGACATCACACATCGCGCCGTCGATCAAGCCACGGCGACAGACAAAACGGTACGCGATCTTGCCGAAACGGCTGAGAAAATTGGACAAGTCGTCAACCTCATCAGCGAGATTGCGAGCCAAACCAACCTCCTCGCCCTCAACGCCACCATCGAAGCGGCGCGCGCAGGCGAAGCGGGCAAAGGGTTCGCCGTCGTCGCGTCGGAGGTCAAAACCCTCGCCACGCAAACAGCGAAAGCAACCGAAGAGATCACCACGCAAATCAATAGCGTGCAACAAGCGACAAACACGACGGTTTCGGAAATCGAACGCATTCGCGAAACCATCGTCGGCATTAATCAGGTCTCGACCCGTATTGCCGCTGCTGTCGAAGAACAAGGCACAGCCACGCAGGAAATCGCCCGCAACATCACCGAAGCGACGACCGGCACGCGCGACGTTTCGCGCAATGTCGGTGGCGTCAGCCGTGCCGCCGAGGAAACGGGCTGCATTTCTGGCAAGGTCCAAAATGCCGCGAACAAGCTTTCAGAGCAATCGGGCGTTTTGAGTGACAAGGTCGAAAAGTTCCTGAAAAAGGTCCGCGCAGCCTAAGAAGAAGAACCTCACAAAAAAACGCCGCCCAGGAAAAACCGGGGCGGCGTTTTCGTTTTCGTTTGCGTAAGTTGTAAGCTTATTTCTTTGTCGGCGGTAACGCGACGCGAATATGAAGCTCACGCATGCGCTCCGGCTCGACGTTATTCGGGGCCTGCATCATCAAATCTTCTGCTGCGCCATTAAGCGGGAAGGCAATCACTTCGCGAATATTCGGCGCATCAGTCAAAAGCATGATCAGGCGATCAATCCCCGGCGCTGCGCCACCATGCGGCGGAGCACCAAGCTTAAAGGCGGAGAGCATGCCGCTGAACTTAGCTTCAACCGTCTCCGGCGAATAGCCAGCGATAGCGAACGCTTTGTACATAACTTCCGGCAAATGGTTGCGGATCGCGCCCGACGAAATCTCAAGCCCGTTGCAAACGGTATCATATTGATAGGCCTTGATCGTAAGCGGATCTTGCGTTTCAAGAGCCTTCATGCCGCCCTGCGGCATTGAGAACGGATTATGCGAGAAGTCGATTTTCTTGTGTTCCTCGTCATATTCGTACATCGGGAAATCAACGATCCAGCAAAGACGGAACGCGTTCTTTTCGATCACGTCCATATCCTGGCCGATCTTGGTGCGCGCTTGGCCCGCCATCTTGGCGGCAGCGGCTTTCTTATCGCAGATGAAAAACACGGCGTCACCGTCTTCGCATCCCGTCAAGCCACGCAAAGCCTGTTGCGCTTCCGCGCCGACAAAACGCGCAATGGGGCCCTTGCCCGCGCCGTTTTCAAACAGAATATAGCCAAGGCCCGGCGCACCAATTTCCTTCGCCCAATCGTTGAGCTTGTCGAAAAAGCTGCGCGGCTTGCCCAAAACTTGCGGCGCGCGAATAGCGCGAACGACGCCGCCTTGATCGATAATCGAGCGAAACGCGCGGAACTCAACATCCGGACGCGCAAACACTTCCGTCACATCGGAAATAAGAAGCGGGTTACGCAAATCAGGCTTATCCGTGCCATATTTCAACATGGATTCGTCAAACGGAATGCGCGGGAACGGCAACGGCGTCACAGCGGGCTTCGTCTCGCGGTCATAGCTGCCAAACGTATCGAACAGGCCATATAAAACAGGTTCAACGACATTGAATATGTCGTCCTGCGTCACATAGCTCATTTCAAGATCGAGCTGATAAAACTCGCCCGGGCTGCGATCCGCGCGCGGATCTTCGTCGCGGAAGCACGGCGCAATTTGGAAATAGCGGTCGAAACCGGCCACCATCAAAAGCTGTTTGAACTGCTGCGGCGCTTGCGGCAAGGCATAGAACTTGCCCGGATGCAAACGCGAGGGAACCAAAAAGTCGCGCGCGCCTTCAGGGCTGGACGACGTTAAAATCGGCGTTTGATATTCGCGGAACCCTTGATCCCACATCGTGCGGCGCAAATAGGCGATCACGTCCGAGCGCAGCTTCATATTGTTTTGCAAATGCTCGCGGCGCAAATCGAGGAAACGGTATTTCAGACGAATGTCCTCGCCCGTGTCGGCGTCAGCATTGACCTGCATCGGCAGAGGATCCGCCGCGCTTTCAACGACAAATTCAGCAATGTCGATTTCGACTTCGCCAGTCGGCAGTTTTTTGTTCAACGTTTCGTCAGGACGCGCGACGACTTTGCCCGTCACGGTGACGACGCTTTCGTTCTTGACCTGCTCGATCGTCGCAAGAAGCGGGCTCGATTGATCGATGACGCCTTGCGTAATGCCATAATGGTCACGCAAATCGATAAAGAGCAAACCGCCATGATCGCGTTTACGGTGAACCCAGCCGGAAAGACGAACCGTCTGGCCGATATTTTCGGCGCGCAGCTGACCACAGGTATGCGTACGATAGGGATGCATGAACAAAAACTCCAAAAACAAGGAACAAGCCGCCTTTTATACCTCGTTTAGAGCCGGAGAAAAGAGTTAATGTGGCTCCCTTTTCCTTCTTTTGGGCCTTAGGACTGCGCAAATATTGCTTTCATGCCCGAAAAACCCGTATCCTGCCTTCAATTTCAACGGAGCTTTTACCTTATGTCTTTGTCTCGTCGCGAATTTGTTAAAATGGCTCTTCTGGCCGCTTTTGCGCCCGGAGCTTTGGCCGCGTGCGCAAGAAAGACTAAAGAAACGCCTTTAGGCCCCGATCCGCGCGTAACCAACCTATCGCCCGACAAAGAAAGCGAACCGTTCAACCCGCAAAAGACTCCCTTTGGGGCTGTGCCGCGTTGGGCCATCGAAGACGAAAAAATTCTGCACGATGAACAAGGACGGCCCCTGATCGAAGGGACCATTATACCATCCGTTGTAAGTTCAACAGGCACAAGCGTCTGCGTTTTCACAATCTATGCCGAACCTGTTTGCGAACAAGACATTCTTAAAGCGCGAACAATTGCCAAAGTTAATACCGAAGAAGAGGCGCGCCTTATCTCGCATCAGATTCGCGTCTCAATCCAATTTGCCAAAAACAAGAACAAGACGCTTGCCGCGCAGGAAAAGAAAATCGACGCGCTTGCTGAAAAAGCCGTAGAGCAAGCTGAAGTTCGAAAAGCAGAAGATCTCTTGTCAAAAATAAATGCCTTCTCCCGCCCAGTTAACGTAGGCTCAACGGCAGTACCACAACAAATCGTTCCATAATATGGTTTATAGTTAACGGCACGTCCTTATGATTCCCTTATTACTTAATGAAAATAATATTTAGTCCTTGAGTTTTCATCTTTCATTAAGCTACTTTCGCTCCGTAATTACACCATTTTCGTTCATACTCGAGGAAGGATAAAAAAAATGAAAGTTTCCACCCTAGCTGCTTTGCCCATTGGCACTCTTGGTTTAGTCGTCGCCGCTGGCTGCGCAGGCACAGGTAATCCCAATCCGCATGCCGATGTCGCACCCCTTTACAAGAACAACAAGCCCGTTCTGGTGGAAAAGAAAACAGCCCCTTCGCAGGAAGATATGGCTGCCAAGGAATCCTTGCGCCGCGCTGAAATAGTCGCCGCCGTTAAGGCCGCCGCGACCGAAGCCGCGTTGAACGCTCAAAACAACCAGAAAACAACCATCGTTGAAAAACAGGTTCCAAAGTACAAGAAAGTTGTGAACTCCGCTTACGAAAAGTGCAAAGATTGCGGCGCTTCAAAGTATAAATGGGTCAAGGACGGCACAAAGACGGTCGAAGAAAAAGTTCCTGCCGCCAAGGTCGATGTCGTCGTCAACGTCCCGGCCGAAGCCACGATGGCCTCTGCCCCCGTTGCTATTGAAGCAGCTAAACCAGAAATGGAAGAAGTCAACGTCGCTTGGGTCTTGAAGGGCCAAGGCGCGACTGAACCAAACGTCGTTGGTGTTTACAAACGCGCGGTACCGGATAGCAAGCTGGGCGATCCGAACGCGACAGAAACGACGCCTGTCAGCGGTTCTTCCGATCTTGAAGCTGTTGGCGGCCTTCTGCGCGGTATTGGCGAAGTCGGCCTTGCTGGTGGCGTCATCGGCATGGCACTCAATCCGCCGACCACCCACAACACGAACACAAGCTCGTCAAACAGCGAATCTTGCTCAAAGTCCGTCAGTCTACCCAACCGCCCCGGTCATGGCGGCCATGGCCATAATGGCGACAACTGCGATTACTAAGTTGAAAACAGTCTCCTCCTCGCGGCGCTTTATAGAAAACGCCGTGAGGAGATAGGACGAAAAAAAGACCCACTTTTTTTTGAATTTTTATTGATTGAATTGAGGCCGTTCATGAGCAACGATAAAGTCGCCCAGAAAAAAGCTGAAAGAAAGAAGGCTCGCGCCGAAAAAATTCGCGCGGAAAAAGCCGCCCAAACACAGCAGGCGCAAGAACGCGCGGCCAAGCGCAATGCGGCTGAAAAAGCCGAAGCTCTCAGGGCCAAAAAACAACCTGAAATCAAGTCTCCCAAGCGCGAAGCGGCTGTCATCGAACTGACACCCGACATGATGCTGGGTGCAACAGAGAATAAACGCCCCGGCATTCTTAAATCGCTTTGGAAAAACGCCCCCGTCATCGGCATTGGCATGGTGGCCGGTTTCTGCAGCCGTACAATCATCAAGTCGATTGTGATGCAATTCGGCGTTGCCGCAGCCCTTACGACAGTTCCGGCGGTTGCCACGGCCAGCGCTTTGATCCCCTTCGTCATCGGCGGCATGATCTTTGGTGCTGTCGGCGGCATGGCCTCGACCTTCGCTCGTGACTTCGTCAAAGCGGCGCGTACCCATCGTCAGAAGGCCGAGCAAAAACCAACGTGGCGCGAAGCGTTTGCGATGGCATGGCGTGACCGCTCCAAACGTCGTGCCGTCATCGGCAAGGACGGCAAGGTCAAAGAGAAACGCGGCTGGCTTGCGGAATCTATGATCAACGGTGCGCTTTTGGGCGCTCTCGGCGGCGCGTTTGGTGGCGTTTTTGCCGAAACGCTTTCGCATTGGGGTTCGCTGAGCAATCTCGTCGGCGAGCATGTCAGCGAAAAAATTGGTTCGCGCATGGCCGCTTTGGGCAAAGCCGTTAGCTGGGCCAAGTCGGCCTTGACGGTTCGTACCGAAGCGATGGCATCAACGATTCATCAAAACGCGACGAGCGTAGGCCAGACGATTGCGGCCTCCATTCGTCAAACGACCGCACATATCAACATGACGATGCAAAGCGAGTTCGAGGCGATCTCAACCTCGACGCGTCCGAACATTCGCCAAACGATTTTGGCCGCAATCTCGGGTGTGCCAAGCCTTGATAAGCTGACGCGCTTTTTGCCGAAGGGCCTTTTTGTCCCCAAGCTGGATCTCACGGCGGCCACGCCGTCTGCCCCCATCTCGCCGTGCGCAACCGCGCATACTGCCGCTCTGAAGGAAGCGCTTGAAACGCCGCGCGGCATTATTGGCGCGCACACCGTGAAGGAGGCGGCGGAAAAAGATTTTTTCGCGCTCACGGGCTCGAACCGGCCCGGCCTCAAACAGGTCATCGCGGACTCCGTCGCAAACGGGCCTAAACCTACGCCTACTTATGCCTTGCCAAAGGACCTTGCGGAAACCAAGCTCTCGCTTGCGCACGTACCGACAGATCATACGGTTGCCGCCGTTACTGAAACGCCAAAAGCTTCCATGGCCGATGCGGTTCATCCGTTCGTATCCGTCAAGATGCCCGACACCTTCAATGGTCTGATGAATCAGAAGGTTTTTGACATGATCCCGGAACAAGCTCGTCTCAAGCTGGTTAGCGAACTCAAAGGCGCACCTTCGGTCGAAAAGGACCTGCGCGCGATGACGGATGCCGCTTATTATTTGCTCAACAAATCGTTCGGCTCTTCGCTTTCGAAAGTACCTGGATCCGCGCGTAAAGCTGCTTTCTTCCTCTATCGCGAAGCGGCAACAACTGCTGTTGAAACGGGCCAAACGAATAGCAAGCTGGGCAAATTGGCAAATGCGAATCTTTCGTACTGCCTGCGCAACGGTATCGGTAGCGCCCGCGATGTGACAAAAGCCACTTTCCATGCGCTTTTAGGTGAAGGCACCATGACGGCTGACCAAACGCTTCAAGCGATAAATCAGACCGACCCGCAGCTTGTCGCCAGTATCCGTAGCGAAATGCCAAAGATCATGGAACGGCTGCAACCGCAAATGCAGGCGGCTCTTTAAGAAAGAAAGCCGCCTCTTGCGCCCAAAGCCTGAAAGCCTTATCACGAGCTTATGAACACGCTCATCACCACCACAGACGAGCTGGCGCGTTTTTGCGCCACGCTTGAAAACGTTCCCTTTGTCACCGTCGATACGGAGTTTATGCGGGAACGGACTTATTACGCCAAGCTTTGCCTTGTCCAGCTTGGCGGGCCGGAGGATGCTGCCGCCATTGACCCCTTGGCCGAAGGCATCGACCTTGCGCCTTTGTTCGCGCTGATGGCTAATCCGAATGTCGTCAAGGTTTTCCATGCCGCACGTCAAGACGTCGAGATTTTTGTCAATCTGACGGGCCGCGTGCCTGCGCCCCTTTTCGACACGCAAATCGCAGCGATGGTCTGCGGCTTTGGCGATAGCGTCAGCTATGAATCCCTCGTCAATGCCCTCGCGAAACAAAAAGTTGATAAATCCAGCCGCTTCACCGATTGGTCGCAGCGCCCGCTCACGGATCGCCAAGTCGAATATGCGTTGAACGACGTAACGCATCTGCGCGTCATTTATGAAATCCTCAGAGCCAAGCTTGCCGAAACAAAACGTGGCGATTGGGTGAGCGAAGAAATGACGATCCTAACCTCGCCGGGAACCTATCAAACCGACCCGTCTGAAGTTTGGAAGCGGCTTAAATTTCACACGGATAAACCCCGCCGCCTAGCCGTTTTACGCGAAGTCGCGGCTTGGCGCGAACGCGAAGCTCAACGCGCCAACCTACCGCGTGGCCGCATTATCAAGGACGAAGCTTTGTTCGAAATCGCCAGCCATGCGCCAACGACGACAGCAGAACTGGGGCGCACGCGCGGGCTAAGTCAAGGCTTTGCCGAAGGCAAGCACGGAGCCGCCCTCCTTGAAGCCGTCACGCGCGGTAAAGCGGTCCCTGATGAAGAATGCCCCGCATGCGAAGGCAAACGTTCTTTACCGAGCGGCGCCAATGCCGTTTTTGATCTGTTGAAAGTCTTGTTGCATCAGGTGAGCAGCGAATACGGCGTCGCCTCCAAGCTTATCGCGACAACAGACGACCTTGAAGCCATCGCCGCCGAAAAAAAACCGGCTGTCAAATCACTTCAAGGCTGGCGGCTTTCGCTTTTCGGGGAAACGGCGCTTGCGCTCAAAGCGGGCAAGCTCGCCCTCGCCGTCGAAGAGCATAAAGTCAAGCTGATCGACATCTCCGACCGCTAAGGTCAGGCCCCATTAAATTCGTAGGTTCTGCATCCTCAGGTGTCATTCCGGAAACCGCAAAGCGGTTATCCGGAATCCCGTTTGATTTCTTAAACGAAAGAGAAACGAGATTTCCGCTTTCGCGGAAATGACAGGGATATATGGGCTGCGCCCTTAGCAACAGACGCCCCGCGCAGGCGGCCCCACGCAGGTGGCGTAGAAATGACGGTGGTTATTAATATTGGCGTCATTGCGAGCGACTTGTCGCGCCGAAGCCCCGTAGGGGCGTAGGGGGAAGCGAAGCAATCCAGGCTCGTAAGAGCATGTTTTTGTTTTATGGACCCTGGATCGCCACGTCGGACAAACGTCCTCCTCGCGATGACGAATAGTTTTATGGGTGATCGTTTGCCCTTAGCAACAGACGCCCCACGCAAGTGGCGCAGAAAGACTTGATTTGCAGGCCGGAGAACGTTCCCCCAACGACCGATGGAGTCCGTGCCGAAAATCATGGCTTTCGAGAACCGGCGCGCAGCGTATTTTTATACGTGAGCACCGGAAGCGCAGAAAGACTTGATTTGCAGGCCGGAGAACGTCGGTCGCCCCCTGGCCTTAGGGCGTGAAGCTATAGATAAGCTTCGTCCTGTCTTTGTCCTCGTAATATTCGATGGAATCGACGCGTGAATCCATCGAAACATCGTCATCGGTAACTTCCTGCGTCACCATCGGGCCCAAAGCTTTCTTAGCAGCGCTGCGCTGGTCACGATCCTTTGGCACAATCGGCGCAATATAGGAAACGCGTAGATTGAACCGCGCGTAAATGAGACGATCTTCATTTTTGGCGTCGAGCATACGTTGTAAAAGAAGTTCGCCGTCCTTCGCACCGATGGGAATCCCCTGCAACTTGAGCGGACGGTCTAAAACGAACTTGTAAATCATTGGCGGGAAATGTTGGTACGAATATTGAAACGTGCACGTTTCTTCGTCCCGCGCTTTGACCGAGAACACATTCGAGCTGGCTTGCGCGGTTTTGTCGGTAAAGCGATACAAATTGTCTTTGAAGTCGTAACGATCAAGCTGCAAAACCGTATCAAACTTATACGATGTCGGAAACGTCGCGATATTTTGCTTGATGGATTCGCGCAAAGCCGCGCGAACTTTTTGCCATTCGAAATCGTTTGAGTAATATTTCTGATAAATCTTACATTCGACGATGCGCCCGTAATCATCAATAATGTCATCGCGGCGCAGGTCCAACGCGCCAAAACGCACCAATGTCATAACAAGGCTGCGCAATGATGGTGTCGTATATTCGTCATCAGCGCGTGCGCTTGAAAAAGCTCCCAAAAGGAAGAGCATAAATAAAAATAGCGAAACTTTGCTTTTCATGAGACCTTCTCCTTGTTTCGCCAAGCGTACGCGCGGCGCAAAATTTTGCGCATCACACTTGGTAACGCTTGCGATCCTAAATCTTCGGGCTTCACCCAACGGCCTTGGCCCGTCCGAGCCGAAGCGAGCAAAACCGCAACGGCTAATTCAAGATCGAAATGGGTAAAAGTATGATGAACGTGCTCCGGTAAAAGGGCCCATTTTCCGGCAAAGGGCGCTTTTTTCACGGTGCTGGGCCAGATGGGCATAGGCCCCTCGGTCCAATCCGTCGAAGGAACCTCCGTCATACCCGCCAAAAGACCCGTTTCAGGACGCGTGCGGAGAAAGACAGCACCCGAGGGCTTAAACGCGACAAAGGCCACGCCCCGGCGCAATGGTTTTGCTTTGGGCTTCGTCCGGCGCGGCCAAGAGGCAGGATCGCCCGCCGCCCGCGCTTGGCAAATGGCCTTCCATGGGCACAAATCGCATTTGGGGCTTTGCGGCGTACAAACGGTCGCCCCCAGATCCATCAGCGCTTGCGCATAATCGCCGTAACGCGCCGAAGGTAAAAGCGACTCAGCCAGAGTCGTGAGCTCCTTTTTCGCCTTTGGCAGGGGCGTTTCGACGGTATAAAGCCGCGCCATCACACGTTCGACGTTCCCATCGACCACATTGGCCCTCAAATCAAAGGCGATAGCGCGCAAAGCGGCCGCCGTGTAAGGCCCAAGACCGGGTAAAGAGCGCAAATCTTTATCCTCGCGCGGAAAAACGCCGTTGAAACGCTCCACCAAAACTTTGGCGCAGGCGTGAAGTCCCCTGGCGCGACGGTAATAGCCAAGCCCCGCCCACATTTGCAGAACTTCATCAAGTTTTGCCTGAGCTAAATCCTGTAACGTCGGCCAGCGATTAAGAAAAGCCGCATAATAAGGCCCGACCGCACCGACCGTGGTTTGTTGAAGCATCACTTCGGAAAGCCAGACGTGATACGGATCGGGCTTTTCGCCGGGCAAAGCGCGCCATGGCAATATTCTCCGATACTTATCGTACCATTTTAATAACTGAGAAGAAGACGGACGAGCCCCCTTGCCGTCTTTCTTTTTATGCGACAAACTCGCTGTCATGAAACTCCCGCGCACGCTTTCAGCTTCTCTCGATAAAGTCGCCCGCGACGCCATTGGTCGCGATTGGGCTCTTTATGCCACGCTCATCGAGCATTGGCGTGAGATTGTTGGCGAGGAGTATGCCAAAACGACAGCTCCCGTCAAAATAACCTTTCCTAAAGGCAAAAAACCGGGCGCAACTTGGGCGGGCGGACAAAGCGAAGGCACCCTTACGCTCCGCCTCCCACAAGGGCTGGCCATGTCTTTTAGCTTTCTAAGCGAAACGATGATGGCGCGCATTAACGCTTTTTTCGGCTATCCGGCCATAACCCGGATCGTTTTGGAACCATTTTACACCACGGAACCGGCCCACACACCGCAGCCAGACGTCCCTTTAAGCCCCGACGAAAAGACCACACTCTCAAAAAGCTTAAAGAGCGTTGAAAATGAAGAATTAAGGGAAATTCTTCACCAGCTGGGCGAATCTGTTATAAAAGAACGCCTGCGTGAGTGAAGCTGAAGTGCGCCCCTCGCCTTAAGGCGGCGGCACAAGCGTTCGCAAAATGGTTGCGCACGCATCTATGATCTTGATTGGGTGACGAAAATGAAATCTTTCCAGCGCCTTTTGACCCTCGCGGCTCTTTGCCTCCTTCTTGTTTCTGGCAAAGCCTCCGCCGCCGACACGGGCGCTCTTCCCGAACGCGTCAAAGGCAATCCAAATGCCCCGATCACCATGATCGAATATTCGAGCATGACGTGCTCGCATTGCGCCGACTTTTACAACAACATCCTGCCCGAAATCGAAAAGCGTTACATCGACACGGGCAAGGTCAAGTTTATATACCGCGATTTCCCGGTGGACGGCATCGCACTTAAAGCCGCAGCGCTTGCCAGCTGCATGCCGCAGGACAAATTCTTCCCGTTCGTGACGGTCGTCTATCACAATCGCGCCGCTTGGCTTGGCGCAGCGAAACCCGAAGCCGTCCTCAAACAATATGCGATGCTCGCGGGCCTTGGCGCTGACAAGGCGCAAGGCTGCCTTGACGACACGTCCATCCTCGACAAGCTCGTGGCCGAGCGCACCGAGGCGATGAACAAATACAGCATTGAAGCGACGCCGACCTTTATTATCAACGATGGTCAAGATCGCGTGGTCGGCGCGCAACAGTTGGAAGCTTTCACCTCCGCCTTTGACAAGATTTTGGCGAAGAAAAAGCAATAAATCTTTTATTTTAGAACGTTGGAGTTTTCCTTTGCATTTTACGCGTTTGCGCCTTCATGGCTTTAAGACTTTTGTCGATCCCACAGACCTCCACATCAACGAAGGCCTGACCGGTATTGTCGGCCCGAACGGGTGCGGCAAATCGAACCTTGTCGAAGCGCTCAAATGGGTGATGGGCGAAACCTCGCCCAAACGGATGCGCGGCGCGGGCATGGAAGACGTGATTTTCGCGGGCACGGCAACGCGCCCAGCGCGCAATTTGGCCGAAGTTTCGCTGGCGCTCGACAACGAAGACCGCAGCGCGACGGCTGAGTACAACGATTCCGATGAGCTTTTCATCACACGCAAAATCGAACGCGGCGGCGGCTCAGATTATCGCCTCAACGGCAAACCAATGCGTCAACGCGACGTGCAACTTTTGTTCGCCGATCAATCGACGGGCGCGCAATCGACCAGCGTTGTCGGCCAAGGCCAGATCGACGCCTTGATCCGCGCCAAGCCGCAGGATCGTCGTCAGATTTTAGAAGAAGCCTCCGGCACAGCGGGTCTTCAAGCCCGCCGTCACGAAGCCGAGTTAAAGCTGAAAGGCGCCGAGCAAAACCTGACCCGCGTGGACGATATTTTGCGCACGTTGGACACACAGCTCCGCAGTTTGAAACAGCAAGTGCGCCAAGCCAGCCGCTATCGCAATCTGGCCGAGCATATTCGTAAGACCGAAGCCGCTCTTTTGCATTTGCGCTGGCTTGAAGCCGAAGGCGACGCTGAAAAAGCCAAGGAATCGTTGCAAGAAGCCGAAAAGCGCGTGAATGAGCTGATGGCCATTGTGACGCGCGGCAATACGGAACGCGTGACCATCGCCGCTGAGCTTCCCGCCCTGCGCCAAGCCGAAGCGACCGCCGCCGCCATCGTACAAAAGCTTACCCTCGCCCGCGAGCAAATCGACGCCGAGGCCAAGCGCACCAGCGATCAAATCGCGGCGACGGAAGGCCGCCTGTCGCAAGCGCAAAGCGATCAATCACGCGAAGAAGGCCGCGCCAAAGATGGCCAAGAAGCCCTGACGCGCCTTGCCGCCGAAAGCGATGAGCTGTCGAGCAAGAAGCAAGAGATCGCCGCCGCCCTGCCGGGTTTGACGGAAAAGCTGACGGCGCAAGCCGCCTCGGTTCAAGAGCTGGAAACGGCTTTGGCCTCGCTGATGAAGGAAACCGCCGACGCCGAAGCGCGCGCCAGCGCAATGCAACGCGAATTGCTCAGCCTCACGAACCGCCAAGCATCCTTGACGCAGCGCCGCGCCGATATGGATTCGCAGCGTTCGGCTCTGGCAAGCGAGATTGCCACACGTCCGGATCTTTCGCTGGCTCAGTCGATGGTCGAAGCGTGCGAGACGGAACTTGAGCGCCGCAAAACGCAGGCGCAAGAAGCCGAATCCGCCAAGGCCGAAGCTGAAACCGCGCAAACCAAGGCCCGCGAAGAACAACGCGAAGCCGAAACAGCCCGCACAAAAATACGCGCTGAAGCCGATGCCATTTCTGCCCTTTTGGCGCATCAGAACGACGATCAATTCGACCAAGTGATCGATTTGATCACCGTCACGCCGGGTCTTGAACAAGCCTTGGCCGTCGCGCTGGGCGAAGCTTTGACCGCCGCGCTTGATCCGAAGGCCGCCATGTATTGGCGCGAGATGGAACCGCTGGCCAGCGCCCCCGCGCTGCCCGCGGGCACGCAACCGCTGACGTCTTTTGTCAAAGCGCCCGCCGCCCTTGCGCGGAGCCTTTCGCAAACCGGTCTTGTCGAAAATCGCGAACAAGGCGAAGCGGCCTGCGCTTCCTTGCAACCTGGCCAAATCCTCGTCAGCCGCGACGGCTGGGCGTGGCGCTGGGATGGCTTTACGCTTTCGCCAGAAGCCAAAACGGCTTCGGCGCTCCGTTTGCAACAACGCAACCGCTTAGCGGCTTTGCAAGAGCAGCTCACGGAATCCGAAACGGCGTACGAAACGCGTTCGGCCGCCTTGCTCGATGCGACGTCGCTTTGCCAACAATGCCAAGCGCTGGACCAACAAACACGCGCGGCTTTACAAGCGGCCTTTGCGGCGCTCAACGACGCGCGCAGCAACCTCGCCGCACAAGAACGCGAAAACGCTGCCGCTAACGCTAAGATGGCTTCTCTTGACGAAAATCTGCGTCAAATTATTGAAGACATGGAAGCCGTGCGCGCGCGTGCGACCGCGATCGAAGACGAACGCGCCACCTTGCCGTGCATCGAAACGCTGCGCGAGGAAAGCACGAACAAGCGCATTGCGCTGGCCGAAGCGCGGCAAAGCTTTGCTACGCAGCAAAGCGAACGCGATCGCCTTGCCCGCGAAAATGAACTTTGCCTCACTCGCGAGAAAACCGTTTCCGAGGAAACGAAAGCATGGCAAGCCCGCCGGGAAAGCGCCGCCGCGCAAACGAAAGAATTGGCGGAACGCATCGACGCGCTGAAGGCCGAAGCCGAACGGCTGAAAGCCCTCCCGGCTGAACTTGACGCCACGCGCGCAGGCTTGCTGACGCAATTGGAAGAAGCCGAAACCAAGCGCCGCGAGGCCGCTGACATTCTGATTACGACGGAACAGAAATTGTCCGTTGCCGAGCACCAATTAAAGCAAGACGAAAACTCGCTAGGCAACGCGCGCGAAGAACGCGTGCGCATGGAAAGCGCTCTCACAGCAGCGCAAGAGCATTTCGTCGCCCTGCGCGAACGGATGGCCGAAAAGCTCCAATGCGAACCTGAAAACTTGATGGAAATCGCCGCGCTTAAGGAAAACGAAGAGCTGCCGAGTGTTTTCGAACTCGAACAAACGTTAGGCCGCTTCCTGCGCGAACGCGACAATATGGGTCCGGTCAACCTCCGCGCCGAGGTCGAATCCGAAGCCGCGCAGGCTGAGATCGATAAGCTGACGGCGGAAAAGGACGACCTAGTCGCCGCTATCGCCAAACTGCGCCAAGGCATTGGCCAGCTCAACCGCGAAGCACGCGACCGCCTCAACACCGCGTTCGAACAAGTCAACACGCGCTTCCAATCGCTCTTTACCGGACTATTCGGCGGTGGCCGGGCTTCTTTGGAATTGATCGACAACGAAGACCCGATGAATGCAGGCCTCGAAATCGTCGCCGCACCGCCGGGCAAAAAGCAGCAAATTCTGTCGCTGCTTTCGGGTGGCGAGCGGACGCTGACGGCGCTGGCCTTGCTTTTCGCCGTGTTCCAAACGAACCCGTCTCCCATTTGCGTGCTTGACGAAGCCGAAGCCGCGCTCGATGAAAACAACATTGGCCGCTTCTGCGAATTGGTCAGCCGGATTTCCCGCGAAACATCAACGCGCTTCCTTATCATCACGCACCAACGTGTGACGATGGCGCATATGGATCGTTTGTTCGGCGTCACGATGAGCGAAAAAGGTGTCTCAAAGCTGGTGTCGGTCGATCTGGATGCCGCCGTGGCTTTGCGCGATGGTAAAAAAATTGAGCCCGCACCAAACGCAAGCGCCCAAGCGACCGAAACGCTGAAATCCGTTCAAGCCGCTTAACAGCCTGCGCGGGGCGGTTTTTTTTAAGAACGTCCCAGCCGTTACCCCCTTCCGTCACTCCCGCGCAGGCGGGAGTCCAGGGCCATGAGAACAAACGTTCGTCCTAACGATCCTGGATTGCTTCGCTTCGCTCGCAATGACGTCTCATTAGTAACCACCGTCATTTCCGCGAAGGCGGGCATCCCATTTTCTTCTTTTGTTTAAGTAACCAAATGGGATTCCGGGTCCGTCCTGCGGACGTCCCGGAATGACGACGGTTTTTAAAGGCTTTGCCGTTAGTAACAGAAGCCCCACGCATGTGGCGTCATCGCGAGGAGGACATCAGTCCGACGTGGCGATCCAGAGCCAACAAAACCAAAGCCAGCTTTTACGATCCTGGATTGCTTCGCTTCGCTCGCAATGACGCTGCCTGCGTAGGCAGCCCCACGCAGGTGGTCTGCTCAGGCGAGGAAAGCGGCGATCAGTTTTCTTCGGAAGGATCAGGCGTGCGCAGCGTTTCCGCGATCACTTCAGCCAACTGACGGCCCGGCGTCAACGGCTTAAACGGACTAAGCCCCATTTGCATGCGGTCGCGCACGACTTCGGCAACAATTTCGGGGCGAACCGTTTTTTCCTCTTCGGAATAGGCATAAACTAATGCCTGATCGCACAGCAAATTGATAAGCCGGGGCACGCCCTGCGAAAAATAAGCGACGGCGGCACAAGCTTCGTCGCTGAAAAGCGTCGGCGCTCCGCCCACAACGTTGAGGCGAAACCGAATGTAGTCAATCGTTTCGCGCGGCGACAACGGATCCAACTGGCAATGAACCGCAATACGCTGCACAAGCTGGCGCAAGGCGGGGCTTTGCAATGTCGCCAAAAGTTCGGGTTGGCCGACAAGGACGATCTGAAGGATTTGATCCTTTTCATTATTGATATTCGAAAACAGACGCAATTCTTCAAGCCGTTCAGCACCAAGATTTTGCGCCTCATCCACAATCAAGACGGTTCGCTTACCCTTGGCATATTGGGCCAAAAAGAAATCGACCAACGCATGATATAAAACGGCGTCGTCTTTGCCTTCGATGTTCAAATCAAAGGTCAACGCGATCCATTCCTGAAGCGAACGGCCCGTCTGTCCCGGATTCGTAATGAGCCCAATTGTTACGTCCGGCCCAACCGTCTGTAAAAAACGGCGAATGATCGTTGTTTTTCCAGCACCGACCTCGCCCGTAATCACGACGAACCCGGCCTGCGTCATCAGACCGTAGTCCAGCCTGCTGATCGCACGTTTATGGCGACGGCTTGGATAGAGAAAAGCCGCGTCTGGTAAAAGCGAAAAAGGAGCGCTTGATAGCCCAAAAAACTGTTCGTACATAACCAAAGCCCTCACAGAGACGACAACGATGTCCGCCTCGCCCAAGAGGCGATACCCTACCCTCGATTGAGGAAAAAGAGCAAGATTACTTTCATAAAATCCTCATAAACAACGCCTTATTCCTTGTTATTCCTTATTTAACTCAAATAGGCTTAATCCTTTCATCTACAGGTGGCTTTGCACTATAATTAGGGCAGCCTTTTACCCCTGATTTTCTTGAGGAAAACATGAAAGCTCCGGTTCAACTTTGGCTCGCTCTATCGCTTCTTTTCGCGTTAGCCAGCCCTGCTTCCGCCCAAACGCCGCAAGACGGCGCTAACGGCGAGTTCACGATCCGTGCAGGTGATGTACTTCAAGTCACGGTTTGGAAAGAGGAAGGTTTGGACAATGAGATCATCGTCCTGCCTGACGGCACGCTCACCTTTCCGCTGATCGGCACGATCCGCGCCGAAGGGTACACCCCGGCGCACTTGCAAGAAAACATCAGGGAAAAACTTGTTCCCATTATTCCCGACGCCTCGGTCTCTGTAACGGTCAAGGCGCCGCTCGGCCATACGGTCAGCGTCATGGGTCAAGTCATCAAGGCTGGCGACCTAACCATGGGGCAGCGGCTCAGCGTCATGCAGGCACTCAGCCAAGCAGGTGGTCTGACGCCCTATGCGGACGAAGACGACATTATCGTCATTCGTATGGAAAACGGGGAAAAGAAATCCCTTCCGTTCCCCTACCATGACATAACTAAAGGAAGAAATCTGAACAAGGATATCGACTTGAAACCCGGCGATGTCGTTTTCGTACCAACGGCCGGATTGTTTTAATCCATGTCCCTGCCGCGCGCTTCGTCAAAACTCCCACAAGAGAGCTTGCGCCTCATCCTATGCCTTGGCATAGGGTTGGCGCTGGCTGCTCCGGCATGGGCGGACGACGCGGACGGCGTGCAAATGTCGCTCCAACAGCAAGGCATTTGGGACTCAAACCCTCTGATGCGTACGCAAGGCCGTGAAGCTATTTACGGCTCCACAACGACACCGGGCCTTTCGTATCAGGAAACGTCGGATCTCACCCGCTTTATGACGAAAGCATGGGTCGATGAAAACCTTTTCGACAAGACGTCATTCAACTCAACCGACTTTCACGGCCAAACCACTTTCACGCAAAAGAACGAGCGCTGGGAAGCAACCTTAAAAAACACCTTGGCCTATGATACCACGCGGACGAGCGAGCTTACGAACTATGGCCTTGATGTCGGTTCGACGCGCCATTTTGCCTATACCGTAGAACCAAGCGTTTTCTATTCGCCGACGCACCGCGATAGCCTTGGCCTCAGCTCTTCTTTTGAAAAAGATGTGTATGAGAGTGATCTATACTCCGGTTACACGGTTGTCGATCTATCGCCGGCTTATAAACGGAGCCTAACGCCACTAACGTCAGCCCTTTTCTCTCTTGATGCACAAAGATACCAATCCGAAAAAGAACCCAAACGGCGCGTGGACAGCCTTGGCCCCTCAATCGGCATCGAAACGTCGCTGACGCCAAAATGGTTATGGAATGTAAGCGGCGGCGCACAAGAATCTCGCCAATTTGGGCAAGGCATCGATACGAGCGATTGGGTTTGGCACTATATTTTTGGTAACACGCTGACCTTTAAGGGCGAAGACACGAACGTCACCTTCAAGGCCACCCGCACACGTCTTCCGGCCAGCAACAGCACAGAATCTCTTCTTTCGACCCTTAGTGTGGATGTGGCGCAAAAATTAAACAAGCGTTTCACCCTGACAGGCGGCCTTAGCTATCGCTATGCAACTTATGACGAACCATCGTCGAATAACCTCGACACCATGGTCGTTGGCGAAGTAGGCCTTTCCTATCACCTCACAAAAGAGCTTGATCTAACGACAAACGTCCGCTACCGCGACGAAGCTCTGACCGGAACCGACAAGACAGCGAACGAAAGCATCGGCCATATCGGCCTTCTCTATCATTGCAATTGGGCAGACACCCTCTTTTAAAACCGAGCGTTCACATGGAAGAACTTCAACTCAGCGAATACCTGGCTTATGCGATCAAGCATAAAAAGCTTTTTCTCTGCGTCACGTTGCCGCTTTTGATCCTGATCCTCATCTTTGCGATGACGTGGTCGAACTATTATGCCGAAGCGACCGTCGAAATCGCTCAATCGGAAATCCCCGACAGTCTCACGGCGCCTACAGGATCGAACCCTGCCGATCTTCTCGAATCTCTTGCCGACCGACGGATTAGCCGCCTTGAACAGAAAGTTCTTTCGACGGGATCGCTGGTCGAAATTATCACAAAGTTCAATCTGTACGAAAAAATGCGTTCGTCGACACCTATTGCCGACGTCGCCGACAAAATGCGCAGCAAGATTAAGGTTGGGCTTGTCAGCTCCTCGCTCGCCAACCCGGCCTCAGCGCAAAAAGTATCGGCCTCCGAACTTTCGGCTATCGCCTTTACCCTCGGTTTTTCCTATACCAATGCCGCGCTCTCGCAACAGGTGACAAACGAACTCGTTTCACGCTTTCTTGACGAAGACATCAAGGAACGTCGCATGCAAGCGCAACAAACATCTGAATTTCTAGAATCTCAGCTTAAGATCCTCGAAGCTTCGCTATCGGATCAAGAAAAACAAATTGCCGTCTTTCGCGCGGAACATGGCGATACGCGCCCCGAAATGCTGGCTTTCAACCAACAGGCTGCCGCCAACGCACAATCCAATCTGCAAAGCCTCGATGCACGCGTTGAAGCTAACCTTGGTGAGCAAGGCGCTCTACGCGGGCAACTTGCCACGCTCGACCCCTATTCCCGCGTCTTAGCCGATGGCCAGCTTCTAACGACGCCGACCATTCAGCTTAAAACGCTGCGATCAAACTATGCGGCTTTAACAGCCAGATACGGCCCGACGCACCCAGACGTTCTGCGGGCGAAGAGGCAAATTGAATCGCTTGAAGCGCAAACAACCGCTGGCGGTAACGATAGCGCTGTTCTCCAAGAAACGCGCGACGATCTGCGCGGTCGTCTTGAAACAGCGGAAAAAACCTATGGCCCGGAAAACCCTGAGGTCCTTTCTCTCAAGCGCCAGCTTGCCAATCTCGATAAACAAGCCGCCTCGGCGCGCGCGCGCGGAGGGACCGATGCGTTAATTAAAAAAGATGCCGATAATCCGTCCTATTTGCAAACTGTTGCCCAGCTTCGCACCACAGAAGAGCAATATAAAGCGCTTCTGAAGCAACGTGATCTTCAGGAAGAAGAGCTTCAGAAATATCAAAAAGCGGTCATCCAAAATCCTGAGGCTGAACAAAAGCTCGCGCAGCTGTCACGCGATTATGACAATTCACAAATGCGTTATCGCGACCTTAAAGCCAAGAAAATGTCTGCCGACATGAGCACCGCGATTGAAGAAGACCGCAGCGGCGAACGGTTGTTGGTCATCGATCCGCCCGATATGCCGCACAGCACAAAACCATCGCGTCTCCTGTTTTTCTTAGGGGCCTTCATTTTATCCCCTCTCGCAGGTATCGGCGCCTTGTTTGCCAAACGCATCTCAACGCCATGCGTCGTTGGTGCCGTTCATTTAGAGCGCGTGACAGGCGTCGCACCGCTAATGACCATTCCTCATCTGGAAACGGAAACCGAACGACGCAACAATGCGCGAAGGAAAAAGATCTTTGCCATAGGCGTTACCTTAGCTTTCGTCCTTTTGCTAATCGTCTTTTCCTATACCGTTATGCCTCTTGACGTTTTAGGTGCAGTTATCGCGCGCAAACTCGGCCTATCGTAGGAGAACGATCATGGATAAACTGGAAAAAGCTCTTGCCAAGGCCCGACAACAACGCAGCGAAGCGCAACAAACCGCCGCGCCTATGATCGCAACCCCAAAGGAACCATCGCAACCTGCCGCGACTTCCTTTACCGTCGCTGGCTTCCGTCCGTTGCAAGAAGCGACGCTTGAGGCGAACAGAATTGTCGCGCACAGAACGCGCAGCGCCGAAGCTGATATCTTCCGCTTGCTCCGCACGCAAGTTTTGCAAGTCATGAACAAGCACAATTACCGAACGCTTGCGATCACCAGTCCGAATTATGGCGACGGCAAAACGACCATTGCCATTAACTTGGCGCTTAGCATCGCACTTGATCTTAAGCAGACGGTTCTTTTGGCAGATTTGGATCTACGCAAACCGAACGTTCATTCCTATCTCGGCATCGAATCCCAACCGGGATTGACGGAACACCTCAAAGACGGGATCTCTCTAGCTGATTGTCTGCAACGTCTGCCTTTCGAACGGCTTTCGATTTTGCCTGCAGGCAAACATGTTGAACATTCGTCCGAAACGCTTGGATCACCACAAATGGCGGCGCTGGCCGAAGAGATGCGCACACGTTATGCCGACCGCTTTATCCTCTATGATATGCCGCCAGTTTTAGCGCAAGACGATCCGCTAGCCTTTTTACCCCACGCCGATGCCGTTCTGTTGGTCGTTTTAGACGACGCGACGCGAACAGATGAAATCAAAAGATGCCTTGATATTCTTGCGCCAGCCAATGTCATTGGAACGGTTCTTAACGCCCCTTAATAAGGCCTTTATTTGAAAGGACAACGCTCATGTTTGCTCGTTCCTCACTTCCCTTTTACGTTGCAGCCCTTTTTGTTTGCCTAAGTCTTGCGGCCTGCGATAGCCGCGAAGAAAAAGAGGCAAAATATTTAAGCCGTGGCAATACTCTTTTCGAACAGGGTCAATACGAAAAGGCCGCGCTTGAATACAGAAACGCTGGACGCATTGATCCAACAAACGTCGAAGTCCGGTATCGGCTTGGCCTCATCGCAGAAGCGCAAAGCGATCTGCATAACGCGTTCATAGCCTTTATGGCGACGGAGCAACAAGATCCGCATTACGTTCCAGTTCTTCTCAAACTCAGCCAGTTCTTTCTCGCCGCCGAACAAAATGAACAGGCCCAAAAACGGATCGACGCCGTATTAGCCGTCGAACCGGGAAACGCTCAGGCCCACGCGTTGCGCGCCGCCCTGCTCTATCGCCAAAAAATGCTCAACGAATCTGAAAGGGAAGCGCACGAAGCGCAAACCAAGGATCCCGAAAACATCTTGGCCTATTCAACCTTAGTCAAGGTTTATGAAGCGCGCGGCGCGGACGAACAAGCCGCCACGACCCTTGAAGAAGCCATTGTCCACAACCCCAAAGAGCTTTCGCTTTATATTCTCAAGGCCATCTTCTATGAATCCAAAAATAATTTGGATAAAATTGCAGAAGCCTATCGGTCTATATTTGCGCTTAAACCTGATGCGTCAGGATTCCGGAGCGATCTTGCCGACATTTACGCACGCGCAGGCAAGCCTGACGAAGGCGAAAAGGTTCTGCGCGAATGCGCGACAGAGCAGCCAAAGAACAATAACATGCAACGCGCCCTTATCACCTATCTTGATAGGGTTCGCGGCTATGAAACCGCCCGCGCAGAAATACAACGCCAGATACAAACCGACAGCGCCGATCCGAACCCAGCCTTCTGGCTAGTGGATCTTGATCTCAACCACGGGAAAACCAACGAAGCGATTAGCGAACTGAAAGCTATGATCGAAGAGAAAAAGGCCGACAGCGCGGCGCTTACGCGGGCTCAGACGACTCTGGCCCGTATTTACTATATGAAAAGCGATAAAAATGCTGCGCAAAGCCTGATTGACACCATTCTCGACGAAGACGCTGGTAATGCCGACGCCCTTTTCATTAGGTCGCAAATGGCCTTTGAACGCGGCGATTACGACAACGCAATCGCGGATGCTCGCTCGATCGTACGCGACCATCCTAAGGCGACCGGGCCGCTTGCATTGATCGCTGAGATTCTAAAAGCTCAAGGTCATGTCGATTTGGCGATTGATACACTCAATCAAATATTGGCCATCGACCCAGCCAACACAAACGCGCAAATCCGCCTAGCACAAAACTACAGCGACCGAGGCGAGACACAGCGTGCGCTCGCTCTAGCAAAGGTCACGAACGAAGCTAAACCTGATGATCCTATTGGTTGGGAAAACACGGCGCGGATTGCTTTGGTCGCCAAACAATGGCCGACCATGGAAAAGGCAATACAGAAGCTTGAATCCATCAAAGGCCAGGAAAAAACAGCTCTGTTTTTAAAAGCGCGTGAGGCTTTGTCTCAAGACAAGCCAGATGAAGCCCGGGATCTTTTCCGTAAGATTGTTTTGGAAGATCCGAAGGCTCCCATCGCCGAATACGCGCTCAGCGCATTGAGCGAAAGCGCGCGTACGCCGGAGCAAGTTAAAAGCGCCATCGATTTTATTTTGAGCCTGAATGAGCAAACGGCCTATAGCCAGACGCTTTTGGGCGAAATGAGCTTGACGATTAGCGATTTCGACAAAGCGGCGTCTTATTTCGATCAGGCCATCGCCAAGAGTTCCACACAGCCTTCACCTTATCTGAATCGCGCCCGTTTATGGATCCGAGAAAATAAGACGCAAGAAGCCATTGCCGTCCTACGGGTTGGTGCGGCGCGACAACCGAATGATCTGAGCGCAAAGTTTATGATCGCGGATATTCAGGGTAGTACAGGCAACTACGACGAGGCCATCAACGGCTATCGTGAAATTCTGAAGCAGAACCCAAGCGCCGATATCGCGGCCAATAATCTGGCTCAGCTTGTAGCCGACGCCCGCCCCAACGACGTCAAAGCCATGGACGAAGCTCGCCTCGCGGCCGAAAGGTTCATCAGCTCACCCAATCCGCTTTTCCTTGATACGCTGGCCTGGATTTACTTCCGTCAAGGCAACCTCTCCCAGGCCCAAGCCGTAATGGAAAGAGTTCTAAGTGTTCAGAACAAAGACAACCTTCCGGGGCAAATCCACTATCACAACGGCGCCATTCTTGCCAAAATCGGCAGAAAGGACGAAGCCAAAGCCGAACTTGAGAAAGCCTTGGCCGACAAAACAAACTATTCAGGCCGAGCGGAAGCCGAAGCTTTGCTGAAAGGGCTATAAGATAATAGCGATTGACAAAAGCAAGGGCTTTGGAGTGAAGTCCCTTCATAAACACCACCCAATGAGGCGATCCATGTTTAAGAAAACTGCAGCTCTGTTCATCACCCTTCTCGCTTTAGGCGCCTGCTCATCAAGCAGCCCGCGCATTATCCAAGCGACGACTGGCATGCCGGATATTAATTTGACCATCGGCATGGCCACACAAGTTGAAATGCCGGATTCCGGCCACGTTCAATCCGTAACCGTCGGCGATCCTTCGCTTGTCGAAGCCGCACAAGCGGGTGAAGTCGTCAACCTTGTCGCCAAGGGCAAAGACACGGGCGAGACGAACATGATTATCCGTTCGCGCGAAAACGACGGCGAAGTCAAAATCTATCAATACAGAATTATCGTTCAAGGCCGCTAAGACCTGAAAACGAATGAAGTCGAAAAAGCCCCCTTAACGGGGGCTTTTTTTATGCTTCAGGAAAGTGAACACTTAGGCCTAACGCGCGCAATCAACAACGCGGCGACCCAATCCCGCATCAGGCTTAAAGGTCGGGCGTTTTTGCTCAACGAAAAAAAGCCCCTTCCCGCCTTCGATATCAAGCTCGACCAGGCCTTTATCCGTCAACTTCCACTTCGGAATGACGCAAAGCGGTAAAAACGCCAAATGCAAAAGCGGATCGTGCACAGCTGGTTTCAATAAATCAATGGCGCGATGAAAGGCGTGAAGTTCCGGCATAAGTTTTTCAGCGTCGTTTGTCATAAGGCCCGCGACGGGCAGGGAAACGGAGGCCGCAACCTTCCCCTTGTGCACGACAACAAAGCCACCCTGAATCTCACGAATGCGATTGACCGCAAGAGCCATCTGTTCGTCGGAGGAGCCAACGACCGTAATATTATGGCTATCATGCCCATGGGTCGAAGCAATGGCGCAATCATCAATGCCAAAACCTTTGGCAAAACTTATAGCGATATTGCCGGTTTTTTTATGACGTTCAACAACGGCTAGCTTCAAAACATCCTGTGTCGGGTCGGCATAAACAAAACGCCCATCGGACGGTAGATCTTCGTAAAGCGCGTCCGTAACGATCTGATCTTTGATAAGCCCGATCACGGGCGTATCCATCCCATCGCCTTCCACCGCAAAGTCGGCGGCTGTCACTTCTTTGACATGAACGGAATTGAGCCCAATTGCCGTCTGCGGCGCGACTTTCGGGAACATATCGTCGTTCACAACCTGCCCGCGTTTTACAACCATCTGAACATCGCAAGCGCGCAGATCGTTCACAAGGACGATATCGGCAAGTGCGCCGGGCTTGATCTCGCCACGGTCGGTGAAGCCATAAGCTTCAGCCCCAGACAAGGTCGCGATGCGATAGGCATCCGTCACATCGACGCCCAGCGCGATAGCCTCGCGGACGATATTGTCGACATCGCCTTTGGTCTGAATATCGTGCGGCTTGCGATCATCGGTACAGAAAGCAAAGCGCGACGCCGTCCGCGCATTGATAAGCGGAACCATAGCCGCAAGATTTTTGCAAACAGACCCTTCGCGAATAAACACGCGCATGCCGTTGGCCATTTTCTCGGCGGCTTCTTCGGCTGTAAAGGATTCATGATCGTTTTGAACGCCGCATGCAATCAGCGCCTGCAATGCGCGACCGCGAACGTCTGGCGCGTGACCATCTATGCCCTTCCCCGCATTATGCGTCGCCGCAATCTTTGCCAAGACGCCCGGATCTTTGAAAAGCACGCCCGGCACATTCATCATCTCGGCAAGGCCAAAACTCAAAGGCTCCTTAAAGAACGGCTCCAGATCTTCGACATTCAACACCGCGCCAGACGTTTCAAACGCCGTCGCAGGCACACAGGAAGGAAGCTGAACGAACATATCAAGCTTGCTTTCGCGCGCAGCCTCGAAAAAGTATTTCAGGGCATCTGTACCAACAACGTTCGCCATCTCATGCGGATCGCAAACGATCGTCGTCGTACCACGCGGTAAAACGATTTTCTGAAATTCAGACGGTACTAAAAGCGAGCTTTCAACATGCACATGCGCATTGATAAAGCCGGGAACAGCAAAACGGCCTTTGCCATCGATTTCTTTTTTGGCTTTATAACCCGAACCGATGGCAACGATCCGCTGCCCAACGATAGCAATATCGGTTGGTACGACATTGCCAGTAAATAGGTTCAAAAGGCGGACGTTGCGGATGACAAGATCGACGGGCTTGTTGCCCATGGCAGAATCAACGCGATTGGCAATATCTTCAATCGTAACCGGCTTGGACATAAGAACTCCCAACAATGATAAAATAACGATCAGCTCTTTAAAAAACGGCCTTTATCTAAAGGCGTCGTACCATTTTCCCCGTTGAAAATAAAAGGAAAAAGAGCAACAACCGCCCTCGCCGCCGCTGCCGAAAACAGCCCCCAGGTCAGCGCTTTCTCTAAGGGGTAGATTCCGTCTCAATGTAAATCAAACGATTGATTGAATTATTATGATTTTTATGTTAAAATACAATGTGATTTACAATAAGACAGGCCCTATGAATGCCCAAAAAACTTATACAGGACAAAGCGCGCGAACGTTTGATCGAAGCCGCCATCAAAACCTTTAGCCAACACGGCTATCAGGGAGCGAGCACGCGACTCCTGACCCAAGAAGCGGGCGTGAACATTTCCGCCATTTCCTATTATTTTGGCGATAAGCGAGGCCTTTACCGCGCCACTTTGGAAAGCATTGCCAATACGATCAAGGGCTCGATCCTCAAAGAAACGGCAGAACTGCGCGCCGCCCTTTTAACAGGAACGCTTGATGAAGAAGCCCGGCGCGAAGCGCTTCATGCCGTGATCCGAAGCGTGATTGGCGTTTTGCTCGGCGGCAAAATATCAACCTCTATGGCGCAAATATTCCTGCGCGAACAAATGGAACCTACAGAGGATTTTTCCGTTATTTTTGACGAAACCATGCGGCCTATGCACGAATTTGCGACGGCGCTTATCGCCCAATCAGCAGGCCTCCCCTTCCCCAGCGAGGCGGCAACGCTGGCGGCGCATAGTATAATCGGTCAGATCGCTATTTTCAAAACGCACCGCGAAGCGGCCTGGCGCCGCCTTGGCTGGAAAAAATATACGCCGCAGAATCTTGAAAAGATCGCCGCGACGGTTTGCCTGCATGCGGACTTTATCATCGACGGCTATCGCCGCCGCAAGGAGCAACAAAAATGAAAAAAGCCCTCCTTCTCCTTTCCCTCCTCCTTGCGGCCTGCCAACCGGACGACACCAAAATCAACGGCTATGTCGAAGGCGAGTATCTTTATCTCGCGCCCACAACCCCCGGTCTTTTGCAAAAGCTTTCCGTTGAACGCGGTCAGAATGTCGCGGCAGGCGCGCCGCTTTTTGCAATTGATACGACCAACCTCGAAGCTTCGCTGGCCTCTGCCGAAGCAGAAGCCGCCAAAGCCAAAGCCGCACAACAAGCCGACAGCAACGATTTGCGCCGTATCTTGATTTTGATCCCGTCGGGTGCGGCAAGCCAAGCCGACCTTGACGCCAAACGCGCCGCCGTCGAAGCCGATGCCGCCGCGCTGCGCATGGCCGAGCAAAAAAGCGTGCAGATCAAAAAGCAAATTATTGAGGCCGCCCCCAAAGCCCCCACCGCCGGACGCATTGAAGATACCTATTACCGCGTAGGCGAGTATATCGGCGCAGGCACAGCGGTTGTCAGCTTCCTGCCGCCGGAAAACGTCAAAATACGCTTTTTCGTGCCGCAAGCCGACATACCAAAGTTCACACCGGGCACGCCGCTTTTACTCCGCTGCGACGGATGCGCAGCACAAATCAAAGCGAAGGTTTCGTTCGTCGCCACGCAAAGCGAATACACGCCGCCCGTCATTTACAGCATTGGCTCGCGCGACAAGCTCGTCTTTATGATCGAGGCCAAACCCGACATTTATGACGCTTCGTTGCGGCCCGGCCTCCCCGTTGATATCGAGCGGCCAACGCCATGAACGAAGCACCCGCCGTCATCGACGTAAGAAATCTCACCAAACGGTACGGCGGAAAAACTGTTGTCGATCATGTGAGCTTGGCCGTTCCGCGTGGGAAGATTTATGGCTTTCTTGGCCCAAATGGCAGCGGCAAAACGACGACGATCCGCATGATCTGCGGTCTTTTAACGCCGGACGAAGGCGAAGGAACTTGCCTTGGCCTTGATCTCCGGCGCGATAGCGAAAAGATCAAGCGCCGCGTTGGCTATATGACGCAGAAATTCAGCTATTGGGACGATTTGACGGTACGCGAAAACTTAGCCTTTGTCGCGGAAGTCTTTGGCCTTGATAAGCGCCGCGCGCGCGTGGATTCCATGATGGAAACGATGCACCTCACCTCACGCGCGAACCAATTGGCCGGAAGCCTTTCGGGCGGTTGGAAACAACGGCTAGCGCTGGCCGCCTGCACCTTGCACGAGCCGGACTTGCTTTTGCTCGACGAGCCGACGGCGGGCGTCGATCCCAAAGCCCGGCGTGAGTTTTGGGATGAAATCCATCGTTTGGCGGCGGACGGCCTAACCGTCTTGGTCAGCACGCATTACATGGACGAAGCCGAACGCTGCCACGCAATCCTCTATATCGCCTATGGTCGCCTCATCGTTCAAGGCACGGCGGCAGATGTCGTTCGGCAATCCGGCCTTGTCACATGGACGGTGGAAGGCCCGCATCTGATGACGTTGATGGAGGCCTTGACCGCCAATCCGGCCATCGCGACGATTGCGCCCTTTGGCGATAAATTACATATCAGCGGCACGAACGAAGCAGCTTTGTGCGACGCGCTGGCTCCCTATCAAGGCCGCGCCGAACAAAAATGGACGCGCACAGAGCCTTCGCTGGAAGACGCCTTTATCCATTTCATGACGCAGAACGCAGAGCGGAGCGAATGGCAATGAACGCTTTCTTTTCCCTCGCGCGCATGCGCGCCATTTTAATAAAAGAGCTAAGGCAAATCCGGCGCGACCGCCCCACCTTGGGCATCATGATTATGCTGCCCATCATGCAGCTTTTGCTTTTCGGCTATGCCATCAACACCGACCCCAAACATTTGCCGACGGCGCTTTTGACGCAGGATCATTCCGTTTTCGCCCGTACGATCATAACGAGCCTCAAGAACTCAGATTACTTTGCCATCGAGAAAGAAGTTTCTTCGCCCACCGAAGGCCAAAAGCTTTTGCAAAACGGCACGATGCAGTTCGTCATCACAATTCCTGAAAATTTTGGACGTTCGGTCGTGCGTGGTGAAAAACCGGGGCTTTTGATCGAAACCGACGCCGCCGATCCGACGGCCTCGGCCAACGCCATGGCTTCCTTGTCCGGGCTGACGGATCAAGCCATCGCGCACGATATGAAAGGCCCCCTTGCCTTTCTCAAAAACAAAACCGCACCGTTTCAGATTGAGGTGCATCGTCTTTATAACCCCGAAGGATTTTCCCGTTACAATATCGTGCCGGGCCTTATGGGCATTGTGCTAACGATGACAGGCATCATGATGACGGCGCTTTCGCTCACACGCGAACGTGAACGCGGCACGATGGAAAACCTTCTCTCCATGCCCGTGCGTCCACTTGAAGTCATGATCGGCAAGATTGCGCCTTACGTCGTCATTGGCTTCGTTCAGGCAACGATCATCCTTTTGGCCGCAAAGTTTCTTTTCGCGGTGCCGATTTTTGGCAGCCTTTGGATTTTATCCGGCGTGCTCATGATCTTTTTGATGTGCAATTTGGGCTTAGGCTTTACCGTTTCAGCCGCCGCACGCAACCAAACGCAGGCGCTGCAAATGTCGTTCTTTTTCATCCTGCCCTCCATCATGCTTTCGGGCTTCATGTTTCCCTTCCGTGGCATGCCGGATTGGGCGCAGGCGCTTGGCTCTGCTATTCCCGCGACCTACTTCATCCGCGTTGTGCGTGGCCTACTTCTGAAAGGCAACGATTGGGCGGCGTTAGCCCCCAACATTTGGCCGCTTTGCGTTTTTATGGCCGTGACAACCGTAATTGCGATGAAGCTTTATAAAAAGACTCTGGATTAGGCGATCTTTTGCCGTTAATCAGGAGATAAGAACGATCCAGAGGCAAAACATGCGCGGCGCTTATCAAAACTTTCTTCGGTACGACAAACTTATCGTCCTCTTTCTGGGCCTGTTTTTGTGGGGGCTTGGTTTCATCGCTCTGACGCCGCCGTTTGAAGGTTTCGACGAAACCGCGCATTTGTCGAGCATGGAAGAAATCGCGTTCACAAAAACGATCCCCCTTTATGGCCAAAGCTTCCTTGAGCAAGGCATCGCCACCTATGAAGGCCCGCGTCCCTATAGCGGCTTTGAACCTTCCTTTAGTGCCGAAACATCGTACGCCGCGTTTTTTAAAGATCCGGCGCGCGTTGAAAACTTTGCCTTCAAATACAAAACACCGCGCGAAGAAACCAAAACGTTTCGCCCCAGCGCTGTCCTCAATTGGCAGGCACAGCATCCGCCGCTTTATTACGAGCTGATGGCTCCCTTGGTCCAAGCAACGGCTACGCTTTCCCTCATCGACCAAACGCTTGTGTTGCGCCTCATTTCTTATGCCCTCGCGCTTGGCGGTTTCTTCTTGGGCGTGATCGCCTTTCGCGGCACGAGCCTTTGGGCCACCGCCCTTAAAGGCGCTTGCTTTTATCCACTCATTTTTCCCATGTTTTTCCCTGAATATGCGCGGCTTGGCAATGACTCGCTTTGCGCCTTACTCGGCGGCCTAGCGCTTTCCATCTTCGCCCGTTACAGCCGCGACGAGACAAAGGAACGTTATCTCCCCCTTCTTGGCCTTTTGCTGGGGCTCGGTCTTTTGACCAAAGTTTTCTTTATGCCGATCTTGGCAGGGCTTTTTCTGTTTATGATTGCGCCCTCGTTGCAGCAAAGGTTGAAGAATTTTCACCCGGCAAGCGCCCTAAAAACGGGAGCTATGATTTTTGGCCTTGCGCTCCTCATCGGTGGTGGCTGGTATGTTTATAAATTCGTCACGTTCGGCACGTTTTCGGGAAGCATCGATTCCATTGCCGTTGAGAAAAATGGCGGCCTTTGGAGCGGCCTCCTGAAAAATTTTACGCTCTATCAATTTGTGCGCGGCCTCGCCGTTACGATAGCAACGACAACGTGGGTCGGCTCACTCTCACTCGTGCGTATGCCTTCTTTGCTCCAAGCGCCAGCCGTTGCGATTGGTCTGCTTTGGTGCGGCGCTTATATCGCCAAACTGCGCCACACGCCGCAGGGCAACCTGCTTTGGCTTCCGGCCTATTTGTACGGCGTGATGGGGCTTTGCCTTTTCTATCATATTTTCTTGAGCCTCGCTGAAGTCGGCAATGGCAGCACCCCGGGATGGTATTTGCATGTCTTAGCGCCCTTTGGCCTCCTTGCAATGGGAGCCGGGGGTGAGCATCTGGCACGTTTGCGCTTTGGCAAAGGACTTGTCGGTCTTTCGCTAGCCTATATGGCGCTGTTCCAGTTTTTAGCCCTCGGCGCGCAATTCGCGCTTTATACGGGCTGCGCCACCAAAGGGCCGGACAAAGGCTTTGCCTTTGATGGCCACGCGTTCTGTTTGGATCAGACCGCAACGCTCATCCACAGGTTCACCGTTTACGGTTATCCCATGCTTGCGTTGACCGGCTTTGGCGGTGGGCTTCTTTGCGCCGCTTTCCTTTGGCTTCGTCGGAAAGCAACGGATTGGAAACAAAACGCAAAAGAATAATCAAAGCGACAAAGCATCGACGGCTTTTTGATACGAAACCGTCCGCACCAAACGGCCATGACCGTAATCGACAGGCTGTGCCGTATCCTGCAACAATTCATAATATTCTTTTTTCGACAGGGTTGGCCTTGCCTGCCTCAAAAGCGCAAAGCCGCCTGCTAACGTTGCCACCTGCCAACAAATTCCAGGGTATTTTGTCTCACGGTAATAACCGTCATCCCTATAACCAGCAACGATACGATTACCAATGGGAAGGGCAAGAGCATCTGACCCGATTTCCCCCCCTGTCCACGCGCATACCCCACGTTCATTCGAACCTACAACTGGCACATTGGGTTCAGCCGGATAGAACACAGCCGTTGAGCTCAAAGATTCGATATCGGCGATAACGTGTAAAATACGGTCTGTAACGCGTTTTCCTACACCGGACGAACCCAATCCGAAGAAAAAAACAACAGCATCGGTGCGTTTGCCATTCGCGATTTCTTCGCGTATCCGACGCAGATGCCCAAGCCCCTCGCGCTCAAGATAAAGTTTCAGCTTGTTTTCAAAGGGCAAGGTAACAGTCTTTTTGATAGCGCCGAACGGTTGCGTTTCAAAAAAGCGCACGGAAGCCTCAGGCGCTAATCCCAACCGAGGAAACGCCCTGCTCTGGCCGACCATAATCGATAATGTTGTTGAAGGATGCATCTCTGGCGAACAGGGAAAATAGGCGCTCCGCGATGCTGGGCAATACGCCGCGATATTCTTGGCAAAGCATGGATGGCCGCGCCGCGCCGTATGCTCAATCACAGCAAGAGAAGTGCCCGCGCCTGTCCATTTTGTATAAGGGCGAAAATAAAGTTCGTCATAGGTTGATAGATCCATTTTACTCTCCAAAGACGTTTTTGCTCTCCTTGTGAGTGTAAAATTTGGCCGCTTTAAATCAACCAACGATAAGTATCGATTTGAGATAGGAAGAATGTTGAAAATAACTTTTATTTTCTGAAATGACGCTTTTCCCCGCATACGGGGGCTTTTATTTTGATTGGTGCGCCCTGCGGGATTTGAACCCACGACCTACTGCTTAGAAGGCAGTTGCTCTATCCAGCTGAGCTAAGGGCGCACAAAAGCTGACAGGCCGCCATTATGCCCGCTTTTTGCCTAATAATTGGTTTCTACCTTTAAAACCAGCAAAAAAGCAGCCTTTCCTTGCCTTCCGGCCCCGCGCGCGGTAGGTGTGGAAAAGCTCCCTTCTCCTTCAGATCCAGCCATGATCGTGTCCCAAGACCTTTTCCCGCCCATCGAACCCTATGCCTCGGGCCGCCTCAAGGTAGATGCCCTGCATGAGCTTTATTGGGAAACCTGCGGCAATCCCACGGGCGTGCCAGTTGTTGTCCTGCACGGGGGCCCCGGTGCCGGGGCATCGGCATTTCAGCGGCGTTTTTTCGATCCGCACGTTTGGCGGATCGTCCTTTTCGACCAGCGCGGCGCAGGCCGCTCAACACCCCCTGGCGAGCTTTGCCACAATACGACAGAACTTTTAGTCAAAGACATCGAAACGCTCAGGCTCCATCTCGGCATTGATCGGTGGCACGTTTTCGGCGGTTCGTGGGGCAGCACGCTCGCCCTCGCTTATGGCGAGGCCCACCAAGAGCGGTGCCTTTCCTTTGTCTTACGCGGCATCTGCCTGATGCGACAAAGTGAGATCGACTGGTTTATGACCGGGATCAAAACGGTTTTCCCCGAAGCCTGGTCTCTTTTCGCGGACTTCATTCCCATCGGTAAACGCAACGATCTTCTTCAGGCCTATTTCGATATTCTTTCGGGCCCGGAAACGCCTGAGCGCTTTGAAGCCACGCGCCGGTGGCTTAATTACGAAACAGCTTGCGCCAATTTTTTACAGCCAGCCGATCTTGATCCACCGCTGTTGCCGGACGATCATCGCTTGGCCATGCCCCGGATTGAAGCGCACTATTTTCTCAACAATCGCTTCAACCCCGACGATCAACTCCTTGCGAATATTGGAAAGCTAAAATCCATTCCGGCCATTATCGTGCAAGGACGCTATGATATGGTCTGCCCCATTGTCACAGCCGATGCCGTCCATCGCGCATGGCCGGAAGCGGCCTATCACGTTATTCCGAATGCGGGACATTCTGTAGCCGAAACAGGCGTTCGAACCGCCCTGATCGCCGCAACGGAACAATTGAAACGATTGAGCTTGACGCCTTGACGAATACTAATGCTACTCTCCACTTGTTTTTCCCGCCGGAGGCATCGGATCATGGTTTCCAAATCTCTTTTCCTCGCCGTCTTATTGGCTACGACAATCACCGCGACAGCGCAGGCTGCCGTTGTGATCGGAACACCTTGTCGGTTCATCGGCGATACCTCTGTCACAGGTGACAGAGAATCTTACGCCATTTGTCTCAAGCAAAAAGATGGGACAGGATATGTCTGGAAAGGCATGAACAGCGAGACCGATTCCGAAACTTCGAATAAAGGCTTTTTGTGCGGTTTTGCGACGGCCTATTGCGCAGGCGGCTGCGTTGGCGACATCCTGTCCCAATGCCTTGGCCAAGACCCCATCAAACCCGTTTATGGGCCGCAAGGTCACGTTGTCATCAACTTTACGACCAACTGTCCCAAAGGCTTTTCGGCTAAAAGTTTTCCGCTTTCCTCACGCGCCACGCCTAACGCCGCGCTTCCCTTGATGCCCACGGCCGGAGGTGAAATGCAAGAACCCTCTACCTCGTCAGGCGGAGCACCGGTATCCATTCAGCTAGGCTTCTTTTGCGTCAAGGACTAAGCGGTCTTTCCTAAGATTTCACTTAACCTTCAGGACGACCGTTTCCGCGATGAGATCGTGAAGCGCTTGCTTCTTTTCTGTGACCAGAGCCAAAGCAAAACCAAGCATCATCGGCAGGTAAGAAAGTATCTTACCGCCATAACGAAGGCTCGCCCGCCAAAAGGTCAGCTGCCGCCCACCTATGTCGGTTACGCGCAGCCCCATAAAGCGTTTACCGGGTGTCGCCCCGCTCAATGAGCTTTCAAACGAAGCAAAATAAACCCAATCAACGAACAGCCACGCGCCGCTGATGCTTAAGCTGAGGAACCCGCCCGTCGCCACCAGCACCGGGAAGGCGAAAAAAGTGCCAAGCGGCGTCAAGAAAACCAAAAGCAAAAGAAAGATCAAAAGGGAAAAGTCGATAATCGTCCGGTCGATACACCAAGCGACAAAGCGCGCCCACACGCTGCCATAAGGCGGCCTTGGCCAATCGGAAGAAGTGGGCGGGATAATCGTTTGCTGCGACATAGGTTCTCCGAAAGGATAAAAGACTGAGGCTAAGCTTAGAGAGAAGACGGGAAGATAGCAAACAGGGAGGGAACCTTTCTTGATCGGCGGTTCCGGCCACAGGGGCTATGAATGACAAAAAGCGGGCCAAGAAGGCCCGCTTAAGAGACGGAATGTACTTCGGCGCTTCGCGCCTCGTGGCGCCCGCCTGCGGCGGCCACATTACCACCTCGCGCACCCCAGCCCTTAGCGGCCACCTCAAAAGTATGGGCGAGAGGTTGAGATACCATTTTAAAATAGGGTGGTGTCAGGACAGGTACGGGGCGCGAGCGTCTAGGCAACTTTCGTCGGAAAATCCGGTCAAGGCTCAGGGGCAGAATGTTTCTTCTGCAAGAAAACAACAACGCTATCTATAGCTGGGTTCGCACCTTTAACGTGATGCACTATTTCTTGCCCTGCCAATTTTTCTGCCAATAGCATCGGAGGCTTATCAAAGGAGCTATTATCAAAAATCAGAAACATGTCAGATTGATCGGCAAACCACTTCAGTTGTTCGTGCGATTTATGGTAGCGCTCAATAACTTTTTTAGCATCGACATCGTGGCCGCCCTTTTTAGCTCTATCTTTAACGCGGCTTACTGATAACTCAGAAGGATAAACCGATACATACGCAAGGGCAAACTTAAAGCCGCGTTTTTTGGCTTCAACAACATCGTCTCTATATTTTGCGGAAGAGAGAACGGTTTCAACGTAAAAAGATTTACCTGTTGCTATGTTTTGCTCGACCTCAGCATCTGTTTGCTGCGCGGCCAAGCGCTGCAGTTCGGAAAGAGGTTTTCCAGGATATAACGCTCGAAGTTCCAGTGTACGCTCATCTGCATTCAATTTCGTTAGGGCTTGACCAAAAAGCTCAACAACCGCATTTGTAATCGACGATTTGCCCGACCCATTTGGGCCACCAATAACAAGCATCATCAATTTGGTCATACGAAATCCTGTAATAAAAAGACTTCTGCTTCTAAAATTTAGACGTCAAAACTTTTTACAAAATTTATTTCGCCGCTTGGCTTTTTCACAGCCAATCGCCCGTCAACCGTACCGTGTGAATCAATACCAAGACGATCATTCTCTTTTACTGCCGTCCTTTGGGCAAGCGCAGCCCCCTTCATCCACAGCGACTTAAAAGCCTCTGGATTGCCAAACGGGTCTAACACAGCAGTCCGTTCTTCTGCTGTTAAGTGCTCTCTTGCTGCTTCTGGCATTGCCAACGCCCTCCTATAAACTATACGGGGCATTATCATACTTTCAGAGGCTATTTGCAAACCTTGCGATAATTCAAAGTTAACTATGACGGCATCGGAAGGCATTGTTAACACCTTGATGTTTAAAAGAAGGGATAAACACAACCTCAGCTAATACCCCATCATGACATAATGATTATAAAAATGCGCTTAATTTGCAGCAAATTTTCTCAAAGATAAGACAAAGCCGCCCCGCACTAAATCGGCTGTTTTTTCTTGCCTAGTTTGCTTAATCTGTTAGCACAAGAGGTAAGTTCCGCCTGTTGGGGTGTAGTTACTTTGTAATCACCGATATAGCTTTTTTTCGACACAAAACGCTGCCTTTCGGGCTTATGGCCGGAGTATTGCGCAAGCAATAGCTACTGGATACACGTGCGCGCCTGCCTTTATGAATGGCTCGTTGTGAACCGCCTTTTTCGGCGGTTCCGGCCACAGGGGCTATGAATGACAAAAAGCAGGCCAAGAAGGCCCGTAGGGACACGGAATGTACTTCGGCGCTTCGCGCCTCGTGGCGCCCGCGCTAACACGCGGTCGTGAACCGCCCTGCGGGCTGGTTCAATGCTCTGTTCCACATACCATTAAAAAAGGCCCCGCAAGGGGGCCTTTTTTAATGGTGCCTGGGGACGGAATTTCTTTCGCCCCGCGTTGCGGGGCTCAAGGGCATCTTCGCCATATTTTTTCTTTTCGCGCAGGCGCGTACACGTGCGCGCCTGCCTTTATGAATGGCTCGTTGTGAACCGCCTTTTTCGGCGGTTCCGGCCACAGGGGCTATGAATGACAAAAAGCGGGCCAAGAAGGCCCGCTTTTTGTCATTCATGGTGCCTGGGGACGGAATTGAACCGCCGACACGGGGATTTTCAGTCCCCTGCTCTACCAACTGAGCTACCCAGGCATCCGATCTCAATTTGAGGGTTCGCTTATAACCACTCGCCCGGCCTGAGACAATAGCGAAATAGCACCCAGAGGCCAAAAATCGCATTCCGCATCTTAACCTTCTCTCTTTCTTATTCTGAGCCATTCTTATCAATTGCGTTTCCTGCCCGATGTCTTATAAATAAAGCATGACCGAGCCCAACGACACGCTTCCGCCCGAAAACGAAACGCCAGAGGCGCAAACGCCCTCTCCGGCGCCCGAATCTCAACAGCCCGCAGGCACCCCGCTTAAGTCGCCGCCTGCGATCACCGTCCGTGCGCCCTCCGCCGAAACGGTTTGGGCTGAAATCGTTGTGGCCATTAACTATTTAACGCGCCTTGACCTGCGCCTGCGCGAAGAGCCCAAGCCGCGAATCGTGCGCCGCTCCATGAGCTGGTTCCCTGTCATCGGTGCTGTCATCGGTTTTTCGGGCGCTGGCGTCGATTGGATTATGACGCAGATTGGTTTGCCGGGCTTGATGACCGCCGCTTTTGCCGTCATCAGCATGCTGTGGCTCACACGCGCCATGCATGAAGAAGAATTTGCCAGCATGGCGAATCTTTACAGCAAGGGCATCAACGGCGATCAGCAAAAAGGCTGGCTTAAAGAAGAGCGTTCCGTTCAATACGGCACGCTGGCCGTCATCCTTGTGATGATCATGAAAATCGGCGCAATCGCCAGCCTCAACAGCAGCGAGTTCGTGTTTCAAACCCTGATTGTTTCAAGCTGCTGGTCGCGGACTTTGATGGTCGTTACCACAGGCTGGCTCCGTCCGCTGCAAGGCGATCCGGTTGCCGATTATTTCCAACAGCCTTCGGCTTTGCGGGTTGTTTTGGCCTTGATCCTTGGCGTGGGCATAACATTCTTTGCCTTTGATTCCTATGCGCCCTTGGCCTTGACGCTTGGCGCTGCGGCCGGGTTGATCGTCGCGCTTGTCGGGGCCAACCATCTGCGTGGCTATAACGGCGCGCTTTTGGGAACACTTCAAAATATCGTCGAGCTGACGGTTCTTGGTACGGCGCTCGCCATCCAATAACCCTGCCGTCCGGCATTTGACACACCGCCTTCCAATACGCTATCCGAATAAACATCCTCTTCCATGGAGTTTACGAAGATGATTCGTTTCCGCACACCTCTGCTTTCTCTTCTTGTTGTCGCTCTGCTGCTCGGCGGTTGCCGTAGCGCTGGCGAGTTCAACTCTGAAACCGAACAGCTGGTCGATCGTTCGCGCATCACGTTTAAAAGCATGATGAGCGATAACCAATATCCCGGCTTGGTCGATCTGGCCTCGCGCGCGAAAGCGATCATCATCGTGCCAAACTTGATCCGCGCAGCCTTCTTTATCGGCGGGCGTGGCGGCAACGCCGTTATGCTCGTGCGCGGCCCCGATGGCACCTGGAGCCCGCCTGCCTTTTACACCGTTAGCGGCCTCAGCTTTGGCCTACAGTTCGGAGGACAAAGCTCTGAGCTTGTCATTACCGTCATGACCGAAAAAGGCCTGAACGCCGTTATGGATCGCGAAGTCACGCTTGGCGGCGACGCTGGCATTGCGGTGGGCGAGCTTGGCAAAGGCGTCGATGCCTCGACCGGCATAGGCCTCAAATCAGATATGTATGCTTTTGCCAGATCTCAAGGCCTTTACGTCGGCGTTTCGCTCCAAGGCTCGGTCATTTCGCCGCGCCCCACCTGGAACAAAGACCTGTATGGCAAAAAGGCAACCCCACACAGCATCCTTGTGACGCACGAATCGACCTCACAATCCAAGAGCGTCGCCAATCTCATGGGATCAATGCCCTGAAAAATAAGGGCGTTAACGGGGATTTTACCTGAATAGGTTATAACGGGGTCGAAAGGATTATTCGATGTCCCCAACCGATGTTCCCGGCTCAACGAAGCACAGCCTTTTGCAGGCGCTGCTTGCGAAATGGACGCGTAACGACCAGAAAATTGGCCAGAACTATAATGAGATTGGCGCGCTGGGTAAACCCGAAGGGCTGAAGCCAAAGCTTCTCAGTCGCCTCGCCCGGTGGATGGATCAAATCGCCTTTTTGCGGGAAAAGGAAAAACGCATCATTGGCGAGATCACCGCCGTCGAAGAAAAACACGACACGATGCGCCGCGCGAAAAAACTGCGCCCCATCGCGCCCGAACCTCGGAACGTGTCCCCCGTTGAACCTGAACCAGAACCTTCGAACCCGTTCTGGTTGTGGCTGGTCTTCCTGTGGCTCACGGGCCGAACGGGGCCGGGCAGAAACAACACGCCGCATAACGGCTAAAACCGCAACTTTACAGAAAGACCAAGGCCGCTTAGTCTGAAAGCCACTTCTCCTTTCGGATCGCTTTCAGGTCTGGTTCTTCGATGTTTCTTTATCAGCTCCGCGATATGCAACTAGCTGCCCTTGCGCCGTGGCAGTTTATGGCGTTTGCGGTTGAAAAAATTCTCAAAACGCCTCTGTGGCCTTTCGTTCACCAGGACGAAAGCGACGAGCTTGGCCTGCATTTGGCAACGCTTGAACAATCGGCGCGTTTTTATGCCAAGATACCTTTTCGTCTCGCACGAACAAAAACGCGCGGCCAAAGCGTCGCCGTGCGCGAGCAAATCATCGCCCGAACGCCTTTTTGCGATTTGATCCATTTTGAAAGAGTGTCGTTCGACCCGGAACTTTCCGTTTCCTTGTCCCGCGAACCGCGCATTCTTCTTTTGACGCCCTATTCAGGACATTGCGCCGCCGTCATGCGCGACACCGTGCGCGCGCTTTTGCCACAGCATAACGTCTATGTCACCGAATGGGCGGACGCGAAAAACGTGCCTTTGGCCATGGGAACGTTTGACCTTGACGATCAAATCGGCCTGATGGCGCAATTCATCCGCAAGCTTGGATGCGACGTGCACGTCATCGCCATCAGCCAAGCTTCGTTGCCCGCTTTGGCTGCCATTTCTTTGCTGGCCGAAGCGCAGACGCCTTGCGCGCCGCGTACGCTTACATTGATCGGTGGCCCCATCGATTCCAAACGCGCTTTATCGCCTTTGGGGCGCGTTGCTTTATCGCATCCGCTGTCGTGGTTTCAAAATACGCAAATCCAATATGTCCCGCCCTATTATCCCGGCGCTTTCCGTTTTGTGTATCCCGGGTTTATGCGCCTACGCAACCGGATGGCGATGATCTCAAGCATCCAGCTGACGGAGCAAAAGAAATATTTTGCGCACCTTGTTCAGGGTTGCGAAGAAAGCGGCGTAGAACTCGCTGACCTATACGAAAGCTTTCTGGCCGTCACAGACGTGCCTTCCGAACTTTACCTGCAATTCATCGAGCGCGCCTATCAACAGGCAGCCTTGGCCTCGGGCTCATACCTGTGGCGTGGACGACGCGTGAATCCAGCCGCCATTCGCGAAACAGCCCTCCTCACGGTGGAGGCTGAATTAGATAATTTCTCCCCACCCGGCCAAACAGCGGCGGCATTAACCTTATGCTCCGGCTTGCGCAACAGCATGAAGCAATCTCATCTTGAAATTGGGGCCGGACATTATGCTATCTTTACGGGACGGAAATGGCGCAACACAATCGCGCCATTGATCCAAAACTTTATTCATAAACATGCTTTCTCGATTCTTGAGCCATGAACGAACTTTTTTATAAAATTCCCGGCCCCGACGATAACGACATTTGCGGCCGTTTATGCGCGGAAGGCAACGACCGCCTGATCGTACACCTGCACGGCCTGTCGCATAATGTCAGCCACCTTCTCGAAGTCACCTCCGCCGAATATTTCACGGCACAGGGCTTCGATCATTATCGTCTGGCTTTCTACGATTATCCGCCGAAGTCGCGCCGCTTATCGAATTCCAGCCTTTCGACGCATGTGCGCGATACGCTGGCCGTTCTGGCGCATTTTCAAAAAGCGTACAAAGAAATCTTTGTCACGGCGCATAGCCTCAGCGGCCTTGTTCTGTTGGCAGCAAACCCGCCAGGCATCAAAGCCATGAGCCTCTGGGACCCATCGCCCGACGTTAAACGTTTTTGGGAAAGCGGGCCCTATCTGACGCCGATGCCCGAACGCCAGGCTTATCTGATGGATTACGGCAACATCTTCGTGATTAGCGAGGAAATGGTGGATGAGGTCAACGCCTTCTCCGGTGAAAAAGCCATCGCCTGTGCGCGTTCCATCGCGACGCCGACGCAAATGCTTTTGGCCGAGCAACGTTTATTCTTCACACGCCCCGAATTGCCGCCGGAATCCTTTATCAAAGCTTTTGCTGGCCCTACCGAACTTGAGACAATTTCCAAGGCCAACCATACCTTTTCGCTTGCGGGCAATCGTGAAGAGCTCTTCAAAGCGACGTTGAGATGGTTTAACTTACAAAGCCGCTTGGCTTCCTAAACCTCTAATCTTCGTTACGAGAAACCATGAGCAACCTTGAAGATTACGCCAATATTGCTGTGCCCGAAACGGAAGGGCCGCGCTTTAAATGGCTTTATCTCACAAATGTTGAAGTCGGCGTTGCCATCTGCGTTCCGGTCTTTATGTTCGGCGCAGCCTTGGGTCATGATTTAAGCGCGAAAAACCTTATCCTTTCCCTTCTTGCCAGCGGCTTTCTTTTATCGCTTATCGCAGGATGGAGCAGTTTTATCGGCGTCAAGACGCGGCTCAGCACCCCTCTTCTTGTCAAAAAAGCGTTTGGCGAAAAAGGAGCTCCGTTTGTCTGGTTTGTCTTAGGCCTCTCTTTATTCGGCTGGTTTGGCGTACAAACGGAAATATGTTCGACCGTCTTCCTCACCTTAATGAACCGCCTTGATCCAACATTGTCGCTGAACAAAACGCTCGTCACGTTTCTCGCTGGCCTTTTGATGAGTACGACAGCAATCCTTGGCATCAAGGGCGTTGGTAAACTAGCGCAGCTTTCTATGCCGCTGTTACTTGGCGTAATGTTCTATGCGCTCGGTTCGGCCCTTTCTGAAAAAGGGCTGAGCGCATGGCTTACCTATACGCCCCAAACCGCCATGCCGATAGGAACAGCTATCGCCGCCATCGTTGGCGGCTATTCAGTCGGCGCTATCGTCATGCCGGACATTAAGCGCTTTGCCATCGACAAAACGCACTCCATCGTTGCCGCCATTTTAGCTTTAGGCGTGTTCTACCCGCTGCTCTTGATTTTGACAGCCCTCACCGCCGTTCTTATGCAGCAACCTGATTTTATGATCCTTTTGATCAATCTCGGGTTGGGCCCCTTGGCGCTTCTTATTCTCATGTTGGCCACATGGACAACAAATGACATGAATCTCTACAGCGCTTCCCTCAACCTCACGCCGCTCTTCCCAAAACTGAGCAGAGAAGTATTGACGGCCATCTCTGGCGTGCTGGGGTCCATCATTGCCACCTTTGGTCTTTTCGAGCACATGGTTCCTTTGTTCATGCTGCTGGGCGTCCTCACAACGCCCGTTTTAGCAATCTACAGCGCGGCCTACCTGATCGAACCGACCGAACAGCTCTCCCCTTCCATCAACAAACGAGCCTTTTTCATCTGGATTTTTGCCTCCGCTTTAGGCCTTGCGAGCACCCCAACAGATCAATGGGGCCTTGGGCTTGTAACGCTGACGACGGTACCAGGATTAGACAGCCTTTTGGCATCCCTTCTTTTGTGTGGAATCGCAGCCAAAAGCTCTTTTGGCAAGGCATCTAGACGCGCCGCATAATCAAAGCTACCATAACCAGACTGATTCATTCCCACAGGCGGAGGCTTCTATGGTTAAGAAAATCATCATTGGCGTTTTGGGCTTGATCGTCCTGATTGCCATCGGGGTGGTTTTCCTTGGTTCGAACATCGATTCAGTCATCAAAATGGCTATCGAAAGATATGGTTCGGCTGCCACGCAAACCGAAATCTCACTCAAAGACGTGCGCGTTTCCGCCTCGAATGGCGAAGGCGTAATCGACGGCTTTGTGATGGGCAACCCGGAAGGCTTTGCCTCGGACAGCGCCATCAAAATTGGCCAAGCCAAAGTCAAAATCGATCCGAAATCTTTGATGGGCAAAGGCCCCATCGTGATTGACGACATCACCATCGACGGGCCGGAGATCACCTACGAAGTGGCTTCGCATGGCGAAAGCAATCTGCAAAAGATTCAAAACAACGTCGCGCAGTTCGCCGCCAACGTAACCGCGCCGCTTAAGGAGGATTCGACAAGCGCTGACAAATCGCAAGCGGCCGCGCAGAAGAAAAATCAAGAGGCCCGCAAGGTCATCATCAAAAACATCCTCATCCGCAACGGCAAGATCCGTTTAAGCCACGAATTGCTTAAAGGTGACAACGCCCTGACTGCAAACTTACCGCTGATCCAAATGTCAAACATTGGCGCCGGTAGCGACGGCGCTTCGCCCGCGATTGTCGCGCGCGATATCCTCGACCGTTTGACATCGGCGGCCATTTCCACGGGCCAAGCCAATTTGGTCAAACAGCTTAAGCAACAAGGCTTGGATTCGCTGAAGGGCGCAGCCGAAGAAAGCGAAATCGGCAAAGGCGTCACGAAAGCGATCAACGGTCTTTTTGGAAAGTAAGCGCCTGCGCCTCGCGTAAGATCGCGTCGGCAGCTGGGCTATAACGACCGTTTGGCTCATGCAAAACAAGGGGCGGCTCTTCGATCAAAGAAGAGCCGCTTTTCTTTTCAGCCCAAACGATCACGCGCCGCGCCGGAGCCGTCGGTTTCGTCCAAATAGATAAAACACGAAGCGGCCCAAACCCAGCCTTGCGCAATTTTTCAATGATCTCGGGCAAACGATCGGCGCGGTGAATCAAGGTCAAAAAACCACCGGAACGCAACGCGCCATAAGCGCTCGCAAACCAAACGTCTAAATCGGCCTCAAGGCTTTCCGTATTGGCTTGGCCTTTTGAGGCATTGGCCGATTTTTGATGCGTACGCGGATCGTGATAGGGCGGATTCATAAAAACATGATCGAACGCCCCGCGCAGATCGTCCGGCAAGGCGGCCACGTCGCCTTGCTGAACCTTCAGGAAACCTTCGCCCGCATTTCTTTGTATGTTGGCTTGAGCCAGCGCCGCCAAAGCCGATTGCACCTCTAGGCCAACAACAAAAACGCCCGGCACACGGCAAGCCAAAGCCAGCAAAGCCCCGCCGACGCCGCAGCCTAATTCCAACGCCTTTTGCCCGGATTCAGCCGGAACAGCCGCCGCCAGAAGGATTGTATCCACAGCAATGCGAAAGCCTTCGGCTGGCTGTTCGACGACCATACGTCCGTTCAGCAATTTATCGCTTGTCGTTTGCATTCTCACCCCTAGGGTCAGGATCTATTCAATTCGTGGCGTTCTGTTGCCCTTGGTTAGAAAAAGAGCAGGAAATGAGCGCTGCTGTATTAAAATACAGCAAGCGAAATTGACAAACTCTTTTTCTAACCAAGGGCAACCCACAAAATTACCTAGGGGGGGGCGCGACCTCCAAACGCAGAACCTACAAATTTAATAGATCCTGACCCTAGCGCTCGTTTGCCAAATGGTTATACTCGTTCGTATGGCGGCAACGAAAGAAGCCTTATGGCAACCATTATCCCTTTGACTGATAGCACGCGCCCTTCGCTGGCTCAAACGCGCAAAAAAGATCCGCTGGCGCGGTTGACGGCCTTGCTTGACGAAGATCTGGCCGCCGTCAATCAGCTCATCGTTCAACGCACGGAAAACAACGTGCCGCTGATCCCGCAATTGGCACGGCATATCATTGCCGCTGGCGGCAAACGGTTGCGTCCCCTGCTCGCTTTGGCCAGCGCGCGTCTGTGCGGCTATGAAGGCCAGCGCCATTGCAAGCTTGCCGCCGCGGTCGAGTTCATCCACACCGCCACCCTTTTGCATGACGATGTCGTGGATGCGAGCGAGCTGCGGCGCGGCCAGCCTTCTGCCAACGCGCTTTTTGGCAATCAGGCCAGCGTCCTTGTTGGCGATTTTCTCTTCAGCCTATCCTTTCAACTCATGGTTGAAGACGGGTCGCTCGACGTCTTGCGCGTTCTCTCCAACGCTTCGGCCATTATCTCCGAAGGCGAAGTCCTTCAGCTTTCGACCAAGAACGATAGCGAAACAAGCGAACAATCTTATCTGGAGGTTATTCGCGCCAAAACGGCTGAATTGTTCGCGGCAGCCTGCCGCGTGGGCGCGATTGTCGCAGAGAAACCATCCGCCGCTGAGGAAGCGTTGCGCACCTATGGGCTCAACCTTGGCATCGCCTTTCAAATTGTGGACGATGTTTTGGATTACGCCGCCGTTCAGGAACGACTTGGCAAAACGGTTGGCGACGATTTCAGAGAAGGCAAAATCACCCTCCCTGTTATTCTGGCGATCCACCGGGGCACGAAACAGGAGCGCGAATTTTGGAACCGGACGTTAGCCACCCTTGACCAACACGAAGGCGATCTGGCGCAGGCTCAAGAGCTTTTGCGCCACCACAACGCGATGGCCGACGCCCTGGACCGGGCGCGGCATTATGGCGCCATAGCCAGAGATTCCTTGGGCTTCTTCCCCGATAATTCGTATAAAGAGGCCATGCTGGACATGATCGATTTCACGATCGAGCGCGGATTTTAACCTTAGCAGCGCCTTTTCCCTATTTCTTGGATTGCACGACGGCGCGAAGATCGCTATAACGCCCCCCTCAGGTGATCGGAGAGTAGCTCAGCCTGGTAGAGCACTACGTTCGGGACGTAGGGGCCGGAGGTTCGAATCCTCTCTCTCCGACCATAAAAAAGGCCCCCTCTTGGGGGCCTTTTTTATGGTCGAAAAATGGTTTTCGAACCTCTGCCGGGAGGTTCGACGGCAAAACGCGAAAGCGTTTTGGACACAACTCGTGCGTAGCGCGAGGGCGCCCGAAGGGCGCAAAAACACGCGGAACGAGTGTTTTTAATCACCAGGCTTCAATAAAATGGCGAGGCGCGCGTGCACGCCGAGCGCAAACAAAAAACGTATGCCGCAGACGCGATGGAGCGTAGCGACATCAATCCTCTCTCTGTCGGCCATTATAAACCGGTCCCGTCCGCCCAACGGGCAGACGCATTAACCTGACACTAGAGAAAGACAGAATAAAAATCGAGGTCTCTCGACAGTCAGAATGAAAACTAGACTATTAGAGAATATCGATTTCGGGCAACCTTTCTGGGGGTTGATGGCACATTGGGCACGGCATCCCCCGGCGTAATCGATCGGAATTTTAGCTCTTCGTAGTTTCTTCTACGATGCAAGGTCTGCATCAAGGGAGGGGCGGAAGCTGACATCGATATTTCAGCGGGCTGCTGTATGGCCGTGTGAGCTGACTGTGAACTTTCAGCGATTGTGTTTTCGCTGTTTTGGGTCGGCGATAGGGAAGCATTATTATTGACTTGCTTTTCCTTATAACTAACAAGACGCGATACAATGTGAGAAGCTCCCGAATTCCACAGTCCACACGATTGGTCATTCTTAACGTGCTCTGATGCTATCTTGAGGGCAGGTTCAATATCTCTTATATCTTGCCTTTCTAAAATGGCTTTTATTGTGTGCATGTCTTCATGTGCTGTTGCAACGGAAAGCACATCTCTGCCATATTCATCCGTTGCGTTGATATCAATCTTCGGGTGCTGTAAAAGCATCCCGACGACTTCATCATTTTGGTCCCCTATTGCCCGTGTGATAAGGGGATTGCCTTCACGGTCCTTAACGTTGACGTCACCACCTTTGTCTAGATAATCGCGGATAATATCGCTCCTTCCTTTTTTAAGAGCGAATAAGGCCTGCTCATTTTTCCATGTTACGTCGAACGCCTCGACAAATTGTCTTACGAAAGCACTGCAAAGCCCCCAGTGTTCCATCCAGTCGTTTGTTTCGAATTTCCTTCTGTATGGCTCCGATGGAGGGGGGAGAGGAAGGTCAGCCTTTGGTGGAGAAAGCAGCGGTTCATCTGGTCCAGCGATGTCTGGCGGTAAAGGTGGTGGTACTGGGTCAGGAGGAAAATAGACAGGATTTTTCTCGACCATCATAATAGCGTAGCTTTCAGCAAACGTCTCGTCAGGTCCTCTTCCAGGTTTTTTATCCTGAATAAAATAGCCAAAACCTTTTTTGCGCGCAGCGTCGGATCCACCAAGAGCCTCGACATTGAGGCGGTAGGTTTCCAGAAACGCCTCTTTGTTGAAAAGCTCTGGCGGTAAATTATTGTAAAGCGCGTGGCCTATTTCATGAAAATATGTTTTGCGGGAAAGCTGGGCATTCTCAAGAATGGGGTCTGCTGTGCCATCAAGAAGTTGGGAAGGAAGAGGGTTTATTCTCCACGATTTTTCGGTGACACAAACAAGATTCGTAGCTCCAAAATACACGCCGCTTGTTTGATTATAGTGCGTTCGTGAATCATCGGGTGTTGGCATATGCGTGTGTTTTGTAATTTCCGGGGCAACGTCTTGCGTTAAACACCCGACCCCCACTCTTACGCCAGCGTATGACAAAAAGGATCTTATGGATTCTGCGTTTTGTTGGTGACCGTTTACGATAGACCGCAGGAAAGTCGGGGAAGGATTCCCATAGACCTCTATACCGTTTTTCTCGATATAGGACGTAAGGCCGTTCGCAATATCATTAAGATCACTGTTCGCCTTACTGATACCGGCAAGGAATGCGGGGGCTTTATCCTGCGATGGGAGCTTAATCATGGCCCACCCCAATCTTGAACAAGTTTCTTGTCTTTGTTATCTATCAGGTCGAGAATTCTGGCTTGTTGTGTTTTTTCATCAAGCTCTATAGTTCCTCGAGACTTGGCCTTAAGAACGTCATAGGACACACCACCAAAAAATTCACCAGACTGCAAAGACAAAGTGTGTTCGATGTCAGCACCATTTTCTAAACGGCTGTGTGCCGTAAGTGTAACGGACTGGGTTGTGTTATCTGCTGCAAAAAATAAAAGCATGCGAAAACCATATAGATATAACTTCTATTATACCTCACATTAAACCATATTACGGTTTAAACTTGCTTAACCCCCCGCTAAATATCAAGCTATAAACAAATAGAAATTTCCTTTTTTGCTTACCTCATGTTTTTGAAATAGCTATTTAGGGAACACAGTCAATTTTTACTATTTTTTTTACGTCTTTCTCCTGTGTTTAAACGATATAAACCTTTTAACCAATTACTTCGTAATCCTTTTAAGGAGCCTTAAGCCCCTCATGCGGATGCGATTAAGCGTGCGCCGCGCAGGCAAACTTACTTAAACGCTGTTTCCGTATAGCTGCGTAATTTGCAGCTGCGCTTGTTGTAAACCGCGACAACAACAGCGCCTTGCATCAGCAACCCAATCCCTATCGCCGCCCCAAGGGCGCTGAACAGCCTGTTTTGACAATCCTCTCGCCAATTCTCACTTATCCTTCCTCCGGCCAGCCAAACCATTTTTGTAGTCACCCCCATAAAGACGGCTTCTTTTTCTCAGCGCCAACGACAGCGCAGCACGGATTTCCACGATAGTTTTCTTTGACATCCACCTTTGCAAACCCGGCTTTGCGCAGGATCGAGGCTTCGCACGTCCATGTATAAGCCCGGAAAAGCGCCCAGCCCTCCGGCTTCATGAGCCGTCCCAGATCTGGGGCAATAGCGCGGAAAAAATCCAAACCATCCGCACCGCCAGATAATGACTGAACGGTTTCATAACGGCTCATTTCTGGAGCGAGGCGCGGCCAGTTTTCGCGGGAAACCGCAGGCGGATTTGAGATAATAAAATCGAATTTTTCGTCGATCTTTTCTGCCCAATTACTTTGAACGAAAGTGGCGCGGCTGTGCAACCCAAGCCCCACCGCATTTTTCTGAGCCACCGCGACGCTAGCTTCGTCGATATCGACGCCGACGCCAGTCGCCTTTGGCCATTCATGCAATAAGGCAAAAAGGAAACACCCGCTGCCCGTTCCCAAATCGAGGATACGAAGCGGTTCATTCTTTCTCTCTTCAAAGAGAAGAAGGGCTTGCTCAACCATCGCTTCAGCAAGCGGATCTGGCCGAAAAATCTTGTCGGCCATCGGGATCTTAAGCCCCCAGAAAGTCGTAAAGCCAACAATGCGCGCGAAAGGTTCACGATCTTCGCGACGTTGAACGAGCGCCGCCGCCTTTTGGGCAACAGCTTCATCGACCGGCGTACCCCACGGCAAAGGAAATCCTTTTTCAAACGGCAAATCCATCGCAAAGGCCACAAAAGCCTGTGCATCAGAAAGTGGCGCATAAACGCCTGCCTTTTCGAGCCGTTCGGTAAAAGTGCGGATTAAATCGCCAGCCGTTAGCATAGCGGTCTAACTTTTCTCACAATGAACAAAGGAAAAATATGTGCCGTCACCTGAATAAACACTACCGCTTTGCACCTTTGTATAGCCGGATGGACAAGCCGCGCTGGAGATATCCACATTCTGACATTTTTCAATGCTGATAGGAATGGCCGAACCATAATAGTTATTTGAGCAAGTCACAGTACCATGCCCCTGGTTCACACAAGAAGTGCTGTAGCCTCCGCCCAAAACAGCCAGGCCGCAATAATCGGTTGTCGCAGAAGCTGTCGAAGATTTCCAAACAGGTTTATTGCTATCGTTCAGAAGACAAATGACGATATTCCTTTGATCCGTCGTCATCATAGACAAACCAACTTGAGAACAGGTTCCACCGACGACGACCGCATCCGCGCGCGCCACGCCGCAGGCAAAGCCGAATGCCACAAGCGTTACGACAAGGATTCTTTTAGAAAAAAAGAACAAATGCATACATACCCTTGCCGCTTTGCGGTTATCGAATGGGAAGCAGAATCATAACAAACCTTCTTTCGCCGAACAAGGTTCTTCGCTGTCATTCATGCGTAGGTTCATTTTTAAAGCCCAATAAAACCACAAGAAGCGCCGTTTCGGTTGCCTTCCCCTCCTTCGGCTCGTATAAAGCGGCGTTCCCCGGAAAATATTGAATAGTCCTCATGCCCCCCTTTCGCACCCAAACGCTAACCTTCATCCGTTCTTTTCTTCCAAAAGATAAAACGCTTCTGATTTTCATTCTGGCTGGATTGACGGGTTTTGGTGGCTCTTTGGCCGTCGTGGCTTTTCGCACGATCTTTGTCGGCATCCAACATTTGTTCTACGCACAAGCCCAAGGCATGGTCACCTTGGCTGAAGCCCTACCTTTATGGGAGCGCATTCTTCTACCCGTTCTGGGCGGGGTCTTGGCTGGCACTATTTTGCATATTGGCCTGCCATGGGCAGCACATCGGGGCTCGGAGAATTATCTTGAAGCGCTGACCATCGGCGACGGCAAGCTTAGCGTGCGCCAAACGCTGATCAAAAGCCTCTCTTCTCTTTGTTCGATCGGAAGCGGCGCCTCGATTGGCCGCGAAGGCCCCATGATCCAGCTTGCCGCCATGGTTGGCTCAAGCATCGGTCGTTTTTTGGAATTGCCACAAAGCCGCTTGCGCCTTCTTGTCGCATGCGGCGCAACGGCAGGGCTCACCTCCGCCTACAACGCCCCGATTGCCAGTCTTTTATTCGTTTCTGAAATTGCGCTGGGTTCGCTTTCGCGTGACACGCTCGCGCCGCTCATTATCGCCTCCGTCATGGCCAGCGTCACGACGCACCGTTTCTTTGGCTTTAAGGCCGTTTATGAAATGCCGCCTCTTTCCGTTCTGACCTCGGCGAGTGGCACAGTTTATTACATGGGTCTTGGCCTTGTCTGCGGTCTTCTCTCGCCCGTCTTCCGCTGGGTCTTAGATCAGGTACGCCAACGGTTTCAAAAAATGGCGCTCAGCCGGATTAGCAGTATGGCGCTCGGCGGTCTGGGCGTTGGCCTTATTTCCGTTTGGCATCCCAACGTCTGGGGCAATGGGTACAGCGTGGTGACGGAGATCCTTCACGCTTCATGGACATGGCAAGCCTTGCTGGCCATCCTTGCCTTCAAGATATTCGCGACGTCGTTGAGCTATGGCTCCGGCGCAGTCGGCGGTATTTTTACGCCAACGCTTTTCGTCGGCGCAGCTTTGGGCGCTCTTTATGCCCACGGCATTTTGCTGCTTGCGCCTGACTTTGGCCCCGAAGCGCCAAGCTTTACCATCATCGGCATGGGCGCATTTTTAGCGGCGGTCACCTATGCGCCGCTGATGTCGATCCTGATGATTTTTGAGATGACGTTGAGTTACGAGCTCATCTTGCCGCTGATGCTTGCCTGCGTCATTGGCTATTACATTGCGCACAAAATCAGGCCGGACTCGATTTACAAAAAACCGAAGTCGCTTCCCAGCACGTCCCCAAAGGCGGCTTAGAGGCGGGGCTTTTATTTTTTATTCCGCCCAGCGAACCACGCGGCGATTTGATTTTGAAAAGCGCGCAAATTAAACGGCTTACCTAAAAAGCCTTTTGCGCCTGCCGCAAAAGCCTGCACGCGCGTGCGCACAAAATCGTCGGCGCTGAACATGACAATGCGGCAATCCTGATCATATTGCTGCATATAATCGAGGAGCGTGAGGCCATCGCAATCCGGCAAATTGATATCGAGGAAAATGATGTCGGGCATCAGCTGCAAATGCTTGGCGATCGCTTCCGCCCCGCTGGCGGCCGTTATAACTTCATACTCGCGCGCCAAAGCGCGACTGACGAGGCGCACCGTCATCGGATCGTCATCGACAATCATAATATGCGGCTTATCGCGACCTTCATGTTTGGGGCGCTGTTCATGCCAGCCGCGCAAAAGCGCCTCGATATTCGGCACTAGCGATTTAAGAAATTGATAGCTAGCCGCAGGCGGTTTGCGCATCTGCCACGCATTACCTTGCGCCTCACCCAGAAGGGTTTTGACCTTTTCCGGTTCATCCGCAACGTTGAGAAGCGTTGAAGTCACATCATCGACGCCAGCGGCTTTGCGTAAATTTTTGGCAAGCTTATCGCAGTCGCAGGTATCGGCTTCTTGAAAAACGACGAGCAGACTGCCGTCAAGCCACAGAATGGAACCATCACCATCGGGCAACATCGCGCGCAACAAAGCCGTTGCCTTCGCTTGTTTGATCCAATCAAGGCGCGGCTGCGTCGAAAGGGAAAGGATATACCACTTTTGCCAATAGGCCACATCGTCAAGGCTTTGGCTCATGTTCTTCGCAAAAGCCCGGGCCTCAAGAAGATCGGTGATGATATGCATAAAAAAACCTCCCGCGAACGCACCCTATCCAATCTGCGGACTGAATAGCATACGCTGCGGGAGGTAAAGATTCCTCTAATCCTGATTGCGTCGGTATGACGCTTTAAGCCTATTTACGACGCATCAGGAACAAGACGTACCCATAGCTACCGGGATATTTCTTGTAGATTTCAATCTCTTGCATTGTGGCCTTGATATAGACCTTGGTTTGCGCATCGGCCGTCGGCAGAAGCTCTTTGCAACGAGCTTCCAGCGGACCGTAATACGCATCCCACGCTTCCTTGGGCAAGACGATCTTATCAAAAACCTTCAGCCCCGCCCGATCGGCACGAACGATGGTTTCATCGATTGTCGAGATTTCAGGATAGGCCTCAACCCAGAATGTTTCGGCTTCCTTTGGCGGGCTATCCGTAAGCCAGCAAAGTTCGCTGATAACGATGGGCGCTTCGAGTTTCAACGGCACGCGCCAAGTCTTAGCGGCTTTTTCAAAGCTCATCATATAGGCCGCGCCTTCCGACCAGATCAGGTCGTAAGAACGAGGCGGCAATTCATCGGCCACGCGTTCCATATCAAGATGGATCGGATTGACCTTGATGCCCTTGGCTTGCGCGCGAGCGACGCATTTATCAAGAAAACCTTGGTTGGAATCGACAACGTCGATTTCGGCATCGGGGCAAGCCTCGGCCAAAGCGAGCGCCACGCGGCCCGTACCGGAACCAATATCCAAGATTTTCGGTTTAGTCGGCATCGGTCCGACTTTTTGAAAAGCTTCCTTGGTGACGGCGTTATCGCCCGGCGCCAAGATTTCAAGCGTTTCATAGAATTTTCCAATGGTGGAGACCGGAGACTCCGTCTCCGTCGCAGTTTCTTCGGTCACTGAACAGCTCCCTCAGTTCGTTGAAGAAAACGCGCGGATGCGCGCTTTTTTTTCAAGTTGAACGTAGCGCGATATCCTTAACAAACTCTAAGAGAGGCCCTAAGAAACTATGAAAATGCCAATAAAAACGCGTAGAAACGCGATGAAGCGGCGGCAGAAAACCTCTTTTTTCAAAGCAAAAATTCTGGCTTTTCACGGCCCCTCTAACGCCTTATAAATGTTGACTCTTAGCCCAAAGATTGGTGAAGTAGCCAGCTTCGGACTTCTCTTACCAGCTAGGTCGTTTCCATGACGTCAACCAACGAAATCCGCGAAATTTTTCTCGAACATTACAAAGGCTTGGGACATACGATTGTCCCTTCGAGCCCGCTTCTGCCTTTGAACGATCCCTCCCTGCTCTTTACGAACGCAGGCATGGTTCAGTTTAAGAACGTTTTCACGGGGCTTGAAAAACGTCCCTACACGCGCGCCACGACGGCTCAAAAATGCGTGCGCGCTGGCGGCAAGCACAACGACCTTGATAATGTCGGCTATACCGCGCGCCATCACACGTTCTTTGAAATGATGGGCAACTTTTCGTTTGGCGATTATTTCAAAGAGCTGGCCATCGAAGCCGCCTGGGATCTCGTCACGAAAAAGTTCGGCCTGCCGAAGGAAAAGCTGCTCGTCACGGTTTATCATAACGACGACGAAGCGCATGATTTGTGGCACAAGATCGCGGGCCTTCCCGAAGACCGCATCATCCGCATTCCAACATCCGACAATTTCTGGCGTATGGGCGATACCGGCCCTTGCGGCCCGTGCTCTGAGATTTTCTATGACCACGGTGAAAATATTCCGGGTGGCCCGCCGGGAAGCCCGAATGAAGATGGCGACCGCTTTATCGAAATTTGGAACCTCGTTTTCATGCAGTTCGAGCAACGCGGCCCCGACGATATGGTTCCGCTACCCAAACCCAGCATCGACACGGGCATGGGCATCGAACGCCTCGCCGCCATTTTGCAAGGCCAGCACGACAATTATGATACGGACATTCTGCGCGCGCTGATCCTCGCCTCGGCGGAAACCAGCGGCGTTGATCCCGACGATGCACGCTTCCGTTCCTCGCACCGCGTGATCGCCGACCATTTACGTTCGTCGTCCTTCTTGATCGCTGACGGCGTCATGCCGACGAACGAAGGCCGCGGCTATGTTCTGCGCCGCATCATGCGCCGCGCGATGCGCCATGTGCAGATGCTTGGCTATCAAGAACCGATGATGCACAAGCTCGTCCCCGCGCTTGTCGCGCAAATGGGCGACCATTACACCGAGCTGAAGCAAGCGCAAAAACTGATCGAAGAAACGCTTTTGCTTGAAGAAACGCGCTTTAAAAAAACGCTTTCGCACGGCCTAACCCTTCTTGAAGAAGAAACGGCAAAGCTTTCGCCGGATCAGGCTTTGCCCGGCGCTATCGCGTTCAAACTGTACGACACGTTTGGCTTCCCGCTCGATTTAACGCAAGACGCGCTGCGCAGCCGCGGTCTGAAAGTCGATACAGACGGCTTTGACTCCGCCATGGCCGAACAACGCCGCAAGGCCCGCGAAAGCTGGGTTGGTTCGGGCGAAACCGCGACGGACAAAATCTGGTTCGATTTGCGTGAGAAGCTCGGCAGCACGGAATTCTATGGCTACAGCAAGGAAAAACTGGACGCCAAGATTACGGCGATTGTCGTTGACGGCAAGCCGACCGACCAAGCGACCAAGGGGACAAAGGTCGCCCTTCTGGCAAACCAGACGCCTTTCTATGGCGAAAGCGGCGGTCAGGTCGGCGATATCGGCACGATGACGGCCCCCGGCCTTCTTGTTAAAATTACGGACACCAAGAAATTTCTTGGTACCGTTTTCGTTCATAGCGGCGAAGTCGTCGAGGGCACGCTTAAGGTCGGCAATGAGCTTTCCTTTGAGGTCGATCATCAAAACCGCCTCGACATCCGCGCGAACCATTCCTGTACCCATTTACTGCACGCGGCGCTTCGCAAACGCTTTGGCGAAAGCTGCACGCAAAAGGGTTCCTATGTTTCGCCCGACCGTCTGCGTTTCGACATCAACTATGCCAAGGCCCTTACGCCGGACGACATTGCCGCGCTTGAAAGCGACGTCAATGCGATGATCCGCGCCAACATGGCCTGCACGACGCGTATTCTGTCCAAAGACGAAGCCGTCAAAATGGGCGCTATGGCGCTCTTTGGCGAAAAATACGGCGATGAAGTGCGCGTGGTCGAAATGGGCGATTTGGAAGCGCCGATCTCAGTTGAGCTTTGCGGCGGCACGCATGTGACCCGCACAGGTGACATCGGCTTTTTCAAATTCGCAAGCGAAGGCGCTTTAGCGGCAGGCATCCGCCGCATTGAGGCTGTTACGGGCCGTGGCGCGCTCGCGTTCGTTTCCGAGCAGGAAAAGATCGTTCACGAGCTTTCGGCGATCTTCTCAACGAACCAAAGCGAGATTGTCGGTCGTCTGACAACCTTGGCCGAGGAAAAGAAAAAGTTGGAACGCGAAGCCCACGAACTGCGCAAACAGCTCGCCCTTGGCGGCGGCGCAGGCGCGAAGATTGAGGCAAAGGACATCGGCGACGTGAAGTTCTTGGCCCAAGCCTATGACGGCGTGCCCGCCAAGGATCTGCGCGGCCTTGCCGACGCGTTTAAAAAACAAATTGGCTCTGGCATTATCGCCCTTGCCAGCGCGAACGAAGGCAAAGCCGCCCTGCTCGTCTGCGTTACGGACGATTTAAAGGCCAAATACGATGCCGTCGCGCTTATCAAGGCGGGCACGCCCATCCTAGGCGGCCAAGGCGGCGGCGGACGCAGCGACCTGGCGCAAGCGGGTGGCTCGGAACCGGACAAGATCAAAGAAGCCCTGACCGCCATCGAAGCGGCTCTTAGATAAACAGAAAAAAGCCGGGACGAAAGTTCCGGCTTTCTTTTTAGGAAAGGGGTGAAATGCCTAAGCTTGTAATCCGCCGCATGCGCAAAAAAGACGCGCCAGCCGTCGCACAGCTTATGAAAGAACTCGCGGCCTTCCACGGCGACAAGGCTGCCTCAAACACGCAAATGTTCCTTACGACCTGCTTTGCGCCCAACAAGCTGGCTGAAGCTTGGGTTGCGGTTGCAGGCCAGCATATCGTCGGTTTTGCGCTAACCTATGATCGCGCTGATTTTGTTCAGGGGATTCTGACAAGGACGCTCGACCTTTTGTATGTCAAAGAAGCTTGGCGGCAGCGACATGTGGCAAGCGCGCTTTTCGCCGCCGTCGCGAACAAAGCCATCGGCGATAAAATTGCCAAGCTGTCTATTCATGCCGTCACGGCGAACAAAGTCGCCAACAGCTTTTATCGCCGCATCGGCCTTGCCTCTTCCGCGCAAGAACGGAAGCACACATCCTATTATGCTGATAAAAAGATTCTTCAAAAGCTTGCGAAGAACGACGGGCTTTAAGCGTTAAGTCCTCTTCCGCTCGCGAAGATAGTCAGCGAATTTTTTATCATGCCCGCCGATATGATCGCGCAGCCATACGGCGGCGAATTCCAAAGCCTTCCGTCCTGCCGCTTCGCTGCCCGCCGCGGCTTCGCGTTGCAGAACCTGATAACGGTTCCAGCCCTTGTTGTGCTCATCATGGTGCGCGCGCAAGTCGGGATAATGCGTTTCCTGCATCAATCCTTCTTCATCGACAAAATGGCGTTCCAAAGTCCGGCCAAAACTTTCAAGCATTTCATTCATGCCCTTCAGGCCGTTGCCCGTCATCATATCGGCAAAAAAGCGATTGATTTGTTCGATGATTTTTTTGTGATGTTCATCCAGCGTCCCATGATCGATGACGAGGCTTTCATCCCATGACATCAATTGCAGTTTGTCTTTGTCCGAGCGAACCATATCAAGAAAAGAACGAACTTCTTCTTTCAACTTTGTCGCTTGCTGCGAAAGCTCGCTGGCCGCATCGCTGATGTGGTTGGCCGCATCGCCCGCCTCATGCGAAGACGTTTCAACTCGGCCAATATTGCTTGATACTTCACGCGTACCAGCGGCCGCTTGCTCAACATTGCGCGAAATCTCGCTTGTCGCCGCGCCTTGCTGTTCGATGGCAGCGGCCACAGAGCTGCTTATTTCGCCCATTTCATCGATCACTTTGCCGATGGAGGCTATGGCTCGCACCGCCTCCGACGTTCCCGATTGAATGGCGCCAATGCGGCTGGCAACTTCCTCTGTCGCCTTGGCCGTCTGCCCCGCCAGATTTTTCACTTCGCTGGCAACGACGGCAAAACCCTTCCCGGCATCGCCGGCGCGCGCGGCTTCGATCGTCGCGTTCAGCGCCAATAAATTAGTTTGGCTTGCAATATCGTTGATAAGAGAAACGATTTCGCCAATGCCCGTCACATGTTCAGCCAGCGATTGGATCATATCCTTTGTTTTATCGGCCTCCTCGTCGGCCCTTCTTGAAACTTCTTTGGTACGCGCCATTTGCGAGGTAATTTCACGGATTGAGGCCGCAAGCTCTTCACTTGCCGAAGCGACAGCCTGCACATTGCTGGACGATTCTTCAGCCGCGCCCGCAACTGTCGTTGCTTCGGCGCTTGTTGCCCGGGCAGCCGAAGCCATCTCCTTAGCCGAAGCGTGCAACTCCACCGCCGCCGCCGTCACCGTTTCAATCACGTCGCCGACTTGCGATTCAAAAGAATCCGCCATTTCGCGCATCGCTGCCTGACGTTCTTCTTCAAGCCGTTCTTTGTGTTCCTCTTGCTCTTTTTGCATGCGCGCATTCGCAATGGCATGCTCTTTAAAAATTTCAACAGCGCACGCCATTGAGCCGACTTCGTCGCGCTGCCCCAAGGAAGGAACGACAACGTTCGTATTGCCATCGGCCAAGATTTGCATCGTAGCCGTCATGGCAACGATGGGGCGCGCGATGCTCCGCGCGATCAGAACGGCAAAACCAGCGCCTAAAAGCAAAGCGATGACAACCAAAAAGCCGGATTGGTTCTGACTTTTGTTTAAAGCGTCCTCAGATTCCTTTTCAATCTCCGCTAAACGCGCTTCTTGCAAACGCAGCAATTCGTCGGACGCCTGACCAAAGGCCGTCCCTTTCGTCGCAAGCTGGCCGGAAACCAGGTTCTGCAGTTCTTCCTCGTGCGTCGCCCTTTGTTCATAGAGCGACGGCACTTTTTCAAAAAGAGCGCTATAATCTTCCAATAAACTTTGCATGGCTTTCAATTTCTCAATGCGACCGGTGTCATGCGTCGTATCGATAACGTGAGAAAGCAGAACGCTCATTTGCGCGTGATCCGACCGCACGCTTTCCAGTGCCGACATATCCCCACCGTAAACGTATTTTACGACATCGCGACGCAAAGCATTCACGTTTGCATTGATCTTTGCGACACGCGTCGCATTCGTGGACACGCGCGCGTAATCACTCAATTGCGCGTTCGCGCTCGTCAATGACGAAAAATTGGTACCCGCAACAGCAAGCAGCAAAAAAAGGACGAAGGCAAAACCAGCATAAAGACGCATGCCGATTTTCATCTGCGAAAGGACATTCATTTTTTTAAAACCGCCGGTTGAGTAAAAGAAAAACGAGGAAGGCAGCGCGGTGTTCTTATTAAAAGAAGTTGCGCCGCACAAATGAGGCATATTCTGGCGTTTCAGGGAATACTCTTTTATGAAATATGCCCGCGCTGCGTGCCAATTTCTTTCATGGCGTGTCAGAAAAAACGCCCTACTTTTAATACGTTTTATTAGCCCTATCCGTTCCATGGTATGGGCCCTTTAATATTCTATTAACCAAACTCAAGCTCTTGTAATATGTTCTTCTTTCCATTCCCTTTCACCAGTTGAGTCCTCCCATGTTCACATCTCACGTTAAAAGCGTCTCACCCTCTTTGTCTCAGCCGGCCGCCGATCCCAACACTCTTTCCGTTCAGGCGATCGCGCATGAGATCCCGGCCCTTATTGCCGATGAAACGACAGCCACTTTTTTAACGCGCACAGATCCCCCTGCTCTTATTCTAAAACCTATTGCCAAAACTTTACGCAGCAAGACGCATATGATGCTGGAAACAATCGTCGGCATTTGGGTCGAGCAAACGCGTCCGCTTCTTAGCATTGCCGAAACCTTCCGCGACATGCGTGATCTGGAAAAACGCAGCCAATCCATGGCCGCCGCAGCTGAGGAAATGACCTCCTCGATCAAAGAAGTCGCGCGCTCCGCCGAAGGCGTCGCAGAAGACGCGAAAAACGTTAAGCACGAGTTGAACGCCGGAGTCGATCAAGTCGCGCAAGCGTTGACGTCGATGGATGGCATTTCAAGCGCTTTCACAGCGATGACGGGCAAAGTCCAAACGCTGGATAACGCGTCGGAACAAATTGCCTCCATCCTCAAAACCATTGAAAAAATCGCGGCGCAAACAAACTTGCTCGCCCTCAACGCCACCATCGAGGCCGCACGCGCTGGCGAAGCGGGCAAAGGCTTTGCCGTTGTGGCTGGTGAAGTTAAAACGCTGGCCAAGCAAACGGCTGGCGCAACGGAAGACATCCGTCAACGGATTGCTGCGTTGAAAGGTGGCATGAGCGATATGCTTTCCTCAATGAAAGACGGCGCACAAAAGGTTGAAATCGGCACAACGATCATTCATTCGGTTAATGATCATATCCATCAAATTGGCGAGCAAGTCGAAGACGTGACGCAGAAAATGGTCAGCGTCTCTGGAACCGTCCAACAGCAATCGGCGGCGATCAATGAAGTCAGCGGCAATATCGGCGCTATTGCCGCTATGAGCCAAAACGTCATTCAGAAAGTCGAAAATGTCATTGGCGGGCTTGAGAAAGCCAGCGCCTTTGTCAAAACAGGTTTGGCTGACGTTTCAAAGAATCTCGACAGCGAAATGCTCGTGCTCATTGCCAAGGCAGACCACGCTTCCTTCAAAAAACGCATCATTGATACGATCCTCGCCAAGGATAATTGGAAAGCGCACGAAGTTGGCAATCATCATGGCTGCCGCCTCGGCAAGTGGTACGATCAAGCGCCGGACGAAATCAAAGCCATGCCGGCCTATGCCAAGCTTATGGAACCGCATACAAACGTTCATGCCGCCGGAAAGAAAGCCCTGGAGCTATTTGAAAATGATGATTATCCCGGCGCTTTGATCAAAACACAGGAAATGGACAAAGCGTCGTTAGCGGTCATTGCCCTTCTGGATGAACTCCATACGAACATGATGAAAAACAAGAAAGAGTAAAGGCGCTCCTCTGTCCTGCTAAAAAGCCCAAAAGCTAAGCTTTTGGGCTTTTTTCATCCTTAATGACCCGAAAAGCCGTTTGAAACTCTTGCGCAAAGCTTTGGCATCGGTTAAAAGCCAACACCGCTTGTCCCCTTCGTCTAGTGGCCTAGGACACCGCCCTCTCACGGCGATAACACCGGTTCAAATCCGGTAGGGGACGCCACAAAAACAACCGCCCTTTCGGGCGGTTTTTTTGTGGCATGGCCGACAGGCCTTGAACCGGTCGGTTCACAAAAAGCTTAGTGAGCGCGAGCGTTAGCGAAGCGCAAACTTAGCGTTTGCCGCGCAGCAAGGGAGCCTGCGACCGCAGCGAGCACAATCCGGTAGGGGACGCCACGTTTTTTATTATGGATTGCGGCAACACACCAAATGAGGCGTGGGCACTTGCAGCGTTGGTTTCCTAGAGCAGCTCTCAAGTACAGACTAAACTACCGGAAGTCTTTTGCCAATTCCTGGCGCATGATGCGCTATATCATTAGTCGTTAGGTTTCCTGCATTTTTATGCAGCAACAATTTCCTTACTGACAAAACAGTCGATAGTTCATTTACCTCTCTACTCGGCGCGACAATTGAAGATGTCATTTCCTTGTATATATCTTCAGGAAGCCACATGGCGAGTTCCCAAGACATTTGGTTGGCTTTTCGGTAATCCGCTTCTGAGGAATCCTCCTTAAGACTTCTAGCAAGAGCTAAATACTCTGCAACACCTGCAGCCTGTTCGCGTATCTTGAAGCCCCATTTCAGATTTTCTGCATATTCTGAATGTTCTTTTTGGAGCGATACCTTCAGTCTTTCTGTTATCAATAACTGTGCAAGAAACGATATTATCTGCATCATAAGTAACAAAACGAAGACAGTTTGGGCATCCATGTTCTTCTCCTAACCTCAGGTGATCGCAATTTCATAAACATAGTACTGATATGATAAGTACCTTACAAAAAGCTCTCATCTTTAGGAGATTAATATGCTGATTTCCCAACACCCATCTTTATCCTGTCCAGCACACCCAAAAAAACCACGCACATAGATGGGATTGTTTTTCCGAGGCGACAGAAAAACTTCTTTTGATTCTCCGCGTTATCTCCAGCCCCTCTGCCTTGCCTTAGGTTTGCGCATACGTGGATAAAATTTCCCTTTCGTTCAGAGACTTTCCTCGATTTTTGTGCATTGCAAGAAGTGCAATGCAACAAGAGGTGTCCTTTCGCGCACCAACAAACGATTTGGTTAACATAACTCCCAAATACAACAAACACTTGCCACGATTGTGCCACGATTGTGTACGCGTTTGCGAAGTCACTTCGCACCGCAAAAACCGAGGTTTTGCAAGGATTTGCGGGTTAAAATTTCCTTGTGTGATCACCTTTGATTCCTATACGAAAGAAGGGCGTTCCCGCCTTGAAATGGAGTGTCAGATTTTGAATACGGCACGACACAGTTCGAACAAAACCAGATATCCGAAGGGTAAGGCTCTCTCATGATGGTTCTTGTCATTAATTGCGGAAGTTCTTCGCTCAAATACCAGCTTTTCGAAATGGAAACTGAGGCAGTTTGGGCCAAAGGCCTTGTCGATCGTATTGGATCGGACAAAGCCATCCTGACGCACAAGGCAGCCTTTAAAGAAGAAACGACCATTACAACGAGCCTCAGGGATCACAACGAAGCCATTCGTATGGTTTTGGATGCGCTTGTCGATCAGAAATTTGGCGCTATCGAAAGCTTGGATGAGATTTGGGCCGTCGGCCATCGCGTTTTGCATGGTGGACAAAAATTGAGCGATTCCATTCTCATCACGCCCGAAGTGATCGACGTGATCGAAGAATGCTCTGAGCTGGGGCCCCTGCACAATCCCGCGAACCTTCAAGGCATCTATGCCTGCACCGAGCTTATGCCGGGCGTGCCACAAGTGGCCGTATTCGATACGGGCTTTCACCAGACGATGGCCCCCCATGCCTACCTCTATGGCCTGCCCTTTGAGGCTTATGAAAAATATGGCGTGCGCCGCTATGGCTTCCACGGCACTTCGCACCGGTACGTCTCTGGACGCGCTGCCAGCCTGATGGGGCAACGCGATGATCTGCGCATCATAACCTGCCACCTTGGCAACGGGGCCAGCCTTGCCGCCGTCCGCAACGGGCGCTGCATCGACACCAGCATGGGCTTCACGCCGCTTGAAGGTTTGGTGATGGGCACGCGCTGTGGCGAGATCGACCCAGCCATCGTTTCCTATCTGATGAAAAAAACGGGCATGACGCCAGATCAGATGGACGATTATATGAACAAAAAATCGGGGCTTCTCGGTTTGTCAGGCATCTCGAATGATGTACGCGATATCGAAGAAGCCGCGCTGGGTGGCAATGAGCGCGCTCAAATCGCGCTTGAGGTTTACTGCTATCGTATCCGCAAATATATCGGCAGCTATGCCGCCGCGATGGGCGGTGTTGATGCGGTCATCTTTACGGCTGGCGTTGGCGAAAACTCCATCACGATGCGTCGCCGCATTTGTCACGGCCTTGAATTCTTGGGCCTGAAGCTTGACCCGGAGAAGAACAGCGTTCGCGGCAAAGAACAGGAAATCACCGTGGAAGGATCGTCCGTCAAAGCGTTCGTCATTCCGACGAATGAAGAGCTGGTTATTGCGCGGGATTCCGTTAAAATCTGCTCGGCTTTCGAACAATACGAAAGAAAGCCCAACTTGGCTCTTGTCAGTAATTTCGGCTAAGGCGCCATAAGAAAAACGAAAAGAAAAAGGCCCCTCGCGGGGCCTTTTTTATTCCGTCTTACAGCGTCGCTGCAACGCGTTCGATCGCTTTGATCATGTAGTAACGCTCCGTCTCGCTGACGCCGCGCAAGTTTCTATAATTTCTTTCGGGATGCGCAAGCATTTGCGTCCAAAGATATGCCGTTCCCTTTGCCTGTATCTTTTGAAACTGGCAATCATCTTCGCCGCGCACATAGGGCGAGCCGCGATGGATCACATTCATGCCATAACACGTACGACAAGCGCCCTTGATCGAGCACGAGAAGCATTTAGGATCTGGCTCCTCATGTGTCTGACGCATTTTATCCATAATATTCTTCATATCGCCGCGCGCACCACTTATGGGCATAAAGGTCTGGCATGGATAGTTCACACCATTCATATCAATGACGGACATCATACGACCAGCGCCACATGATTTCTCGCAATCTTGAAGACCAACCTCTTCCCTGACCATCATAGTGGCCAACGGCGTTTTGAGCATTTGTCCGGGATCGAGTTCTGGATTGAGCGCATAAAAATCAGCCAACTTTTCAAGCTGTTCTTCAAACATCTCAAAATGAGCTTTTTTCCAAGAAACGCCTAAGGCCGGATTTACGGTCAAAGGTATATTGCGTTCGTGAAGATGGAAAACCCCCTCAGCCATTGACGACATTGTTTCTGGCGAAACCGTCATCTTTACAGGTTGCCAAGGCCATGTTTGCGTGAAGAAATCAACGTCGATTTTACCAAACGAATTGTTCCGGTTCTTATTGTGCATTTCCGGCGTTCCATCAAGGCTTAAGCACGCGACAAAATTATTCTGATGCTCCTGCAACCAATCTTGAACCTGGCCATGAACCAAAGTTCCATTCGTCGTCGTGAAAAAGAAATATGGCTTCTTCCATTTTTGACTGCCAATCCAATCATAGATTTCTTTCATGCGATCAAAGGCAAGAAACGGTTCACCGCCAAATAAGTCAATTTGAAGCTCATCAAAATCATCTTTTTCAAAGGCCTCAGTAATCGCCTTTTTAGCTACATCGAATGAAATGATTTTTTTATCCTTATCCTTGTCTTCATAACAATATACACAATTCAAGTTACAGCTCTGTGTCATCATCAACATCTGCGAGCGGTGCTTAACATTATTCATAACAGTCATAGAAGCCTCCATAAAAGGGCGAAAAGGAAAAACGTCTAAGCCTTCTTTTTCTTGGTTGGATGGTTCTCGTTCCTTATTCCAAGCGCTTCCGGCTCAACGGTTTCACCTGAACGAACGAGACCAAAACCACGAAAAACCCAAGCCTACAAGGTAAGTTGGTTTGTCGATGTGGCTACTGCCCGTAGTCCCGGCGGATAGCCCAAATAGCCAGAACAGGTATACGAACAACCTACAGCATGGCCGGTGCAGTCTCCTGGGCAGGCATAAGCTAGACGCATTTGCTCCTTGAGCATTTCGTCGCCGGTTTTTGAAACTGGTTTCATCGTCTTTGCCTGAACCTGCAAAAACGATAGGCGCGACTGAGAAATTTTTAGATGCTGCATAAATCCTCCATCGAATAAGAGAAATCTTCTCGGCACTTCCGGTTCGAAAGCTCAACAAAGAACCGCCGAACCGGAAGACGACTTTTTTACGTTTACAAAGAAAGCTGGGGCATTGGAGCAGCGGCATTTCTTGAACGCGTCCAAGTACCTCTGGCATAACCAGCACAGGAATTCGAACAACCTGTGTGGTAACCCGAACAACCACCGGGGCAGGCATCAGAATGAGCCATATGATTTTTAATCATTTCCTCACCCATCCCTTGGGCAGGCTTCATCGTCTTTGCTTGAGCCTGCAAAAACGATAGGCTCGACTGAGAAATTTTTAGGCGTTGCATGGAACCTCCATCGAAAAAAGAAGACGGGATGTCTTCGATGGAAGCAATGATAGGACCCGCAGCAAATCGAGCTAGCCGATGAAAGAAGCCTAAAAAACGCTTCCAAGTATCTTTTTTGTACATAAAAAGAAGAAAACGCTAAAAACAGCATTTAGCCTTCTCGAATAGAAGAAAATCATACAAATAGATGGCCAGAGAGAGGCTTTATTTGAAATCCATTTGACTTATCAGGTTGTTAGGCTCAGCTTTGAAAAAGATTTTTTCACACAGGAAAGTCAGCCCGATGAAATACATCCACACCATTTTGCAACCTGAAGAATCGGTTGAATATGTGGCGCGTCTGCATTGGATTATCTATGCCGCAGGCGTCATTCTCACGTTTTTCATCTCGCTTCCGGCCCTCCTTGGCGCCATCGCCTCATTGACACAGGAAACACCAAACGGCGCGCGGGGTATCTTTCTTGTTATCGCAGCCCTTGGGCCTTTTCTTCTTTTCTGGAAATGGCTTTTTAGAATAACGACGGAAATGGTCATCACAAACAAACGCGTTATCGTGAAATTTGGCCTTATTTGGCGGAAATCTATTGAAATGCATCTCAGCAAAATCGAAAGCGTCGATGTGGATCAATCCATCCTTGGCCGCCTTTTTGACTATGGCAACGTCGTTGTTCATGGCACAGGCGGCCGCATCGAAAATGTCAAAGACATTGCCAATCCCATCGAATTTCGCAACAGGATCAAGCTCAACTAAACGGATGGGGTGCATCCTGGCGCATGGGGCCGGATAAAAATTGTTAAGCTTTCTCCTATAGGATGCGCTTCGTAAAGCATTTTGGAGCCTTTTCTCATGTCTTCTCTCACAGCGCCTCGCGACGAAACGTTGATCGTCTTTGCCCTTCCCTCCGAAGCTCAAAATTTCTTCGGTGACTTTCACGTCCTTTTCACAGGCGTCGGCAAAGTCAACGCGGCCTATCAGCTCATGATCGGCCTGACAAAATGGAAAGAAGAACATAGCGCGTATCCGAAGCTCGTCCTCAACATTGGCAGCGCGGGTTCCAGCCTTTTCCGGCGCGGCACGCTCGTCAATTGCACGCAATTCATCCAACGCGATATGGATGTCACGGCTTTTGGCCACACGCGCTTTGCAACGCCGAACGAAGATCCCTCGCCCGTTTTTTCGGCAGGCCTTCGTTGCGATCCTTATGCGCAAGGCGTCTGTGGCAGCGGCGACAGCTTTGCGACGGATGGCCGCATGCAGGGCTGGAATGTCGTGGATATGGAGGCCTATGCCCTTGCCAAAGTCTGCACCGGCCAAGGCGTTCCCTTTTGTTGCCTGAAATTCATTTCTGACGGCGCGGACGATAGCGCAACGGATTCATGGAAAAACGCGTTGCACGACACGGCGGAAACGCTCCACAAAGCCGCCTGCGAAATTGCGATACCGTAAAAGCTTTTAGGTTGCTAAACTCAAGGGCAATATTTTACGTCCGAAAGAAAACCTATGTTGGCGCGTCTTTTTCCCATCGTTGGCCCTGCCCTCTTACTTTTAGCTTTGGGACATGCTGCCGTCGCGCAGGAAAACCCTCTTCTTTCGTCAGCTGCCTCGGGTGTCTTTACGGTTTTAACCGGACAAGCCAAAGGCGGCCGACAAAATTACGTTTCAAACGAAGCAGACAAATCGGCCATTTTCGTTTCGAATGGCGCGCAACTTGTCCTCACTTCGCCTCAAATCATGACGACCGGCAACGCTTCGTCGATTGACGCCAGCAGCCTTTATGGCATCAACGCCGCCGTTTTGGCCGCCAAAGCGGGCCGGATTAAAATTGTGGACAGCTCTCTTGCAACCACAGGCAACGGCGCAAGCGGCCTTTTCGCGATCCATCCCGGTTCGCTGATTGTAGCCTCCAACCTAACGGCCAAGACCATCGGCAGGGCCAGCCACGACGCAGAGGCCAGCAATGGCGGTCGCATCGTTCTCGACAATGCCACGCTCGTAACCACAGGCCCCAGCAGCGCAGCGCTCGCCACCGTCGGCGAAGGCAGCGTTATCGTCGCGAATGGCGGCACGATCACAACGCATGGCGAAGCCTCGCCCATTCTTTATGCCGCATCGGGCAAAGTCGTTGCGGTCGCGCTCACAGGCGAAGCGAGGGGCTCAGAAGCCGCCGTGATTGACGGTGCGCATGCCTTGGCGCTTAAAGACAGCGACCTCACAGGCGCGCGGTGTGGCCTTGTGATCTATCCGGATCAACCCGGCACGCCCGCCAAAAGCGAGGCGCAATTGACCATGATCAGCGGTTCGCTAACAGCACGAACGGACGCTGTGTTTTGCATCACAGGCGGCAAAGTCAGCCTCAACACACAAGGCGCAAAGCTTCAAGCTTTTGCGGGCGAGCTCCTTCATGCAAGCGCAAACAGCGCGGAAACCAACGTCATATGGAGCGCTTCGCAAGAAATCATGACGGGCACTATCGTCGCGGACCGTGGAGCCAACGTTACCCTCGCCTTACGCGACGCTTCAGCATGGACAGGCGCGGCCACGAACATAGCGCTCGTGCTGAACAGCGCGAGCCATTGGAACGTAACGGCGGATTCAAATTTGAAAAGCCTGACACTTCTCGATGGCGCAACGCTTGCCGCCATCAAAGGAAACGGGCACACGATTACGTACGATCCCCATGAGCGGGCCAATCAATGGCTTGCCGGACAAACCTTCGATTTGATGGATAGCGGAACGCTTACACCAAGCCCTTAAAATAGGCGATCGTGCGGCAAAGCCCCTCTTCAAGCGGCACGGATGGATTCCACCCAAGCTCTTTTTGCGCAAGGGCAATATCAGGCCGTCTTTGGCGCGGGTCGTCAATCGGCAACGGCTCAAACCGGATTTGACTTTTGGAGCCAGTCAGCTCGATCACCTTTTGCGCCAATTCCAGCATCGTAAACTCGCCCGGATTACCAAGATTGACGGGGCCGATAAAGTCGGCGCGGCTTTCCATCATGGCGATCATGCCTTTGATGAGATCGTCCACATAGCAAAAGCTACGCGTTTGCTTGCCGTCACCAAAAATCGTGATATCTTGTCCCTTCAGCGCCTGCATAATGAAATTACTGACAACGCGGCCATCGTCCGGCTGCATGCGTGGGCCATAGGTATTGAAAATACGAATAACCTTTACCGGCAGGCCATGCTGACGATTGTAATCGAAGAAAAGCGTCTCGGCGCACCGTTTGCCTTCGTCATAGCAACTGCGCGGGCCAATCGGATTCACGCGACCCCAATACGCCTCCGGCTGCGGATGGACTTCCGGATCACCATAAACCTCGCTCGTTGAAGCCTGTAAAATCCGCGCCTTTGTGCGCTTGGCGAGCCCCAGCATATTGATCGCGCCGATCACGCTCGTCTTCGTCGTCTGCACCGGATCGAATTGATAGTGAATGGGGCTGGCCGGGCATGCGAGGTTGTAAATTTCGTCCACCTCGACATAAAGCGGAAACGTTACGTCATGCCGCATGAACTCGAAATGCTTGTTCGCGCTGAGCGACACAATATTCTCACGCTGGCCTGTGAAAAAATTATCGACGCACAAAACGTCATGCCCCTGCGCCAGCAAAGCCTCACACAAATGCGATCCCAAAAACCCAGCGCCGCCCGTTACAAGAATACGTTTCATTTCTTAGGCTCCTTTTGGGCCCTCTCTTCAGCCGTCCACAACCGTTCATCAACGGAAATAGAACGAATTTTGTGGCGCTCTGCCAATTTTTCGACCCACCATTCCTTGTAGTTTTCAATGGTCTGAACTTCAAGCGCGTCGTGATCCTGTTTGATGCCGACCTCAAGATAGACATCTAGATTATGCAGATCTGGCTGCGGCAAGCGTCCGGCTTCGTAATCGTCCCACATTTGACGATAAAGACCTTCAAGCGCGGCAACAAGCTTCGGTGTATTGAATAAATCGCATGTATCACGCGAAGCAGCCAATTTTTCGCGATAGTGAATCCGCGCTTCCTTATCCTTGCCCAAAGCGACAGCCCGATCGACATATTCCTTGCTCGTCGCACAGGCCAGCTCAGGCAATCCCGCCGCGCGCACAAGGCTCCCGCACACACGCGAGGCAAACGATTTGCCGTTGAGCGTCACAACCGGCACGCCCATCCACAAAGCGTCAGACGCCGTCGTATGAGCGCCATAAGGCGACGTATCAAGGAACAAATCCGCTAACGGATACCGCGCCAAATGCTCGGGGTTTGGCTTTTTATCCGCAAAGATCAGACGATCACCCGCAATACCCCGCGCCTCAACATAAGCGCGAAGGTTCGCATGCGCTTTTTCTGTTCCGCTCAACAACCACAGAACGCTTTGTGGCACGCGCCGCAGAATCTCAATCCAACGATCGAAGGTAAAGCGTGAGATTTTCTGCGTACCGTTAAAGCAGCAATAAACCATCGCCTCTTCTGGCAAATTCATTTCGGCGCGCGTTGGCGTCCTCTCGGCCACGTGGCGCTTGCGGTCGTTCGGTTGATAGCACGGCAAACGCAAGACTTTTTCCGAGAAATACATCTCGCTTTCCGGCGGAACGATCCAATCGTCGGCAATAACGTAATGATGATACGGCGTGCCAAGACTTCCTGGAAAGCCAAGCCAATTAACGATAATCGGCGCAGGCTTCAGCGGTAAGATCTTTGTGCGTCCATCACGCGTATAGCCGTTGATATCGACCAAAATTTGGATGCCATCGTCAGCCATGCGTCGCGCGGCCGTTACATCGTCCATGTCATTGATCGAAACCCAATGATCGACGGTTCCTTTGATCCGGCGCATCATCTCATCGTCTGGAATAACCCCACAATAATAGACAAAGGATTCGACTTCTTTGCGATCGTGAAGTTCGAAGAGCTCCGCCATCAGAAACCCAATCGCATGTTCGCGAAGATCTGAAGACAGATAGCCAATACGAAGCGGTTTGCCCGTTCGCCCTTCGCAGGCCGCCCAATAGGACGACACAGGCTCGGCCACGGGATCGCCGACATCGCAACGGTTGTAATATGCGTTGACCGCCAATTGCAGCATGGGATCATCCGTATAAACCGACAGCGAAAGCGGCGAAATACCGCGCATCAGCGTCTCACGCGAAACACGATCCCATGGCACGATCAAGGGCCATTCGCATAAGCGTTGCCGCGCCGCAAGATAATGCTGCACAACTTCGCGCTGCGTTGTGTCGATCTCAAGACTTTGCCGCAGCATATTTTCCGAAGCATCATCTTGATTTCCCGCTTCAAGCACGCGCGCCATTTGATTAAGCGCGGTGATTTTATGCGTGACCCCCATGCCGGAAACCTCCGACAAATGCTCAATAGCGGCAGACCATTGCTCAACGGATTGGCTTGGGGAACCAAGGCGTTCATAAACGCGGCCCAGATTAATGCGCGAAGGCGCAAAATCAGGATTGAGCTTTGTTGATTTCTCCAAAGCCTCGCGCGCCGCTTGAATATCGCCGATATCCGTTAAAACAGCGCTGTAATTGAAAAGCACGGCATAAAGGAGCGGATCTTGTTCATTATGCTCCAGCCATGTTTTATAAAGGTTCGCGATCGCCTCCGCGCCATAGGTCTGACGAAGCCGCTCAGCAGCCCCGACTAGCTCTAGAACGCTCATTTGATGTTGAACGGCACGATCCAATGCTTCCGCAAGCGTCTCATTAGCCATAAGTTCTATCCTTCTTTCTTAATATCAAGTGTCACTACTCGTACTATTTTTGTTAATGTACGCATTGACTTGAGCCGTCGACAAACTGGCGATCTGGTCGGACGTAAGGGCCTCATAGGTCGTCGCCGATAAGAACTTCATTTGCGTCGTGGTCAAGCCGTCAAGCTGCTCTGCGGACAACAGCTGGAGTTGGGAGGTCGTAAAGCCATTGAGCTGTGCTGATGTGAGGCCGGAGATTTGTGTTCCGGTGATGCAGGCAAGCTGCGTCGAAGTCAGCGCGTTGAGCTCCGTGGTCGAGAAATTCGAAACCTGTGTCGAGGTCATGCTCATGATCTGCTCTTCGTCCAAGGTCGCCAATTGATCGGACGAAAGACCTCTGATCTGCGTGTAAACAAGCCCCGTAATTTGCGTATCGGTCAGATCGGAAACCTGCGTCGTGGACAAGGTCTGGATCGCGGTGAGCGAGAGATAACCGATTTGCGTCTTTGTCAAAGAACCAAGTTGCGTTGTCGTCAAAGCGCCAATTTCGTTCGATGTCAGGCCGTTGATGCCGCTGGAGGACAGCGAGGCGATCTGCGTCGCCGTCAAGGCATTGAACTGGCCCGAGGAAAGGTTTGCTACCTGCGTCGATGTCAATCCGCTGATGCCCGCCGTAGAAAGCGAAGCGACCTGCGTCGTTGTCAACGCCGCAATCTGCGTCGTCGTCAAAGCGGCAACGGCCGTCGAAGAAAGCCCCTTCACCTGCGTTGTCGTCAAAGCGCTGAGCCATGATGGCGTCAACCCGGCCATGGCCGTCGAGGTCAACGCTCCGAATTGCGTCGAGGTCAACGCCTCGAACTGGCGATCCGACAAAGATTGAACGTCCGTCGAAGACAACCCCTTGATGCCCGACGTCGAAAGCGAGCTGATCTCGGTCGTCGTAAAGGCGGCGATTTGATCCGTTCTCAACACAGCAACCTGTGTCGATTGGAGCCCCGCAACCTGTACGGCGGTCAGCTGGCTGACTTGCGTCGTCGAAAGGGCCTCGACAATCGTAAGCGACAAATTGCCAACCTGCGTCGCCGTCAAGGACTGGAGCTGATCGTCGCTGAGCATACCAAGTTCGGTCGTCGTCAAGCCAACAATCGACGTCGTCGTAATCGAAGCGATTTGCGTATTGGTCAAAGCTTGGACCTGCTTGTCCGAAAGGTTGGCAAGGCCGGTCGAAGTCAATCCGGCAATACCGGAGGACGAAAGCGCCGCGATTTGCGTCGATGTCATCGAAGACAGCTGGGTCAAAGAAATCGCAGCCATCTGCGTCGATTTGAGGCCGCCAATTTGCGTCGTCGTAAGCGTTCCGATTTCGCCAATCGTAAGGCCGCCCAGTTGCGTCGTTGTCAAGGCGCCAATCTGCGTGGACGTCAACGTCTTGAGCTGATCGGTCGTCAAAGCCGAAATTTGCGTCGCGGACAACGTGCTGATGCCCGTGGTCGAAAGGCCTGTCAATTGCGTGGCCGTCAACGTTTGGATCTGCGCTGTGGAGAGCGCCTGTACCTGCGTTTCCGTCAGACCGCTGATTTGCGTCGTCGTCATGGATTCGAGTTGAGATTCGCTGAACTCGCTGAGTTGCGTTGTGGTCAGGCCGCCAATTTGCGTTGCCGTCAACGAAGAGAATTGCGTGGTCGTCAGCGAGCCAAGTTCGTCGCTTGTCAACCCCTTTACAGCCGTCGTCGAAAGGTTGGCGATCTGCGTAGCCGACATAGAGCGTAGCTGCGTCGTCGTGAGCGAAGCGACCTGCGTCGAAGTCAAACCGTAAACACCCGTTGCCGACAGAGCCTGGATTTGCGTGGCTTCCAAAGCGCTAAGTTGCGACGCGCTGAGCGCCTTGACTTGCGAAGATCTCAATCCGGCCAAAGCCGTCGTTGTTAAAGCGCCAATTTCGCCTGTACCCATAGCCGCAAGTTGCGTGGTGTCGAGCGCCGCGACCTCCGTCGCCGTAAAGCCCTTCACCTGTGTCGTCGTCAAAGCGGCGATTTGCGCCGTCGTCAATCCATTGATGCCGTTAGCAGACAAGGACGCGAGCTGCGTAGAGGTCAACGCCGTCATCTGGTTGGCGCCAAGCGCCGCAACAAGCGTCGAACCAAGACCCGAAAGAGCCGTCGTTGTCAACGAACCAAGCTGCGTCGTCGTCAACGCGGCAATCTGCGTTGAATTAAAGGAAGCCAGCTGGATCGAATTAAGATACCCGATCTGCGTTTTTGACAAAGCCTCCAGCTGCGTCGCCACCAAGCCGTCGATACCCTTTGTCGAAAGCGAGGAAATCTGCGTCGTCTCAAGCGCAGCGATTTGATCAGCCGACAAAGCAGCGATCTGCGTTGAGGTGAGCCCGCTAATACCGGACGACGAAAGCGACTGAACTTGTTTGGTGGTCATACCGCTGAGTTGCGTCGCGGTGAGAGCGCCCGCCTCTGTCGTCGTCAGGCTTGAGATTTGCGTCGTTGAAAGAACGGCGATTTGCGCAACCGTTAACGATTTAATCTGCGTTTCATCGAGCGAAGCGATTTGCGTCGCGCTCAGCGCCTTAATCTGCGTTTCCGTCAAAGCGGCAATTTGCGTCGTTGTAAGGCCGTTGATACCCGTCGCCGAAAGCGCTGCCAATTGCGATGTTTTAAGCAAGGAAATCTGTGTGCTTGTCAGCGAGGCAATTTGATCGTCGGTCAAGCCGTAAAGCGCTGTCGTCGTGAGCGAGCCGACTTGGGTTGCGGTCAAAGATGCCAATTGCGTCTTCGTCAAACTGGCCATCTCCGTCGGGGTCAAATTGGAAACCTGCGTTGTCGTCAGGCTTCCAATCTGCGCAGCGGTCAAGCTTTGGATTTGCGTCGCATTCAAGCTTGCAAGCTGCGTATCGGAAAGAACATTAATTTGTGCGCTTGTCAAAGCGGCGACTTGCACTTCGCGAAGCCCCGACAGCGTCGGCGCCGTTAAGGCGGCAATCTGTGTCGTCGAAAGGCTTGCCACCTGCGTCGTCGAAAGTGCCGCCAGCTGGCTGCTCGTCAACCCAGCGATTTGTGCGCTGGACAAAGAAGACATCTGCGTCACCGTCAGACTGGAAACCTGATCGGTCGTAAGCCCAGAGATTTCCGTCGCAGTCAGAACCTTCAATTGCGTCGGCGTTAAGTTGCTGAGTGAAATTGAATCGATCGAATCTTGCGAAATCGACGAAATCTGCTGCGTGGACAAGTACTTCAATTGTGTCGCCGAAAAAGCGGTGACTTGAGCGTCTGAAAGCGCGCCCATTTGCGTCGTGTTCAAGACATTCAGTTGGCTTGATGTCAGAGACTTCAGCTGATCCGCCGTTAAAGCCGCGACCTCCGTCGCCGTCAAGCTCTTGATCTGCGAGGTCGCCAAACTAGAAATCTGCGTCGTCGTCAGACTTTGAATTTGCGTGTTGTTCAAAGCAGCTATTTGCGTGCGCGTCAGGCTTGACAATACTGTTGTCGAGAATCCGGCCAATTGATCTTCCGTTAGGCCAGAAACCGCCGTCGCAGAAATATTTTGGATCTGCGAGGTTGTCATCGACGCAAGCTGCGTTTTGCTGAGCGATTCAACCTGTTCGCTTGTCAAACCGGACAATTGCGTCGTGGACAAAAGCGCGATTTGCGCGCTTGTCAAATCCCTAATTTGCGTCGTCGTGAGCGAGCTTATCTGCGTCGCGGACAAAGCTTTAATTTGCGTCGTCGTCAAGCTGCCAAGCGAAAGCGCATCGACGTGATCTTTTGAGATCGAAGCAATTTGTTTAGCCGTTAAGACGCCAAGTTGATCGACATCCAAAGAGGCAATTTGCGTATCGGTCAGCCCGCTGATAGCCGTCGTCGAAAGCGCCCCCATCTGCGTCGTCGTCATAAGGCCAAGCTGTTCCGTCGTCAATTCACCAATTTCCGTCGCCGAAAGGTATTTGATGAACGTCGTTGTCAAATTCTCAACCTGATCATCCGTCAGACTTTGAATCTGCGTCTCGGCCAGCCCCTCAATTTGGGTCACGCGGAAGGCGTTAATCTGCGTCGAAGTCAAAGAAGAAATTTGCGTCTCTGTCATACCTGACAGCGCCGCCGTCGATAATTGGCGAATTTGCGTAATGTTCAACGCGGCTAATTGCGTATCGGCAAGCCACGAAGCCTGATCGCCCGTTAGTCCCTTAAGCTGCGACGTCGCAAGCGCGGCCATTTGGTCGGTGGAAAGAGATTCGATCTGATCTTCGGTCAAAGCGGCAAATTCGCTCGTGGTCAACGCCCGGAGTTGCGTCGTGGACAGGTTCTGAACAGAGAGCTCATCGACGCTATCAGTCGAAAGCGCGTTAATCTGTCGCGCCGTGAGCACGCTAAGCTGCGTGATCGTCAGCGAAGCAACCTGATCCTCTGTGAGCCCGCTCATCGCCGTCGTCGAAAGGACAGAAAGCTGCGTCGTCGTCATGCTGGCGAGCTGCTCAACCGACATCGCACCCACAGCAGAAGAAGAAAGCGATTTCGTTTGTGTGACGGTCAGAGCTTGGATTTCATCTTCTGTCAAACCGCTGATGGCGCTAATGGAAAGGCTAGCAATCTGCGTCGTTTTCAGCGAAGTCAGTTGATCAATCGAAAGCGATGAAATCTGATCGTCAGAAAGAGCACCAACAGCCGCCGTGTTCAAGGCGGCCACTTGCGTCGTCGTCAAGCGAGCTAATTGATCATCCGTCAAGTCGCTCATTTGCGTTGCCGTTAAACCGCCAATGGCCGTTTTCGTCAAAGCGGTGAATTGATCGTCAGAAAAAGATTCGATCTGTTCTTCGCTCAGCCCGCTCATCGCGGTGCTGCTAAGGTTCGCCACCTGATCTGTCGAAAGCGCTGCAATTTGATCGTCACTTAAATAGCCCGCCGCAGTTGCCGTCAGCGCCGCGACTTGCTTTGTCGTCAAAGCTTGGATCTGCGTCAAGCTCAAAGCGCCAACCTGCGCTTCACCCAAGCCACGAATAGTCGTCACCTTAAGCGCCGCGACCTGCGCCGTCGAAAGATAGGAGATCTGATCTTCGCTCAACGCGCCAATTTGCGTACTGGTAAAGCCGCCGACCTGCGTCGTCGTTAATGCTTGGAATTGCGTCTGCGTAAATTTATCGAGCGTATCCGCATCAAGATTGCCCAAAACCGTCGTGGTCAGATAGGCCAGCTGTGAAAGCGTCAACGCCTGAATCTGGGAATCATCAAGATTATTGATCTGCGTCGAAGTCAGGGATTTAACTTGCGTCGTCGTCAGCTGAGCAATCTGGCTTTCGGAAAAGGCCGTAACGTCCGTTGCGTTGAGGCCATACAGAGCCGTTGTGGTTAGGGCCGCCATTTGGTCAGCCGACAAAGCCGCGAATTGATCGTCGGTCAACGCGCTCAATCCCGAAGCGGAAAAGCCCTTAACCTGCGTCGTCGTCATTTCCGAAAGCTGCGTTGTCGTCAGCTCGGAAACCGCAACGGTTGACATATAGCTAAGCTGTGTCGAGCTCATAACGGCAAGCTGGCTATCCGTCAAGGCATCGACGTCATCAGACGTTAGCCCCCTCATCTGCGTCGTCGTCAGATAGGGAAATTGAGTCGTTGTGATGGAGGCGAACTGCGTCGCCGTCAATTGCCCTATCTGCGTTGAGGTAATGCATTTAATCTGCGTCGTCGTCAGCGTGGCAATCTGTGTGGCTGACAAAAGCTGCAGCTGCGTAGAAGAAAGGTTCGAAATCTGATTGTACGTTAAACTGTTCAGCTGCGTCGTCGAAAGGTCAGCGATTTGCGTATCGCTCAAAGCGTTGACTTGTGTCGTTGCCAAAACGCTCATCTGCGTTTCGCCAAGCGCAGCGAATTGCGCAACGCTAAGCGAAGAAACCTCCGTTGTCGTCAAATAGAGAATTTGCGTCGTTGTCAACGAGCCCACTTGCGTCGTCGTCAGATTAGCGAACTGCGCATCTGACAAATTTTCGAGCTGATAGTCCGTTAGCCCCTTAATCTGGGTTGCTGAAAAATTGTTCAGCTCCTCGACCGTCAACGCATTAACTTGGTTCGTCGTAAGATAACCAATTTGGGTATAAGCCAAGGCGGAGAATTGATCCAAGCTCAGCGAAGCGACTTGCGTATCGCTGAGCGCGGCGATTTGTGAGGTCAAAAGGCCGTAAATCTGATCGCTTGAAAGCGCGTCAATCTGCGTGACGCTCAACGCCGCGATAGCCGTCGTCGTCAACCGTTTAATCTGCGTTGAGGTTAGAGATTCAATTTGATCTTGGGAAAGTCCGTTGACCTGTGTCGTTGTCAAACCGGCAAACTGCGTTGACGAAATGTATGACAAAACAGTCGTCGAAAGCGCGCTCACCTGCGTCGAACTTAAAGCCGCCAATTGTGTTGTCGTCAGATTAAAGATTTGGCTAGACGACAAAGCTTCGATCTGCGTTTCCGAAAAAGCCGTCATCTGCGTCGCGCGGAAACATTGAATCTGCGTTGTGGACATCGCGGCGAGTTGCGTGGTCGAAAAGGACGCAACCTGGGTCGTCGTCATCGAACCAAGTTCAGCATCGCTCAGCACCTTAACCGACGTCAACGAAAGCGAGGTGATGTCCGTCGTACTCAGACCAAGGATAGCCGTCCGCGACAAAGCGGCAAGCTGCGTAGCCGTAAAGGACGCAAGCTGTTCGTCCGTTAAAGCGTCTATCGCCGTGCTGGTAAGCCCGGAAATCTGCGTCGACGTTAAAACGTCAAGGGCCGCAAGCGACAACGCGCCAATCTGCGTAGATGCCAAAACGCCGATTTGTGTTGAAGAAAAATAGGAAAGCTGCGTCGTGGACAATTGTCCAATTTGCGTCGTCGTAAGCGCCGCAATTTGCGTCGTTAAGGCCGATGCAATTTCCGTCTTTGTCAAAGAAGCTAATTGCGTGGCCGTCAACGCGGCAATGCTCGTCGTCGAAAGAGCGCGAAGCTGACGCGACGCCAAAGACGCCATCTGATTGGCGCTAACGCCCGACAGTTGCGTCGTTGTCAAAGCACCAAGTTCTGTCGCCGTCAGTCCCGAAAATTGCGTTGTCGTCAAACCCGCCAAGTTCGTTGATGAAAAAGCGCCAAACGCCTCCACCGTGAACCCAGAAAGACCGGCGGCTGAAAAAGCGTCGATTTGCGTGTTGTTTAAGGCGCTAACGTCGCTGGCCGTCAAAACGGCTGTTTGCGTCGCGACAAGCGCGCCAATTTGCGTCGCATTAAGGCCTGCTAGCTGCGACGTGCTGAGCGCCGCCACCGCCGAGGTACTAAGCGCGCGAAACTGCGTCGTCGTCATCGCATTAAGCTGCGTCGGCGAAAGCGCGGCCGCCTCCGTCGCGCTGAGCGCAGAAAGCGCCCCCGTCGAAAGGCCACGAATTTGCGTCGTCGTCATGACAGAAATAGACGCAGCACCCAAATCGTCTGCCTGCGCTTTTAAAAGGACGGAGAGCTGATCGTTGGTAAAGGAAACATCGCCATCGGTCAGAGCTTCGACCTGCTCATCCGACATCGCTTCGATTTGCGTCTCGGAAAGCGCTGCGACCTGCGTATCTTCGAATTCGTCTAATTCGGTGATGGTAAAGGCAGCAACTTGGTCGTCAGAAAGCGACCCGATATCCGTCTTGGTCAAAGACCGGATATCAGTTTTTGATAGATTGGCGATTTCCGTCGCGCTGAGAGAGGATACAGACGAAACCAAACCCAAAAACTCCGAGGCGTGTTCAAAAAGCGGGCATCAAAGAGTGGGGCTCTTTTTCTACCCTAACCCTCTTCGTAACAAAACCCTAAAACAGCCACGAAGCTTCGATTTTTGCTGAGCAAAAGGCACGAGGCTCGGACTCTTTTCGGACTTCAAACGAAAAGCCCTTTAGAAGCCAATAAACCGCGCGCGAAACCCTCTCCCAAAAGTTCCGGCGCCGATTTGATCGGCTTCAGTCAACGTCCTCGTTGCGATGGGGACACTCCTTGCCCCTCTTGATGGCGCTAAGCCTAACATAAAAAAGTACGTTTGCCTATAGGCGCCCCAAAATCTACCGCAGTTTTTCGGCAATACCCCAAAAGCCGTCGCTGCTGAGGCTGGCCGACCCGACCAAAACGCCATCAATTTCCGGTTCGTCCAGGAAATCCTGCGCATTGGCGGCGGTAACAGAGCCACCGTAAAGAATCGGCGTCACGCGGCCCATCTGGCCAAGCGCAACGCGAATCGCCTGATGGACGGTGCGGATATCGTCGATATTCGGCGTTTCGCCGGAACCAATGGCCCAAACAGGCTCATAAGCGATAACAATTTGCGAAGAATGAATTTTTTCCGGTAACGACTGCGTCACCTGCTCTACGATCGAGCTGACGGCATTATCGCTGAGCTTCTGCTCCATACTTTCGCCAACGCAAACAATCGTCGTCAACCCGGCAAGCTGGGCCGCCGCAACCTTGTGGGCAATGTCTTCATTGCTTTCGCGATAGGCTGAACGGCGCTCACTATGCCCCAAAATCACATAACGGCACCCCAGATCGGCCAGCATACCGGCACTAATTTCACCTGTAAAAGCGCCGTGATTCGCCGCATGGCAATTCTGTGCGCCCAACAAAACGGGCGTCCCCATCAAAACCTCAGCAACGGGCCAAAGCAAGGTCGCTGGCGGGCAAAGGACCAGATCAAAGGCAAGCGGTTTAGCGGCTTCGGCTTTATCCGCAATATCGCGGGCCAAATTCAGCCCCGAAGTCAATCGGCCGTTCATTTTCCAATTACCGACGATTAATTTACGTCTTTGAGCCATAGGGAAAAGCCTTCTTGAAGTCTGTTGCGCTGGTGAGCTAAGACTTTTAGCATGCTCCAGCCCAATCTGGAATCACTATTCTTTGGCCTGTTAAAAGGATCTCCGTTTATGCTTCAGTCGATGCGCAATATGTCCAAGTCTTGGATCTTCAAAGGCTTGATGTCGCTCTTGATGGTCAGCTTCGCCATTTGGGGCGTCGGCGATATGTTCAAAACGCACCCGGGACAAAGAAAAGTCGCCAGCGTGGGATCCATCGATATCACGGCGCAAGAGCTCAACATGCGCTTTCAGCTTTCGCTCCCAGAGATCCGCCAGATGTTCGGCCCAGACATTGACGTGGCCAAGGCCAAACAAATTGGCGCTATGGATCGTGCGCTCGATATGATGATGCACGAAGAAACGTTCAATCAGGACGCCAAACGACTTGGCATTCAGTTCAGCGATATCGACATTTGGCGCGCCATTGCCAACATGAAGGAATTTCAAGACGAAACAGGCCGTTTCAACCAAGACCGCTGGAACATGCTGACACGCCAAAGCGGCATGGCCGAAAGCTTTTTCGTCGGTCAAAAACGGCATGAAATGGAACGCTTTGCCCTGCTGCAATCGGTCGTTGCGGGCGCTCAGCCCCCGAAAGTCATGATTGATACTTTATATCAAGCACGCGGCGCTAAGCGCATTTTGGAAATCGTGTCGCTGCGTAACGACAGCATGAAAGACCTGCCCTCACCGTCCCAAGACGATCTTAAAAAGATCTATGAAGATCATGAGGAGGCCTTTACCGCGCCTGAATACCGGGGGCTAACGGTCGCGCTGGTTCAAAATGAAGAAGCAGCCAAGGACGTTGTTATCTCTGACGACGACCTCAAAAAAGCCTATGACACGCGCGCCGATGAAATCATGGTGCCCGAGCAGCGGGACATTGTTCAAATCGTCTTCCAAGACGAAACGAAGGCCAACGCCTTTTACGATTCGCTTTCCAAATCCAGCTCGTTTGCCGATTTGGCCAAAGCCAAGGGCCTGACGCCCGTTGCCTTAGAGCACATGGACGAAAAAACGATCTTGCCCGAACTTTACACCAGCGTCTTTGCTGTCGAAGAAGGCGAAGTCACACCACCGATTAAATCGGATCTTGGCTGGCATGTCGTTCAGGTCAAAAAGATCCACGAAGGCGGTAAACCGCCCTTTGACCAAGCGAAAGCGCAGCTCCGTCAAATTCTTCAGGACGAACGCGTTGGCGACATTATCGCCCGCAACGTCAATCAGCTTGACGATTCGCTGGCCGCTGGAAAGACCATTGAAGATATCGCGGATTCCTTGAAATTACGGCTTATCCGCTTTTCGTCCGTGGATGCAGCTGGTCTTGATAAAGAAGGCAAGCCAGTTAAGGACATCCCCTTTGGCAAGCCTGCGATCGACGCGGCTTTTGCCTTAAACGCTGGTGAATCCGGCCAGGTCCTTGACGATGGCCAAGGCCATTATTTCGTCGTTCGCACCGATCAGGTCGAACCGAGCCGCCTGATCCCCTTTGAGGACGTCAAAGCCAAGGTGGTCGCGCTTTGGAAAACGCAAAAGCAGGAAGAAGCCGCCTCAGCCGCCGCCGAGGAAATGGCCAAAACGCTCCGCGAAGGTGGCAAGGCCACGCAATTCGCGGCGCGGTCTGGCGTTGAAATCCGCCTTTCCAAGCCGCTTTCGCAGCTTGGCGATACGGACAAGGATCTTCCCGCCGATGTTGTCAAAAACAACGTCTTTAAAATGAAAAAGAACGATGTCATCACCGCCAAGGCACAAGACAAACAGCTTGTGTTGCGTCTGGCCGATATCGTGCCCGTCGATCCCAAGAAACCAGAAGGCTCACGCGGTAAGATTGTTGATAATCTCGACAATGAACTGAAGCTCGATGTTCTGGGGCAATACGAAGATGAAGTGCGCAAAGACTTCCCGTGGCGCATTGACAGAGACGTCTTTAATAGCCTTAAAAACTAAGGTTTCTTTAAGCATGCGTTCATCAGTCTCTTTCCTCCTCGTCCTACTCATAACGGGGCATGCGGCATCGGCTTTTGCGTCTTCGCAAGCCGATGCGCGCGAGATTGCGCGCCTTAACAACTGCCCGCCGAAAAAAATTGAGGTCTATAGTCAATCTTTAGGCTCCGATTCACGAACTGTTTACCGGGTTGATTGCACTATGCCTAAATCCAAGGACGAAGCCGCCAAGCCCAGCGCAGACACGATGCTCGTTCAATGCGATGGAACGCTTTGCACCATGCTTCGCCCCTTGGCCAAAAACGATAAAAAATAAACCGTAAGCAGCCCAAAAAAAGATGGCCAAAGATAAGAGCAATAGCCTCACCCCACTCACGCAAGCCGAACTCGATGAGATTATCGGCAAGCATGAAGGGTTCAAGGATGGACGCGCCAATGGCGCGCGCGCCGTGCTGCAGCATTACGACCTTTCGGGCCTTTCCTTTAAGGGCCACGATCTTTCGAACGCCGATTTCACAAGCTCGGTTATGGTCGAAACGATTTTCGAACAAACGAACCTGAGCTATTCAATTTTCTACGCCTGCGATTTGCGCAAGGCGAATTTCCAAAACGCCAATATGACGCGCGCCGATTTGCGCGGCGCTTGCCTGCGCGGCGCGGTGATGACGAATGCCACGCTGGTCGAAGCCGATCTGCGCGAAGGCTCGTATGCGACGTTCGATCCTGAAAAAGGCCTCACCTTCACCAGCGACAGCGAAGTGTGGAAAGAAGGCATCGGCGGCGTCGATATGCGCGGCGCGAACCTTGGTTCCGTCAAGCTTTCAGGCGCGGTCGCGATCAACTCGAATTTCGAAGACGCGGATCTCAGCAAATCAATCATCACCAAAGGCAACCTTTCGGGCGCGAACCTGACGGGCGCCAATCTGGCAGGCGCGGATCTGAGCCAATGCGAGCTTAAAGACGTCAAGCTCAATGGCGCGAATCTGACGGGCGTGATGATGGATTTCTCAAATCTCGTCAACGTCGATATGGAAGGCGCTCTAACGGATCAAGCCGCCGGACACACACTTGAGACGCACAAGCTCTCGCTTGAGGAAATGATCGCCTCGCACCAGCTTTGGCTTAAAACCCAAGGCGGCGAAGGCAAAAAAATGGATCTTTCCGATCATGATTTGCGTTCGGGCCCCTCTCTCGTCGGCGCGAACCTGACGATGCTCATCGCCGAACGCAGCATTTGGTATGGCCGCGATTTATCGCAAATCAATCTTCAGGCTGCCATGGTGCGCGGCGGCGATTTCCGGCATTGCACATTCACGACGGCGGACCTGCGCGGCACGAATTTCAGCAAATGCCGGATGGTCGGCGCGACCTTTAGCAAAGCGCATCTTGAGCCGCTTTACTTCGACGGCAAGCGTTCGCTTAAAACGTCGTTTGCTGGCGCGAATTTGCGTTATTCCGATTTCACGGGCGCGATCCTACGCGACGTTGATTTCACGGGAGCTGATTTATCCTCGACAAACTTTACCGACGCCGATACGCGCGGCGCAAATTTCGCCAAAGCTATTCTCAAAGACGCGAAGCTCAGAACGGAATAAAAAACGGCCCCGCAGGGCCGTTTTTCTTATTCTACGATTTCTTGCGTTTAAAGGCTTCGGCGATCTGGTGCATGACCGAGGCCTGACGCGCCGAAGATTTCGGCGGCGGCACTTTTGTCAAATGGCGTTTTTCACCCTTCAGCGAGGCAAGCAAGGCCGGATCGAGCGCTTCGGCCCCACCCCCTTCGCTCTTTTTCCCACCGCGAACGGCTTGTTCGATCCGCGCGGCGACAAGCGCGCGCAAATGCGGCTTGGCAAAGCCCAAAAGCAAGGCCTGATCGCGCACAGCCCATGTGATAAGGAGCTTTTGCGCGTCTTTTTTGTCGTTATCGGTCGCTTTCAAGGCTTCTTGAATTTTGACCTTCACGTAATCTTCCGTCATCTGAACCCCATACTGGTGCGCTTGCGAGACGAAAACACTATAACCGAAAAATCCTAAGAGGAAGTAAGGAAATGTAACCGCCGTTAGACGGCAAGCCCCGCAAGCTCGGTTAGAACGTTCTTGATCCCCTCAATTCGGCGCGCGGAATCATCCCAAGCCCGCATAAGAACAAGCTTTTGATCCGGACGGACCTTGACCGTCCCCGCCTGCCCTATGATCCATGATAACAGCCGCTCGGGATGCGGAAACGTGTCCTGATAGAAGCCCAGAACGGCCCCACGCGGCCCAGCATCGACTTTGGCGACATGCGCGCTTTTGCAAAGCTGCTTGATTTCCACGATCTTGAGGAGGTTTTCGACCTCCTCGGGCAAGGGGCCAAAACGGTCCACCATCTCGACGGCAATCTGCTGGCTGTCCTCGCCCTGCCCGCCATCGGCCAAACGCCGGTAAAGGCCGAGCCGCGTATTAAGATCGGGCACATAGGCCTCAGGAATAAGAACCGAAAGCCCCACCGCGATCTGTGGCGCCCACCGATCCACCATGGCGGCGGATTCCTGTTCTTTGCTCTGTCCACGGGAAGCTTTCGCCGCAGCGACAGCGTCTTCCAGCATTTGCTGATAAAGCTCGACGCCGACTTCGCGGATATGGCCCGATTGCTCTTCGCCCAAAAGGTTACCCGCGCCACGGATATCCATATCGTGACTGGCAAGCTGAAAGCCCGCCCCCAGCTGATCAAGCGTCCCAATCACCTCAAGCCGCTGCTGCGCGGCCTGCGACAACGCCGCCGTCGGGGTATAGGTGAAATAGGCATAACCGCGCTGTTTCGCGCGCCCAACGCGTCCGCGCAATTGGTAAAGCTGCGACAAGCCGAACATAGCGGCGCGATGCAAAACGATGGTGTTGGCGTTGGGCACATCAATGCCGGATTCAACGATATTCGTCGCGAGCAAAAGATCGAATTGCTTCGCATCGAAAGCCGTCATGATATCGTCCAGCTCGGTCGGCCCCATACGGCCATGCGCCGTCACGATCTTGAGCTCGGGAACAAGCTCGCGCAAATCTGAGGCAACCCCGGCCAGATCCTCAATGCGGGGGCAAACATAAAAGCTTTGGCCGCCGCGATAATGCTCGCGCATCAAAGCTTCGCGGATGACAAGCGGATCGTAAGGCAAAACGAAAGTCCGCACGGCCAAGCGATCGACGGGGGGCGTCGTAATCAGCGACAATTCGCGCACGCCTGTCAAAGCCAGTTGCAAGGTGCGCGGAATGGGCGTCGCCGTCAGCGTCAGCACATGCACGTCGGCGCGCAAGGCCTTAAGCTTTTCTTTTTGCTTCACGCCGAAATGCTGTTCTTCATCAACGATCAAAAGGCCCAAACGTTGAAAACCGATATCCTTGCCCAAAAGCGCATGCGTGCCGACGACGATATCGACCTGTCCGTTTTTAATGCCCTCTCTTGTCAGCTTGGCATCGCGCAAGGAAACCATGCGCGAAAGCTGATCGATGCGAATGGGAAAGCCGTGAAAGCGCTGGATGAAATTATTGTAATGCTGCCGCGCCAAAAGCGTCGTCGGCACAACAAGCGCGACCTGATACCCCGCCTGAACCGCCGCAAAAGCCGCACGCAAAGCGACTTCCGTCTTGCCGAAACCAACATCGCCGCACACAAGGCGATCCATGGGCTTGCCGCTAGCCAAATCGGCTAAAACGGCATCAATCGTCTGCGTCTGGTCTTCCGTTTCGTTATAGGGGAAGCGTGAGGCAAATTCCTGCAACGCGCCTTCCGGTGCAATCATGCAATCGGCTTCGCGCAGCTGCCGCTCCGCCGCGATTTTTAAAAGATCGTCCGCGATATCAAGCAGCTTCTTTTTGACCTTCGCCTTACGCGCCTGCCACGCCACGCCGCCCAGCTTATCCAGCGTCGCGCCCGTCTCAGCCGAAGCGTAAGTGGACAGAGAATCCAAATTTTCGACAGGCAAAAACAGCTTGTCCCCACCGTCGTAAATCAGGCGGATGCAATCGTGCGAGGAACCCAGCGCGTCAATCGTCTCAAGCCCTTCGTACCGCCCAATGCCATGTTCGACATGGACGACAAAATCGCCCGGATTGAGATTGCCAAGCTCTAACTGGAACTGCGAAATGGCTTTCTTTTTCTGCGTTTTACGGATCAGCCGATCGCCAAGCAAATCTTGCTCGCTGATCACGGCAGCATCCGGCGCGACAAAGCCGTGCTCAAGCCCCAAGATCACAAGCGCGATGATCTTCGGATCAAGTTTATGCGCAGCGGCCCAGCTATCGCTGACCTGCAAGGCGTCCATGCCATGGCTACGTAAAAGCGCGGCCACGCGGTCGGCTGAACCATTGCTGTAGCACGCAATGGCAACGCGTTTCCCAACAGCCTGCAATTGCGAGGCATAGGCCGTGAACGCTTCGTAAATCGTGCCGCCTGTCCGCGCATCAGCAAAATCGCGTCCGCGCGCGCCACCAGCGTCATGTGCGGAACCTTCAGGCTCAGCAAACGGCGAAAAAAGGATCGTCGGCCTTTGATAGCAAACTAAGCGCAGCTCGTCGGGCTTGAAATAAAGGCTATCGACGGGCACGGGTTTATAGGCCGCCGCATCCTTGTTCTTGCCGCGCTTACTCGCTTCGAAAAGCGAACGCCGCGCGTCATAAAAATCGACGATTTGCTGATAGCGCGAATCCAGAGCCTCTTCTGCCTGATAATCGAAAATCACAGGCGCGGCAGGCGCGTAATCAAGCAGCCCGACCAAACGGGGATAGAAAAGCGGCATCCAATGTTCAAGACCGGGAAAGGCTTGGCCCGCCGAAACGGCTTCGTAAAGCGGATCGTTACCCGTCATTGCACCAAATAATTCGCGATAGCCCGTGCGGAAAAGCGCGATGCTTCGCTCATTGCGAAGAACTTCTGAAGTCGGCTGCAAGCGCAGCGTTTCCGCTTTCCCAATTGTCGTTTGCGTCAAAGGATCGAAGAGGCGCAGCTCTTCCACTTCGTCGCCAAAGAAGTCGAGACGCACAGGCGCTTCTGCGCCCGTCGGAAATAAATCGACGATCCCGCCACGCACGGCATATTCGCCAACTTCGCGTACCGTTCCCGCGCGGTGATAGCCGCTCGTTTCCAAAAACTGCGCCAATCGTTCGATCGGCATCGACGAACCAACGGAAAGATCGAGCGCGACATCCTTCAAAGCCTCAGGTGGCAGCGTTTTCTGCCCCAAGGCATTCACGGTTGTCAGGATCAAGCATGGTTTTTTAAAAGGCTGCGTCAAACGCGCCAAAGCGGAAAGCCTTTGCGAGGCCAGCTCAACGTGCGGCGAAATTCTGTCGTACGGCAAACAATCCCAAGCGGGAAAGGGAACGACTTCCAATGAGGGCGCAAACAAAGCCAAAGCGTCGGTTAAAAACGCGGCCCGGCGATCATCCAAAGCGACGAAAAGAAGCGGCCCTGCCCCGGCCTGAGCCGCCAATTCGGCCAAAACGCGGGCATCATGACCCGCCGGAACGCCGCTGATGCGGCTCCGTCCAACCTGATCAATCTTAAAACCCGAAACGAACATATATTAACTTCTTTATCTTTACGCGCGCACTATAGAGAAACGGAATCGTTTCTGCTAGGGTTAGGATATGCGTCCGTCCGTTCTTTTTCCGCTTTTTACCCCGCTCACGACCCTCAAAGGCGTAGGGCCGAGGCTGGCCCCGCTCTATGCGCGGCTTTGCGGCGAAAAGATTGTGGATCTGCTTTGGCATTTGCCACTCGGCGTCATCGACCGCACCTATAGCCCGCCGCTTCGTCAGGCCGAAAAAGGCCGCGTTGCGACGCTGGCTGTTCGCATTCTGCAACATCTGCCGCCGCCACGGCACGGCAAGCCCTATCGCATCGTCGCGGCGGACGAAACCGACGAAGTCACGCTGACTTTTTTTTCGGCCAAGGGCGATTACCTGACCAAGCAATATCCCGAAGGCAAAACCGTCATCGTCAGCGGTATGCTTGAACGCTTTGGTCATGGCTGGAGCATGACACATCCCGACTATGCCCTGCCGCCGGAACGCCGCGCTGAAATTCCGTCTTATGAGGCGGTTTATCCGCTCACGGACGGCCTGTCGCGCAAAATGGTTTTCAAAACCATTCGCCAAGCCATCGAACGCGCCCCCGCGCTGCCCGAATGGCATGACGCGCCCTTAATAAAACGCGAAGGCTGGCCCGCTTGGCAACAAGCCGTGATCGCAGCGCACGATCCATTGCAAGCGGCCAGCGAAACGCCAACGCCCGCACGGCGGCGCTTAGCTTATGATGAGCTTTTGGCCGACCAGCTTGCGCTCGCCGTCATTCGCCGCCACCATCGGCAAGCGGGAGGACGTCCGCTGAAAGGCACAGGCCAGCTCCAAGATAAATTGCGCACCACCCTGCCCTTTGCGTTGACAGAGGGACAGAAAACGGCGCTGCACGAAATCGAAGCCGATATGGAATCGCCACGGCGCATGCTGCGCCTTTTGCAAGGCGATGTTGGCGCAGGCAAAACCATCGTCGCGCTCTTTGCCATGCTGCAAGCGCTTGAAGCCGGGTATCAAGCCGCGCTCATGGCGCCCACAGAAATCCTCGCCAAGCAACATGCCGTAACGTTGCAAAAATTTCTGGCCCCGCTGGGGATTGAGGTCGGCCTTTTGCTCGGTAAAAGCCGTACGAAACAAAGGCAGGAAACGCTGACAGCCTTGGCTGACGGCAGCTTCAAAATCGTTGTCGGCACGCATGCGTTGTTTCAAGACGACATTGCGTTCGCCAATCTTGGCCTCGCCATCGTGGACGAACAGCACCGCTTTGGCGTGCAGCAACGGCTGCGCCTGTCGGACAAAGGCGCGGGCGTCGATATTCTCGTCATGACGGCCACGCCCATTCCGCGCACGCTGACGCTGACGGCTTTTGGCGATATGGACGTCTCACGGCTTCAAGAAAAACCGGCAGGCCGTAAACCCATCGACACAAGGCTTGTTGATCTGGCCCGCCTTGACGAAGTGATCGAAGCTGTCGGACGCAAAATAAAAGCGGGCGCGCAAATCTATTGGGTTTGCCCGTTGGTCGAGGAATCCGAGAAATCGGATCTGGCCGCCGCGACGGAACGCGCGACTTTGCTGGCCGCACATTTTGGCGCCGCACAAGTCGGGCTCGTGCACGGCCAGATGAAAAGCGACGCCAAAGACCGCGCCATGAACGCCTTTTTGACAGGCGAAACGCGTCTCCTCGTCGCAACGACGGTGATCGAAGTCGGCGTGGACGTCCCAGCCGCCAGCCTCATGATTATCGAGCACGCCGAACGTTTCGGCCTTGCCCAGTTGCATCAGCTACGCGGGCGCATCGGTCGAGGCGAAGCCGCTTCGGCCTGTTTGTTGCTTTACCAAGGCCCCCTTGGCGAGATCGCAAAAGCGCGCCTGCAAACAATGCGCGAAAGCGAAGACGGCTTTTTCATCGCCGAGGAAGATTTGCGCCTGCGCGGCCCCGGTGAGCTTTTAGGCACGCGGCAAAGCGGCGTGCCCGTTTTCCGGTTGGCCGACTTGATGCGCGACCGCGACCTTTTGGCCATCGCGCACGACGATGCCCAAGTCATTTTGACCCAAGATCCCAATTTGGATTCGCCGCGCGGGCAAGCGTTGCGCACCTTGCTTTATTTGTTTGAGAAAGACGCCGCTGTACCCCTCTTCCGGGCTGGATAAGGCCTCTGAAGCCCATGATTGCCCTTCTTTTCGCCCCCTGCTATAGTCTGAAGCTTGGGGAGGCATCGTAGCCGCCTAAAGAATTATAAGTGGTTGAAATAAAATGAACTTTCTCAAGGACAGACGCCATCGAATCTTCGAGGGACGCGGTAAAGTTCTGTTCGAAGGCCCAGAGCCCGGCACGCTCGTCCAATACTTCAAGGATGATGCCATTGCACGCGGCACCGCGCCCAAACGGGGCGTTGTGATGGGCAAAGGTGTGCTCAACAATCGTATTTCCGAATATTTGATGAGCCGCCTGAATGAAATCGGCGTGCCCACGCACTTCATGCGCCGCCTCAATATGCGCGAACAACTTATTCGCCAGCTTGAGATTATTCCGCTTGAAGTCGTTGTGCGCAATATTGCGTCCGACGATTTTGCGAAACGACTAGGCTTGGCGGAAGGCACGCATTTGCCCCGCTCCATCGTTGAGTTTTATTTCAAAGATCCGAAGCTCAACAACCCGATGGTTTCCGAAGAACACGTCACGGCTTTCGGCTGGGCGCATCCGACCGAAATCGACGAAATCATGTCGCTCTCGCTCCGGATCAACGATTACCTGTCCGGCCTTTTCCTCGGCATCGGGCTCAAGCTCGTGGACTTTACGGTAGAATTTGGCCGCCTTTGGGATCAAGATGAGCTGCGCATCGTCTTGGCCGACGAACTAAGCCCCGACAATTGCCGTCTTTGGGACATTCGCACGAATGAAAAGATGGATCGGGATCGCTTTAGCGAAGGCCTGGGCCGCGTAGCCGAAGCGACGCAAGAAGTTGCGCGCCGCCTTGGCATCCTTTCCGAAGCCCCTCTAACGGGCGATCAAAACACAAATATCACCGCTCTCAAGGAAAGAACCTGATATGAAAGTTCGCATCGACGTTATGCTGAAAAATGGCGTTTTAGACCCCCAAGGCAAAGCCATCGGCCACGCCTTGACGGTCTTAGGCTTTCAGGGTGTCGGTGAAGTTCGCGTCGGCAAAAGCGTCGTGCTTGAGCTTGACGAAACGGATCCCTCCCGTGCCAAGCAAAGCGCTGAAGAAATGGCGCAAAAACTTTTGGCAAATCTTGTTATCGAAGATTTCCGGGTAACAATTCTCTAAACTCCGATTGGGGAGGTCTGACGTTTATGAAACGGCCCGCTTTTTTATTCCTGCTTGTTAGCCTTTGTGCGCTTGCGGCCTGCGCCGGACGCTCTGACAACTTCCCCTTTCCGCGTCTGGCTCCCTCCGCGCCACCGCAGAATATGATTGAAGAGATTCCCGAGAATCCCTCCCCGAGCCAGCAGATTTGGCATCCCGGTTATTGGGCCTATGACGGGCGAAGCTTCAATTGGGTTGACGGCACCTTTATGGTTCGCCCATCGCCAACGGCCGTTTGGTCGCCGGATCGCTGGGATCGCCATGATTACGGCTGGGCCTTTATTCCAGGCTATTGGCAATAAGGCCTCATGAAAACAAAGCTCCTTGCCGCCTGTTTCGCTTTGCTTCTTTGCGCTTCGGCCGCTTGGGCCAGCGAAACGCGTTATTATGTGCCCCCGGCGCAATTTAACGCGGCGCTTCAAATCATGGATCAAGGTTTTGCGAACGTTTTTGGCCTGTTTAAAAACGCCACAGCCGGTTTCGCCTTTGATCCTGAAACCAAGACGATCAGCCGCCTCAAAGTCGCTCTTGATGCCTCAAGTCTTGAGATACCAAACCGCGATGCCGCCCTTGATTTGACAAAGCTCCTCGATCCGGCAACCTATCCTGAAATCGCGTTCGTCGCGAATGCACCCGCTTCGTTTAAGGATGGCAAGGCCGAGATCAAAGGCACGCTCACCATTCATGGGCAAAGCAAACCCGCCTCCCTTGAAGGCACACTCAACAGCGTTGGCAAAAACAAGCATAGCGGGTCGGACGACGATGCCGTTGGCCTATCGCTGCGCGGCTCGTTCAAACGCGCCGATTTTGCCATGGGCGATGAACCAGAGATTCCGGGCCGCTTTGGCGATACGGTTTCCTTGATGCTTGAGATGCAGGCGATCCAGCCCTAACGCCACAAGGACAAAGCCAAAAGAAGATTCCTGGCGTTGCGTGCGCAGAACCACCAGCTTGGGGCCGCATGCGCGGAGCGATTTTTGCTAACGGTCTTTCCGTTACTCCCTTTCGTCATGCCCGCGCCACCTGCGTGAAGCTTCGGCGGGCATCCCGTTTTTTCCTGTTTTTCTTTTAAGAAACCAAACGAGATTCCGGCTCCACGCACGCAGCGTGCCCCGGAATAACGATGATTGCTAAAGGCAATGCCGTTTGCAACAGATGCCCTGCGCAGGCGACGCAAACATCCTGTTTGTTGCGCATTCAATTTTAGATCAGCTCTAGCTTTTCTATCAGACGTAACGCTTCAAGCAGCGGTGCACGCGATCACGCACGGGCTCGCCCGAATGCGAAATCTCAAACGTTTTGCCAGAAATTTTCTCGTACAGCGCGATATAGCGCGCGGAAAAATCGACAAGCGTTTCATCGGGAATGACCGGAATCGGCTCTTTGTAAGGATCGCAACGCGACGCGATCCAAAGCCGCAGGAATTCCTTATCCAAGCTTTCGGGTTCGTGCCCCGTGTTAAACAGCATTTCATAGCTGTTTTCGATCCAATAACGGCTGCTGTCCGGCGTATGGATTTCATCGGCGACGGTCAAAACGCCGTTTTCGTCATAGCCAAACTCGTACTTGGTATCAACGAGGATCAAGCCCTGCTTGGCGGCAATTTCACGACCACGCGTAAATAAAGCCAAAGCCGCCTTTTCAACCGCAGCCCATTTCTCAGCCGACAAAAGCCCACGCTCTACGATTTCGGCGGGCGTAATAGGTACGTCATGTTCGCCCATCAAACCCTTTGTCGTCGGCGTCACGATGGTATTGGGAAGTTTTTCGTTTTTCTTCATATCGTCCGGCAAAGCAACGCCATACGGATGCCGATTGCCGATGCGGTACATCGACCAAATGGACGTCGAAGTCGAGCCCGTCAAATAATCGCGCACGATCACTTCGAAGGGAAGCATCTTCAGCTTTTTGGCAATAATCACGTTCGGATCGGGATAGTCGATCACATGATTGGGCACAATATCGCGCGTTGCTTCAAACCAAAAGCGCGCGGCCTCGGTCAAGACCTGCCCCTTGAACGGAACGGCCGCCAAAACCTGATCGAACGCGCTTTGACGGTCCGTCGTCACCATGATCCAGCGCCCGTCGGGCAGATCATAAAAATCGCGCACCTTCCCGCGCCCGAAGCCGGGCATTTCGGGAAACTCGGCATCGACGAGAACGTCATGAAGCCGCGCGCGAATGATTTTGTGCAATGTTTCTTGGTCTGTCATGGGATCAACCTAATCTGTATTGGAATGGCGCCATTTATCGGCATAACGGTTCGTAATCGGATAGCGGCGTTCGCGGCCCATCAGGCGGCGCGTCACCTTGGTTCCCGGCGCGCCTTGGCGGCGTTTATATTCGGCGTGGTCAAGCATCGTATAGATGCGCCGCACCGTAGCGGGATCGTGGCCAACCATCGTCGTTTCGGCCAAGCCCAGATCCTGTTCGATCAAGCATTTGAGAATATCGTCCAGCACATCGTACGGCGGCAGCGTATCCTGGTCCGTTTGGAAAGGCTTAAGCTCAGCCGTCGGCGCTTTCGTCATAAGGCGTTCAGAAAAGACCTCGCCCGTTGGCCCCATCGCTTGCAGCAGTTTAGCGCCGTTGCGCCATTGCGCGAGCTTGTAAACCTCGGTCTTATAAACGTCCTTCAGCGGCGCGAAACCGCCGCACATATCGCCGTAAAGCGTCGCATAACCAACGGCGAGCTCCGATTTATTGCCCGTCGCCAAAACCATCGAACCGCTTTTGTTCGACAAGGCCATCAACAGGACGCCGCGAATACGCGCTTGAATATTTTCTTCCGTTTCATCGGGCGAGCAACCCATGAATTGTTCGGCCAGCATATGGTCGAATGAGCCCATAGCCTCCGCAATTGGAATCGTATCAAGCCTCATACCAAGCGCCTTGGCCACCGCAGCGGCATCGTCTAGGCTCTCGCCCGACGTATAAGGCGAAGGCATCATCACGCCGCGCACTTTGTTCGCGCCCAACGCATCGACAGCCAAAGCAGCCGTCAGAGCGCTGTCGATACCGCCGGAAAGGCCAAGCAAAACGGAAGAGAAACCGTTTTTCACGACATAGTCACGCAGTCCCGTGCACAAAGCGCCATAGGTCAAAGCCTCGCCCTCTGGCAAGACGGCTGGGCTGGATGGTTCAAGGTTGTACCGCGTTTGATCGAACAAACAGTTCACATAGGCGATTTCTTCATTCCAAGCCGTCGCCTGCGTCACCAGCTCACCGCGCGCATCCATCGCGAACGAAGCGCCCTCAAAAACAAGCTCGTCTTGGCCGCCAACTTGATTGACGTACACAAGGGCAAGGCCTGTCTCGCTCATGCGCTCACGGGCTAAATCGTACCGCTGATATTGTTTGCCAGGCTCGAACGGACTGCCATTCAAAACCAAAAGAATCTCAGCCGCTTGCTCTTTCAACTTAGCCGCAACGCCGGGCTTCCACATATCTTCGCAAAGCATCACGCCCAGACGATGGCCGCGCCACGCCAAAACCTTTGGCTCAGCAGCCGGAACGAAAATGCGCTTTTCGTCAAAAACGCCGTAGTTCGGCAAATCGTATTTATAGGCAATCCCCGCAATGCCGCCGCCATCAAGCAACAAGGCCGCATTATAAAGCTTGCCCTCCTCCTCCCATGGCGCACCGAGCAAAATCGCTGGCCCCGAGGCCGTTTCGCGCATCAAAGATTCAACGGCCTCGCGCACGGCTTTGCGCACGCGCGGTTTCAGCACAAAATCCTCAGGCGGATAGCCCGTAACATAAAGCTCAGAGGTTATCAAAAGATCGGCGCCGCGCCGGGCGGCTTCGCGCCATGCGGCCAAAAGCTTGGCCACATTGCCCGAAATATCGCCCATCACGGGATTGAGCTGCGCGAGAGCGACCAACAACCGATCCGACATTTTTTATTACCCTCGCGCCGGGGACAAAGAGGATTACTGAGCCGACTTAGCGTGAACGCGAGCCGCCGAAGCGGTCACATCCTGCTGTGTTTTATTAATGATCTCTTGCGCTGAGTTCGTGATCAGCTGGCCAAAGGCTTCGGCATCATGCTGAGCTTCGCGGCTCACGCAGGCCATATATTCCTGCGACGCGACGACAAAAGCGTTATGCGCGGCAACGCGGCTGTTCATATCGTCAGCCTTCGCTTCGGAATTTTTGCTGATCGCGTCAGGCGCTTGTGGCGCTGTGCAACCCGTCGAAACCCATTGGCCACGACCATCGGTATAGGAAACTTTACCCGCCAAAGCCGGGCTCGCGGCAAGCATGCCGGCAAGAACAATAAGAGAAAAATAGGAAACACGCATTGTGTTGGCCTCCTTATGAAAGGGAATAAAGAAGCATAACGCCTCGGCATCCAATCGCCAACAGCTTATTCCCGTCCCACGAGGCGTTTAAGGCACATTTTTTAGAGAATACGGCCCCTTAAAAGCCCTTATCAGACCGCTTTCGAAACTTTTAGAGCCTAACCTTTGGACGTTTCAATCGTTCTTGGCCGGATTTCTGTCATCCCCATGCACAAGGCGCAGAGCATCCATTAACTCAGAGTGGAATTTATACGGATCGGCGACATGGTCGATCGGCGAAATGCCACCACCTGTCCCTTTGACCATCAACGTGCCATACCCCAAAAGACGGCCTACAATCGTTTGATCGATTGTTGCCCCCTCGACTTTGGGCAGCATAAGTTCGTAACTTGTCGTCGAAATGAAGCCATGCTTGGCAATCACACGTTGATTTGTGATGACAAGTTCGGTCGATATCTGACGGATATAACTGAAAAAAGCCTCAAAGGCACCAAGGCCGACAATACCGATGGCGACGTCTTTGATATAAGCCACCAAGTGCAAAGCCCAATCGGCATTGCCGAAAAGAGCCTGCACACCATAGATCCCCATATGCCCCACAAGTCCACCAATCACAAGGATCGTTATAGCCATTTTATAAATGATCCAATGCAACTGCGCGGCGTAAAGAATTTTCTCATCCTTTTGCATCGCGCGTTTAACGTAGGAACCCATAAGAGCTTCTCCATAAGTGGGGGGCTGCGGCGCGGACTATACGCCAATATCTTCAAGAGAAGCTAGATACTTTTCAGTTTCAAGGGCCGCCATGCACCCCATCCCAGCAGCGGTAACCGCTTGACGATAAACCTTATCCTTCACATCGCCCGCTGCAAAAACGCCGGGAATAACCGTCGCTGTGGAATCGGGTTTCGTTAACAAATAGCCCTCTTCGTCCATGGGCAATTGCCCCTTAAACAAAGACGTCGCCGGGGCGTGACCAATCGCGATAAAGACGCCATCGACAGGAATAAGTGTTTTTTCGTTCGTCTTAACATTACGAACCAAAGCGCCCGTCACACCGCGAAACGGCGTTTCTGTGCCTTGAATTTCGTCAATAACGCTGTCCCAAACGACCGTAATTTTCGGATTTTTGGCAACGCGGTCGCGCATGATCTTTTCGCCGCGAAACGCGTCGCGCCGATGGACCATGGTCACATGCTTGGCAAGTCCGGCGAGATAAAGCGCCTCTTCCATAGCGGAGTTCCCTCCGCCAGCGACAAGCACTTCTTTGCCGCGATAGAAAAAGCCGTCACAGGTCGCGCAACCGGAAACGCCAAAGCCTTGAAACGCCTTTTCGCTCTCAAGCCCGAGCCAGCGCGCCTGCGCGCCCGTCGCAATAATCACGGCATCGGCTTCGTACACTTGGCCGGATTCGCACGTCACAACGAAAGGCTTCTTCTGTAAATCAACGGCGCTGACCGTATCGACAACGACATTGGCTCCAACGCGGCGGGCTTGGGCTTCCATTTGTTCCATAAGCCAAGGGCCTTGGATCGGCTCAGCATTGCCGGGCCAATTTTCGATTTCGGTTGTAATGGTGAGCTGGCCGCCCGGCTGCATGCCTTGGATCAAGGTCGGCTCTAAATTAGCACGCGCCGTATAGATCGCGGACGTATAACCGGCAGGGCCAGCGCCGATAATGAGTACTTTCGTATGGACGGGTTGCATCTCTATCACACCTTAAGCTTGGAACGATTCAAAAAGTCATTCGGAATCGAATCTATGCCACAGATCAGGTACGCTGTCACCGCGAGTCGTTTCCGCCGCACGAAAGGTACGGACATGTCTTTCTGCCTCCCTTGTAAGTTAGCCCGCCGCCCCCTGCTTTACACGCTAAGCCTGCTGTTTTTATGCTTGGCCATCGGATCGAGCTTCCTTTTGCAGGATTACCACCAAACCCTCGTGCAAGAGCGGCGCGAGCGCACGCGGAAAATGGTCGAAACGGCCTACAGCCTGATTATTTACTATCAGGAGAAAGCCGATCATGGCGAAATTACCCCGGACAAGGCGCAACGCTACGCGCTTGAAACCATCCGGCAAGCCATGCCCGAGCCCAACAGCTATTTTTGGATCATCGACACGCAACATAAAGGCGTGATGCACCCGCTGCGCCCCAAATGGGAAGGCACGGATCTTACAAACTACACAGGCCCAGACGGAAAAAAACTGTTCGTCGATATGGTCCAAATGGCCGAGGATAAAGGGTCAGGCTTCATCGATTATTTGTGGACGAAGCCCTATATGCCGGACGACAAATATTATCAAAAGACTTCGTTTCTCAAGCTGTATCAGCCGTGGGAATGGATCGTCGGCACAGGCGTTTATGTTGACGATATCGACGCCACTTTCTGGAATGCTGTGTTTGTCGCCTGCGGTCTGATTATCGCGATCTTGATGTTTGTTATGGCGCTCGGGATGACTGTCTCGGAAAGCTTCAAGAAAGACTCAAACTAGGGTCAGCCCTTCAAGTCATTCCACCGGCGAAGGCAGAACCTTAATCCATTGCGTCAGCATTTTGGTAATCTGCTCTTGCCGCAAAGGCTTGTTGAGATAATCGTCCATACCAGCGCGCAGGCATTTCTCTCGATCGCCAATCATAGCATCCGCCGTCAGCGCAACGATCGGCGTGTGACACCCCGTCGTAGCTTCACGGACGCGAATGGCTTGCGTCGCCTCAAACCCATCCATTTCGGGCATTTGACAATCCATAAAGATAACGTCAAACGGCTCTTTTTCATAAAGCTCGACCGCTTCGCGGCCATTAAGAGCGGTCGTCACAAGGCAGCCATGCTTTTCCAGAATCTTCGTAATCAGCATAAGGTTGATACGCATATCCTCGACAACCAACGCCTTCACGCCCGGAAACATATCGGGCCGAATGGCGCGATGCGCCCGGCCAGATTGAGCCATACTCGCCACAAGCGCGCGCGTAACAATCGGCATGCGCTCACCTTCGGCTTGAGCTTCGATAAGAATTTGAAGCGCGCCTTTTAGCGTATCGGGGAAAAACGGTTTAAGGAAATAGCCGTCAAACCGCCCGCGCGAAGCGTATTCCGCGTTGGCCAGTTGGCCAAAAGCCGTCAACAGAATAAGGAAGGGTCTTGGGACCGTTGGATGCGCAACAAACCAACGGTCAAGATCAGCTGTATCGACGCTTTTAATCCGGTAATCGCAGAAAACGAAAGCAAACGGATCGCCTTCGCGCGCGGCCTCTTCTAACCGAGCGGCCCCTTCGCTCCAAAGCGAACAACTATCGACGCGCAGCCCCCATACCGTCGCATATTTTCTGAGGATCTCCGTTGAAAGCGCGCAATCATCGAGGATCAAAACACGCCGCTTTCTCAAATCAACATCAGAAACCTCAAGAACCGAAAGGCCATGCGAAGCTGGGGCAAGCGGTATCTCAAACGAGAAAACAGACCCCTTGCCCATTTGGCTGGTCACGTCCAGTTTGCCGCTCATAAGATGCACAAGACCTTTGGAAATCGCCAACCCCAACCCGCTGCCGCCAAATTTGCGGGTCGTCGCTTCTTCGACTTGTGCAAACTTGTCGAAAATATAATTCAGCTTGTCTTCCGGTACGCCAATGCCCGTATCTTCAACGGCAAAACGGACGGCAAAACGTTCGGGCGTCGTTTGCTGGGTCGTCACACGGATTAGAACCGAACCGGATTCCGTAAATTTGACGGCATTGCCGACCAGGTTGAGGAGGATCTGGCGAATACGCCCGGGATCTCCGTTCAAAAAGCGCGGCCCATCAATTGGCATATTGGCTAAAAGCTGAATACCTTTTTCCTGCGCGCGCAGCAAAACGATATCTGTGACTTCGCTGATAAGGGCAAAAAGATCAAAGTCTGTTTTTTCGAGATTAATTTTTCCCGTCTCAATTTTCGAAAAATCGAGAATGTCGTTGATGATTTCAAGCAAACTTTCACCCGAACGGCGGATCGCTTCAACCCAACCGCGCTGATCGTGCGTTAGTTCCGTATCAAGCAAAAGATCCGACATGCCAAGAACGCCATTCATAGGCGTCCTGATTTCATGGCTCATATTCGCCAGAAAATCGCTTTTGGCCGCCGTCGCACGTTCAGCAACTTCTTTGGCCGCGCGCAAAGCTTCCTGCGCCTGCGTGCCCTCGACGACTTTTTGTAACGCCGCTTGTTCGCGCGTTTGGTCGGTTGCGATCAGAACAATCTTGGAAAGCGCGCCATCGATGCCATAAACGGGCTTATACGAAAGCGTCACATGCAAGCCGCCTTCATGCTCATACGCGCCCGGCGCCAAAGCCATAATTTCATCGAAGCTCAACTGACTTTTCTTGCGCGCGAAAAGCATGGTTTGAATTTCGGTAAGAACGCGCCGCTTTTCGGCGTTTAATCGCAAAACGTCAGCGATATGCTTACCCGCCGGATTGGTCTCAAGAAGCGTCAGGCAAGCTTTAGAGAAAACGTCGGAGCAAACGCCGTTTTCATCAAAAAACAAAAGGCCTTGCCCCAAACTATCAAGCATCGCGTTAATCGCGACATTGAGGTCTTCAAGCCGGTAATTCGCCTCGTTCAGTTCGCCCGAGCTCAGCTCCAAATTACGCAAAGCCATTTTGACGCGTTCATCGTATTCCGAATAAACCTGATCGATGCTATCGAAAAACGGCGGCATATGCGCCAAAAGAGGCCCATAGACTTCCGCGAGAACGGGGCTTTTTTCACGCAAAAGGCCTTCAAGCTCCGATAAACGCTTTTCTGCGTCATCGAATCCCAAAAACTTTTTAAACTGCCGTAAGAGCTTCCGCGAACGCATCATCCCGCCGCCTCACGCTCAGTAATATAGGTAATCGTCATGGTTTGGTTGTGCAGCTCAACGTCGCCAGTCTTGTTGTGTGTGGAGATTTCTCCATAGCAATAACAGCCAGCTAATGTCGTCCCCGGAAGGAAAGAGTCCACAACAGCTTCGATCTCTTCGTCAGCGTCAATCCCAAGAACGATATGCCGACCGATGCAATTGATCAAAAGCGCGACGCCGTTTTCTTCTGATCCCGCATGCGTGCGCAAAGCCTCGGCGGCGGCCTGTGCCGCACCTTGGATCAAGGCTCCGGTATCGGCATGCATGAGGCAAACCTGACACCCTTGCGGCATGTCGCCCGCCATCACGAGGCTTTCGTGCTCAAGATCGATTCCAAGCGCTGAACGGATCACTCCCGACATCGTGCGATCATCGCGCAAAATGGCGAAAGGATAGGAAAGGCCGCTGGCAGGCAATTGCCGCGCTTTGTCGCCCAGATATTGCTTATAAAGTTGCAAAGCTGGTTTGCCGTCAAGCTCTTGCAAAATGTGGCCGGCCGCTTTCGTCACGCGCCGCGCCGGACCAAACGGACGCCAGCCGCCTTCGCAGCCGCAACTTACGACAACGCGGTCCCCATAAAGCCCCAGCGCAACGATTTGATCGCTCGCCAAAGTCTCATTCAGAAAAGTATGTGTCTCTTTAAAAGCCATGCCATCGGCAGCTAGACCGCCGCTAACGATAACGGAAGGTCCCAACGTCGCGTGGAGCCCATCGGCAACGCCGCTCCCATTCACGTTCGTACCTGGCGCCAAAACGAAAACGGCTTTTAAATCCTTTGTCTTCAGTTCTTCGGCCAGCGCCGCCCCCGCATCGAACGAATCCGAGGCGCTCAGTAAAGGCCGAGACAGAACGCGCAGAGGCGTACCATCGAAATGCAACGCCAACAATGAAAAGCCGCTTTCCGATGAGCCTTCCGTCGATATTTCGCCCGCGCTTGAGCAACCGAGTAAAGTTTTGCCCGCGCGTTTCTCCTGAATAAGTTTCCAAGCTTCAGGATCGCGCAGCAAGGCCGGATCGGCAAAAAGAATGAGGACAGACGGGTCCAGCGCCAGCGCCCGCTCGAAAGCGGACGTCAAATCGTTTTTATTGCCTGCGATGGAAAGACTTTTCATGTCCGTTCTCACAACATAAAAGAAAGAGACAGATTCTATTCTTAGAGGTTCAGGGTTACTTTATTGTAAAGGTCAAAAATATCTTTAAGGATCATTGAAATACAATCGTGTTTTTTTATGTTAAATGGCTGTTAAGCCCATTGTGGGTATGGTCCACTTGTTCTCATCTGTCCCCATACGCTCATGATTGATCCCTCCCCCCTCCTTGATGAAGGCACCTCTCCTCTTCAGGACAGCTCTTTCTGGCCATCAATTGTGCTGCTCGTTTTAGCGATTGCCAGCCCGTTCATACTTGCGGCTATCGCCAAACGAAAAGATAAGCAAGAAACATCCGACGGAACCAGCAGCGTTTTTCCGCGCAAGCTTTTGGCGCTCGCCATGTCGCTTACGTTCCTTTCCATTTTGGTTTTATGCGGGAACAGCTTTTATATCTATCGCACGGTCACGACGCAAATCAGCGAAAAGATCGAAACGGCCCATCAAGCTGAAAATCTTTTCTATCTTGACGGCTTTGCGACCATGGCGCTGCGCATGCATGCGCGATCCGGTGCGTCCGAATGGGAGGATATCTATCGCGAAAAGACAGGCGATCTTGTCTATGCCATTCAATGGCTTTTAGCTTCAACGGATTCACCGCCAGTCAAAAAGAACATCCTTCTGGCGCAAGAACAGATGATTCAAATCGACAAAATCGAAGCCCAAGCGCTTGTGCTTGTCCATTCGGGCGCCATGCGCGACGGGCGCATTCTTTTGGATTCCGAAAACTATGGCGATGCCAAACGGGCTCTCTCAAATAGCCTTATGACGCTGGCGCAAACGGTTCACAACAAAACGCGCGAACAAGTCCAGCACCTCAGCGGCAATCTCTTCGTAGCTGTCCACCTTGTGTTGATCGGCGGTCTTTTCCTTCTTTTAGCCTGGTATTACGCGCTGCGAAGCATCCGCAAATGGCAAAACGAGCTTGAAGTCACCCGCGCCAATCTGGCCATACGCATTACCGAAAAAGAATACATGGATCACCAAATTGCCGAATATGTGCAAGGTATGGAGCGTGCGCAAAAAGAAATTATCATTGCGCGCAAACTGGCCGAACAAGAAGCGCGAACGACCCATCTTCTCAAAAGCGTCGCCGCAACGGCCAACCGGACGTCGGACGTGCGCAGCTCTATCGCAAGCGTGCTTGAATTAATCTGCCGCTTTATGGGCTGGCCGATTGGGCATGCTTTCGCCGTGGACGACAAGAACGAAATCCTACGTTCGGCAAAAATCTGGTATCTCGCAGACAAAAGCTTTTATCAGCCCTTTGTCGAAAAAACAGAAGACATGCAGATTACCGAGGGCAAAGGGTTACCTGGCAGGTCATGGGAAAAGCTGTCCCCGCTTTGGATAGGCGATCCAGCCGACGACGATCTTTCGATCCGCCAGCGCTGCTGCGAAAACATCGAGGTGAAGTCAGGCTTCGCCTTTCCGATCATCGTCAAAGGCCGTGCGATTTACGTCCTTGAATTCTTTTCTACAAAAACATCAAAAGTCGATCCGGCTTTTCTTGATATTCTCAAGGAAATTGGCAATCAGCTCATCTGGGTTATCGAACGGCGGCAAAACGAAATCGCGCTACAACAAGCCAAGAACGACGCGGACTCCGCCAATGCCGCCAAAAGCGATTTTCTGGCGAATATGAGCCATGAAATTCGCACGCCCATGAACGGCGTTTTGGGGATGCTCTCCCTCGTGCTCGACACAGAAGTCAGCAAGCAACAGCGCGAATGGATCGATATTGCGCGCGGTTCGGCAGAAACGCTGCTCGACATCATCAATGACATTCTGGATATTTCGAAAATTGAGGCTAGCGAGCTTGTGATCGAATCCACGCCCTTCTCGCTTCAAGCCTCACTTGAATCAATCACGGATCTTCTTTTCGTTCGCGCCAGTAGCAAGGGCATCGCCCTCCTCGTCGATTTTGATCCAGCCTTGCCGCGTTGGGTTTGCGGCGATCCGCTCCGGCTCCGGCAGGTTATCTTAAACCTTATCGGCAATGCGCTCAAATTCACGGATAACGGGCACATTATTCTGCGCGTCCGCAGCTTTACCGAAGAAGACACGCTTCATTTGCAGGTCGAGATTGAAGACACAGGCATCGGCATTCCCGAAGACAAGCAATCTTCGATCTTCAATAAATTCTCGCAAGAAAGCGCCTCCACATCGCGGCGCTTTGGCGGCACGGGGCTGGGCCTAACGATCAGTAAAAAGCTAGTCCACCTGATGGGCGGCGATATTGGCGTCCGTAGCGCCGTCGGCAAAGGATCGACCTTCTGGTTCACCGTTCTTCTCAAAACAGACCCATCGCATACGGAAGCGCCACTTATCCCCGACCCCATCGAAGGGCAAAGGCTATTGGCTGTCGAATCCTATGCGCCCGCCCGGCACATTATTGAGCGCGCGTGCAGCACCCTGCCCTTTAGAGCTGAAGTTCTCAGCGACGTCCCTTCGGCGCTGAGCGCCTTGTCGCTGGCACAGGCAAACGGCGATCCGTTCCGTTTTCTCCTTCTCGACACGGATTTACCGGATGAAGGCTGGATGCGCCTCATCGAACATCTTTCGCTTTTGCCCTTTGCGAAAGATCTGTTCGTTATCCTCAACGCCAAACCAAGCTTTTCGTTGCAACACGAAATTCTCAGCAAGGGCGTTATTGCAGGACTCTTGCGTAAGCCGCTCTATCCGCCACCGCTCTTTGACATGATGCGTTTCCTCCTCACGCATCAGGCTGAACTGGATCAAATTGGGATCGTCACGCGCCCCGTCCTTGAGCAAGGCACCACAGCGGCCAAAAAAGCTATCGAAACCCCTGCCAATGCCAAGCACAGCTTCCCCGGCCTTGAAATTCTGTTGGTCGAAGATCAGGCCGTCAACCAGCTCTTGATGCGCACGATCTTGGAAAAACTCGCCTGCAAAGTCTCCTTGGCTGCCAACGGCGTCGAGGCCGTCGAAAAGGCCAAACAGAATCGCTATGACATCATCCTGATGGATTGCCAAATGCCCGAAATGGATGGGTTCGAGGCGACGCAGAAAATACGCTATCGGGAAGAACAAGAATCCGCGCCGCATACGCCTATCGTCGCGCTCACAGCTGACGCCATGCAGGGCGATAAAGACCGTTGTCTGGCCGTCGGAATGGACGATTACATTAACAAACCGGTCCGCCAAGACAGGATTCTTGAGGTTCTAGAACGGTTTACGAACGAAAAAGCCGAACGGGACGTCCAAGTCTAAGTTCTTCTTTTTCCCAAAAAAACGCCCAAAATAGTTCTTTCTTTTGTCCAGATTCCAAGCCAGATTGGCGGCCATGCGTATCAAAACACTCCTCATGGCCCTCCTTTTGGCCTTTACCGTCCTCGCGCCCGCTTTTGCCGGCAACGAGCCCTCCGTCAAACCTGCAAAGCTCGGTGAACGTGAGCAAAAGGACATTGTACGGATCGAATCCTATCTCAACACGCTTAAAAGCGTTTCCGCGGACTTTTTACAAGTCGGCGACAGCGGCGCGCTGCGCCACGGGCATATCGACATTCAACGTCCGGGCAAGATGCGCGTTGTGTACGACGCGCCGGATAAAGATTTCATGGTTGCCGACGGTTCGTTCCTCAATATCTGGGACGGCGAAATGCAGCAGCAAACGTCCATTCCGCTTGGCTCTGGCATCGCGGATTTTATTCTGCGCGATAAGATCGCCCTTTCCGGCGACGTCGTCATCACGCGCTTCACCTACTATCCAGCCAAAATCGAAATTTCTCTTGTGGCGCCCCAAAGCCCCGAACAAGGCGAGCTGACGCTCGTTTTCGAAGACAAACCGCTTCAGCTTCGGCAATGGCGCGTGCTTGACACGCAAGGCCATACGACAGGCGTCAATCTTGAAGAACCGCGCGAAGGCGTTACCTTTTCGTCGGGGATCTTTACGTTTGAATCGCCGAACCTAGGCAAAACGCAGCACAGCGGCGGAAAGTAAGGCAAAGCGAATGCGGGTTGCGACGTGGAATATCAATTCGGTCCGCCTGCGCCTTGACCTCATCGAACGCCTTGTCCACGCGAAGCACCCCGATATTCTGTGCTTTCAAGAAACGAAGGTGATCGACGATTCCTTCCCGCGTAATGCTTTTGCGGCCATGGGTTATCCGCACCAGCATTTTAACGGCATGAAAAGCTATAACGGCGTGGCGATCCTGTCCCGCTTGCCCTTCAAAGCGACAGGCGTCGAGCGGTGGCAAGGTCGCGACGATTGCCGCCACGTGCATGTCACGCTGGAAGATAACCGCGAAATCCATTGCCTTTATGTCCCGGCTGGCGGCGATATTCCCGACCCGGTCGCCAATCCAAAATTTGCGCATAAGCTTGGTTTTCTTGATGAGATAACGGCCTGGTGGCGCACAAGGAATAAAGACGGCGCACCGCGCATTCTTGTGGGCGACATGAATATCGCGCCGCTTGAAAACGACGTTTGGTCGCACAAACAACTTTTGGACGTCGTCTCGCACACGCCGATTGAAGTCGAAAAAATCACGGCGATGCTTCAAGCCGGAAATTGGATTGACGTTGCCCGCCATTTTGTTCCGCCCGAAGAGAAACTTTATTCGTGGTGGAGCTATCGCTCAACAGACTGGAACGCCGCAAACAAAGGGCGGCGGCTCGACCATATTTGGGTCACGCCACCACTTGCAGAACAGCTCCAGAATTTTGAGATCATTCGCGAAGCACGCGGCTGGCTTCCGAAACCAAGCGACCACGTCCCCGTTCTTGTCGATCTTAAATAAAAAAAAGCAGTCGCGGTTGCGGGGAGCGTAGCGTACCGCAGAGCAGTCGCGTCATATAAAAAAGCAGTCGCGGTTGCAGGAAGCGTAGGAGAACCTTGAAGGACGGCGTGGCCTAGCAAGCTTTGTTGGCAGCGCAGCTATGCGTGCTTTGCCATTCGTTCATGCCGCCGCTGAGGCTCTCAACTTGAGTGAACCCGCTCATGCGCAAAAAAGCCGTCGCTTTGGCGCTCCGGTGGCCCGAACGGCAATAAACGACAATCGGCTTGTTCTTGGGTAGCTCACCAAGACGCGTCGCAAGCTGGCTCAAAGGAATATTCATGGAGCCTTTAATAAAGCCGCTTTCAGCAAGCTCAGCCGGTTCGCGCACATCCAAAAGAAACGGCGGCTGTTTGCTCTGCATTTCAGTCTCAAGCGCCTTGTCCTCAATGGTCGGCACATCCTGAGCCAGGACCGGAGCGCTCCAAGCCAGCGAACCGACGACCGCTAAAACAAAAAAAGAGCAAAGGCTCCAACGCTTAAACGACATGCTAGCCTCCAGTTGAATGAGAAATTTTAAGAATTCCGAACACCTTAACGCAGGCAATTAAAACTGGGCCAAAATTCAAGGACTGACAATGATAAAACCTTTAAAAAGAGGGAAAAGTCTTTTTACGATTCGCTTCTTTTCGCATCTGCAATATTCTCATTTTCATACATAGCGCTCCTCATCTTAAGGCGAAATTAGTTAATTTTGCCGATGATAGAGGCATGAGAATGTGGGAATTCGACGATAACCGCGCTGTGCCAACGAACCTGGTGCTTGAGCAGGATTTCATCCTGCGCATTCGCCGTTTGCATCGTTTGGGCACGCCTCATTTCGTCGCCAACGTTCTTGTTTCAAATATTCCTGCCGACTATAGCGGCCGTGGTTCATTCGACGATGTACACCGCCGCCTACAAGCTCTCGTCCTCGCGCAAAAAGGCACCTATGCCGAGATGACGAACGGCGACGTCTTTTTAACTTGGCCTGATACGATGCAGGCCAAGGTTTTCCCCGACCAAGCTATGATGGTGGCGCTGCCCAATGGGGTTGCCCCCGGCGACGGTGACAAATATATCCTGCGTTACCACTTGCCGAACGAATATGCGTTGCTGCGCGAACGGGCGAATTATTATGTTGATGCGTCGCGCGCGGCCTCGGTTGTCGAGGATGAAAACGCACCTGCCAATTTGCTCAAAACAGAAGCAGCGCGCGGCCCTCTTTCGACATGGAGCCTCAATCAGATTGAGCGCCTTGTCAAAGACGTCGATTTGTGCCCGTTCATCCGTTCGCAATCCGTCTATTCCGTCAAGAAAGACAACAGCTGGCAACAGCTTTTTGACGAAGCCTTCATCGGCCTTGATGCCGTCAAACAGACCTACTTCCCGCACCTAGACGTCACCCATCCCCGGCATCTTTTCCATGAGCTTTGCCAGCTTTTGGATCGTGGGCTTTTGACGGTTCTGACGCAAAACTACAATTCGATTTCTGATTTAGCGCTCAGCCTCAACCTCACCCTCCCCACCGTTCTGGGGCCAGAATTCGCGCAATTTACGCACCATGTGCCGCGCAGCTCACGCAGTCGTGTCGGTTTTGAAATTCATTGCGGCGATTTGATGCAGGATTTCACGCAAACGCTCAACACGATAGCGACGCTGCGACAAGAAGGTTTCAAAATTGCCATCGACGGCGTCTCGCCCGACATGCTCAATTACATCAACATTGGCCGTTTTGACGTCGATTTTGTCAAAATCAACGTTTCGAAAGAGCAAGTCGGCACGCTTAAATATCCGCTGATCCGCGAAGGCGTCTCCCGTGCGCCGCTGGATAAGCTTATCTTCTTCCATTGCGATACCGAAGCCGCCGTGAAGGCCGGGATCGATATGGGCATCACCAAATTTCAAGGCTGGCTTATCGACGATATCGCCCGCAAATGGCGGCGCGTCTAAAAGGGCATTAGCCCCTTTTCAGCCCTTCGGCAGAAAACCCAACAGAAGCAAAAGGCCGTAAATGCGTGTGAACAAGGGCGCGCAACTTGCGCTGGTTTTCGCGAAAGACAAACGGCGCAAACGGTTCTTCTTCAAAAACGCTTAACTTCTGTTTCAAAACACGCGCCGGAACGCGCACGCAATCCGCGCTGGGCGGCTTTAAAACAATGCGCTGACCCGCTTCTTCCGAATAATAGCGCCCGCAGACAAAATCGCGGAAATCGATATAGGAGGTCGCCAGAAAAGCTTCAAACAGCGTATTCCAGCGCTCCGCTTTCTTTTTCGTCTGCCGGTGAGAAAGCGAACGAAACGCGCGATGAACCAGCGTTTCAATAGGTTCGACCCGCAGGCTTAGAAACGATCCCGGCACGCTTGCCTCAGCGACAAAAGACGCCGCCTCGCGCGTTTCAAGCCCGAAATCCTTTTCGAAATCTTTGAGAAGCAGGCCTCGACTGCCCGGCGCTTCGACGCCACAGCCAATGGCCTCGGCGGAGACACAAGCAAAAGGACTTTTTTCAAGCGCTGTAAAATATGACAGCATTGGCACTCTTCGCGTTCTTGGAATACAGCTCTAATTTTAACACAAAGCCAGCCGCCCGCGAAAGACGCCCTTTAGTTTCATCCTTTTTCCCTTATTCAAAAGGAAAATCAGGCCCTTTTCGGCGCGAGCGATGCTGATTTGGGGGCGGCAAAGTACCGCTTCCACATAAATGCGCCGCCTTTTTCCAAGCCCGCGACGATAAAGAAGGAAGCAATACCGAAAAGAATGCCGGAGACCATATAGACATTCTTGCCCCAGTACTCACCGAAAATGTGATGACCGTTGATGTTGATCACAACATGGCTGCAGTAAATCGCCATCGACGTTTGGCTCAAGAAACGGACAGGTTTCGTTTCAAGAAGCGCGCACACATAGCCCCGGCACCTAAAACAGCAGAGCATCAACGCCGCAAAGACAGGAATGCACAGAAAGTCTTTGGGGCTATGTTCTTGATTGATGAGAATGAAGTACAAAACGCCAACGATCAAAAGCTCGACCAGCGTAGCCTTCTTCTTCCCTTCGACGACCGGAACAAATTTCTCAGCCTGATAGACCAAGATCCCGGCGCTCATATCGGCAAGCGCGCGAATAACGCCGACATCAACGCTATGCAGAACGTATTTGTTGATGATGTCCATGTGGCCGTATTTCGCGGTAATGAACCCATTGCCCAAGAAAAGAAAAGCTGGCACAAGAAAAGTTGCCGTGAACTTTGGGGACAGCGCGAACAGCGACACAAGTAAGAATCCCGCGGTCATCATTGCACCGACAAACCAATCGGGGCCGTTGAGCGCATAGGGCGTAAAATTAAAGCATTGCAGCCCAAACATTTCGTAGACGACATCTATATTCTCGTGCCAGAAGGCCGTAAACGAAACCGTTGAATCGTAGTACCGGAACGCCATCAACAGGACGAGAGAGAAAAGCAGCGTCGTAAAAATGCTTTTCAAGCGCCGCAACCACCAGGAAAATGGTGAAGGCGCTCCTTTTTCAAGGCATTGCTTGGCAAGAAAATACCCGCTGACCATGAAGAAATATTCGACGACAAGATAGCCGTGAACGAACGGCCCCGAACCGAAAAACCAGCTTGAGTGCAGGCAAACGACAAGGCAGGCAAAAATGAATTTCCAGCTATCAAGAACAGCGTTGTGCTTGGTGGAAGGAGCAAGATCGTTCATGGCGGGCAACCTACGGGGGTTAACAAAAGGTTGCGGCTACCCTACCAAAGCATCTATTTCCAACATATTAATGAGGGTTACATACGCACACTTTTTCCTTTTGTCGGGAGTTCAAACCTTCTCCACGGCAAAAACCATTAAAAAAGCGCTCCCAAAAGGGAGCGCTTTTTTAATGGTGCCGCCCAGAGAGATTGTTCTTCGGCGCTCCGCGCCTCGTGACGCCCGCCTTCGGCGGTCGTGAACTCACTTTTTCCTTTTGTCGGGAGTTCAAACCTTCTCCACGGCAAAAACCATTAAAAAAGCGCTCCCAAAAGGGAGCGCTTTTTTAATGGTGCCGTTGGAGAGATTGTTCTTCGGCGCTCCGCGCCTCGTGACGCCCGCCTTCGGCGGTCGTGAACTCACTTTTTCCTTTTGTCGGGAGTTCAAACCTTCTCCACGGCAAAAACCATTAAAAAAGCGCTCCCAAAAGGGAGCGCTTTTTTAATGGTGCCGTTGGAGAGATTTGAACTCCCGACCTTGGCTTTACGAAAGCCCTGCTCTACCGCTGAGCTACAACGGCCAATTTTGCTCCCCCACGACGGACGAACAAAACGGATCGCATGCTCTTAACGGCTTCGAGCCCGCCCGTCAATACCATCTTGCGCCCTCAAGCTTTTTTGGCGCTTTCTAGCCCCAGATTTTGGTAAAATTCCCCTGCCGAGACATCCCAAGAATGCTTTTCGGCAAAAGCGCGCGGCAAAAGAATCGTGTCTGGCAAGGTTAACGCCTTATCCACAGCCGTTTGAAGATCATTGTCCAAAACGGCGAAGGCTGCGGCCTCAGCCCCACCCAAAACGTCCTTGGGCCCCGGCACAGGATAGGCCGCTACGCGCAGCCCCGCCGCGCAGGCCTCAAGCAGGACCAGCCCAAACGTATCGGTCTTGGACGGGAAAACGAACAGATCAGCCGCCGCATAGGCCCGCGCAAGCGTTTCGCGTTCCATGTGCCCCATAAAAACAACGTCAGGAGTGCGCGTTTGCAGCTTTTTCATGTCCGGGCCGCTGCCAATAACGATCTTTGTGCCCGCCGTGCGTAAGGCGCAAAAAGCCCTGACGTTTTTCTCAATCGAAAGTCGCCCGACATAAAGCAAAAGCGGTCTTGGCAGGTCCGCAAACGGTGCAAAATCTTTGCCATAAGGCTTGAACAGAATTGTATCGACGCCGCGCGACCAGCGAACGAGGTTCTTAAACCCATGCGCGGCAAGCGCCTCATAAATCGTATCCGTCGGCACCATCACGGCACGCGACGGGGCATGGAAACGGCGCAGGCTTTCATACGTCATATGGCAAACGGGTTCGCGCAAAGGCCATGGCCACGAAGCGCTGAAATATTCGGGAAACCGCGTATGATAGGCTGTCGAAAAAGGCGCTTTGTGCCGCAAGCACCAAAGCCGCGCCGCCGCGCCCAGGGGACCTTCGGTCGCGATATGGATCGCATCCGGCGCGAACGTTTCGAACGCATGGTTCAAATGACGAAACGGAAAAAACTCCAAAGCGATTTCCGGATAAAACGGCAAAGGCCAACAAGTCGGGCTGCGCCGATTGGGGCCTACAATCCGCACGCGATGTCCGGCGGCTGTCAGAGAAGATTCAATGGCTTGAAGCGTACGCACGACACCGTTGGTTTGAGGGATCCAGGCATCGGTGACGATCAATATCTTCATGGGGTCGCGCACGCTTCGTTCAAAAGCTTTTCTTTATCCCTCGTCCAATTCACGATGGCCAAGCGGCCTTCGAAATCTTCGACCAAAGCGGTGCAGGATTCCACCCAATCGCCGTCGTTACCGTACAAAGCCGTACCAATGGAGCGAAGCTCTGCATGGTGGATATGGCCACAAATAACGCCATCAACCTGCGCCCGGCGCGCCTCGCCCGCCAGAAGCTCTTCGTACGCGCCGACATAGGCGGCGGCTTTTTTGATCCGGTCTTTCAAATAGGCCGAAAGCGACCAATAGGAAAAGCCAAGTTTCCGCCGCAGCCAATTGAGATATGTATTCAACGCCAAAAGGAACGTATAGGCCACGTCGCCAAGCTTCGCGAGCCATTTGGCAAAGCTAATAACCGCATCAAATTGATCGCCGTGAAGGATCAAATAGCGCTTACCATCCGCCGCCGTATGAACGATGCGATCGACGACCAAAGCGCCGCCGAATTGAAGGCCGCAAAAATCGCGCACGACTTCGTCATGATTGCCCGGCAAATAAAAAACCTGTGCGCCATGGCGCGCGCGGCGCAGAATCTTTTGCACGACGTCGTTGTGCATTTGCGGCCAGTACCAACGCTTACGCAATTGCCAACCGTCCAAAATATCGCCAACAAGATAAAGATATTCGGATTCTGTATAGCGAAGGAAATCCACCAGCGCCTCAGCCTGACAGCCGCGCGTTCCAAGATGAATATCGGAAATCCAGATCGTCCGATATTTCAGGCAATGGTTCGGCCAAACCCTTTCGGGCGCTTGGACGTCAAACATCAACCTTCACTCCGCTTATGTGCCAGCAACAACCATCCCCTCGATGCGAATCGTCGGCGCGTCAATGCCGTAGAGGAAATCGAGATCATTGGCCGCCGTCAAGTGCTGAAACATATCCTTGAGGTTGCCCGCGATCGTCATTTCGCTGACGGGAAAGGTTTGCTGGCCCTTTTCGATCCAAAAACCACGAGCAGCAAGGCTATAATCGCCCGTGACGCCGTTGACGCCCATCCCCATGGTTTCCGTCACATAAAAGCCCTGCGCTATATCCGCACAAAGGGCCGCGGGGCTCAGTTTTCCTGCTTCCATATAAAAATTTGAAGGCCCGGGCGAAGGCGCACCCGATGTGCCGCGCCGGGCGTGCCCCGTGCTGGCAAGGCCCAATTGCCGCGCGGAACGGAGATCCATAAGCCACGTCGTCAAAACGCCGTCTGCGACGATTTGACGCTTTTGCGGCAAAATTCCTTCGCCATCGAACGGCTTTGTGCGAGGCCCGCGCGAACGGAACGGATCGTCCACAATCTGAACGTCCGGCGAAAAAACAGCTTGTCCCAAGCGATCTTTCAAAAAGCTTGTCCCACGCGCGACACCGCTACCCAAAATCGCGCTGGAAAAAGCGCTCAAAAGGCCACGCGATTCACGCGGATCAAAGACGACCGGAACTTGGCAGCTCGGCATCTTGCGCGAACCCAACAACCGCACAACCCGTTCCCCGGCGCGCAGCCCGATCGAAGCCGCCAGCGGCAAGTCGCTTAAAAATACGACAGATGAATCATCGTAATCGCGCTCCATCTCGGTGCCTTCGCCCGCCAAAACGCAAACGCCCTGCCCATAGCTCGTGCGACGATACGAACCAGCAAAGCCATTACTGGCAGCCAAAGTCACGCGCGTTTCACTAGCGCCGCAGCGCGAGCCTTCGCTTTTTGTAACGCCTTTGACAGCCAAAGCCGCCTCTTCGCCCGCGCGGGCTCGTTCGATTAATTGGGGCGCTGTCGGTTCTTCGTTATCCCCGAGCTCAAGCGCGGGAAACGTTTTCGTAATTTGATTGGCATCGGCCAAACCGCAGAACGGATCTTCGGGCGCGAGCTTCGCCATTGCGACCGCGCGTTCTGTGGCTTCGGCAAGAGCCTCGGGGCTGCGGTCCGTTGTCGCGACGCTGGCCTGTCTTTTGCCGACGAACACACGCAGACCAATCTCAGCCCCTTCGGATCGTTCAAGGGATTCCAGTTTGCCGTTGGTCCAAGAAACGGAAAGCGATGTGCCTTCGACAAAAAGAGCATCGGCCGCATCGGCGCCTTGGCGCTGCGCTTGTTCGATGATTTGTTGAAGCGTATCGGTCGCGGACACGTTATGCGAGGACGGCATGTCTTTTCCTTGCGTTAGGGGGGAGACGCGCGCCTTTTTTACGCGTCCCAGAGGCCGTACGCAAGGAAGCGCTTAATAATAGGCCAATTCCTTCGTTTTGCCGTGGAAAATCTTATAGGCAAAAAACGTATAGCCGATCATAAACGGCAAGACGATCAAAGCGCCAACCAAGATAAACATCAGAGATTCCGGCGCGCTGGCCCCATCGACGATCTTGATCCGGTCGGGCACGATATAGGGATAAAAGCTATAGCCAAGCCCAATCAGGCACATCAGGAAAATGCCAACGGTCAAGGCGAAGGGCTTCCAGCAGCCTCTGTCTTGCGCTTTCGGTAAACGGTTCAGAATATAGAATGTAAGCCCAATCAAAACGGCCACAACGATGGGCAAAAGCGCCATCGCATAAACCGTCGGTTCGGAAAGCCAGCGTTCATAAACGCGCGGGCTGACAAGCGGCGTCGCCACGGAAACAAGAACGATGGCTCCCGTCGTGCCAAATAAGCAAAACTTTGCCCAATGAATAGCCTTCTTTTGAAGGTCGCCTTCTGTCTTCATGATCAGCCACGACGCGCCAATCAGACCATAAGCCGCCGCTACACATAGACCAACAGCGCCATCGAAAAGCTTGGCGTATAGGCCATGCGCAAACCCAATGGTATAGGACGCAAGCATATAGCCCTGGGCGAAGGCCATCAAAAACGATCCGAAAGAGAAAACCCTATCCCAGAACGCCTTGTGATTGACCTTGGCCTTAGCGCGAAAATCAAAAGAAACACCGCGCAAGCACAAGCCGAACAGCATAAAAGCCGTCGGCAGATAAAGGCTTGTCAGGACGAAACCGTTCGCTTCAGGAAACGCAACCAACAGCAGGCCAATGGCCAAAACAAGCCACGTTTCATTTGCGTCCCAAAACGGCCCGATGGAGGCAATCATCACATCGCGCTCTTCCGGTTTGGCGCGGAGCATCAAAAGGCCAACGCCGATATCGTAGCCATCGAGCACCGCATAAACGAGAAGCGCCAGAGCCATCAACCCCGCAAAAGCCAAAGGCAGCCACGTTCCATCAGAAAAGATTTCCATCGTCCGTCTCCCTTAGGCTTGTTGAGCTGCGCCTTTGCGCGCCATATAAAAAAGCGTGGTGATAAACGCCGTGAACAAGAAAGCGTACAGCAGCAGATAAAGCCCCAAGCTGATGCCAATAAGCTCAGGTGGATGCTCAGCTGCCGCCTCAGCCGTCGTCATAACGCCAGAGACAATCCACGGTTGGCGCCCGATCTCCGTCACATACCAGCCCAAAATCGTCGCGGCCCACCCCGAAAAGGCCATCGGCACAAGCGCGCGCGCCACAAGCGGCGACAAAGATTTTTTGCGGATCAATTCGTACGCCGCCGCCCACGATGTCAAAAGCATCAGCCCGCCCAAACCGACCATGAAACGGAACGACCAGAAAACCGGCGCAACTGGCGGATGCCGCCCTTCGAATTCATTGAGCCCCTTGACCTCGCCGTCCAGATCGTGCGTCAGGATCAAGCTGGAGAGCTTCGGAATCTCAACCGTATAAAGGTTCTCACGAGCCTTATCGTCGGGCCATGCAAAAAGAACAAGCGGCGCGCCTTTTTGCGTTTTCCACAAGCCTTCCATCGCCGCGACTTTCTGCGGCTGATATTTCAGCGTATTGATCCCGTGGGCATCGCCCATCAAAACCTGAAGTGGGATCAAAACGGCGGCAAGGAACACGCCCGTTTTAAGGGCCGCCATAACCGCTTCGCCCTTCTCGCCGCGCAAATACCGATAGGCGGAAAGTCCCGCCACCAAAAACGACGCCGTTAAACCCGACGCCATCAACATATGCGCCATGCGATACGGCATGGAGGGATTGAACAATATAGCGATCCAATCCACCGCATGCGCTTTGCCTGCGATCATTTCAAAGCCGACGGGTGTTTGCATCCAGCTATCGAGCGATAAGATCCAAAACGACGAAATCGTCGTACCCGTCGCGACAAGGAACGTCGCCAAATCGTGGACGAAAGGCGAAACGCGACGGAAACCGAAAAGCATAATGCCGAGGAACGTCGCCTCAAGGAAAAAGGCCGTCAGGACTTCATACCCGAGCAAAGGTCCAGCGATATTGCCAAAGGTGTTCATAAAGCCCGGCCAATTCGTGCCGAACTGAAACGGCATAGTGATACCGCTTACGACGCCAAGGGCAAAGCATAGCGCGAAGACTTTTGTCCAAAAGAAATAGGCGTCCATCCAAAGCGGGTTTTCCGTCTTGCGGAAGCGACGTTTGAAAAAAAACAAAATCCATCCCAGCGCAATCGTCGTCGCCGGAAAGATAATATGAAAGGAAATGTTGGTCGCGAACTGAATGCGCGCCAAAACAACAGGGTCGAGGTTCAGCATGACGAAAGGCCCCTTTTCACGAGAAACGTCGCTCTTTTGTTGGCTTAGAATAGTTACAAGTTGGTTAATACCACAAAAAGCCATACATTGACAGAAGAAGGGAAAGCTTCTTCAATGAATGCTCACATATGCTTCTTCTGGAGTGTTTATGAAGATTTCAAAAGGTGACATTTTCTTTTTTCTGACGGTTGGCGAAAAACCGACCCCAAAGGCAAAGCAAGCCTTTGCCTATCATACGGAGCGTTACGGCCAAGCGCTGCCACAAAAAGCTAAAGTTCTGTGCGGCCTTGGCGGCGACGGCGCGATGATACGCGGCATTCACGCCTATTGGATGTATGGCAAGCCGTTCTATGGTTTGAATTATGGAACGGTCGGCTATCTACTCAACAGCGCCGACGAAAGGAAAAATCTGTACCGCCGCATTGAAAAAGCCGTTCCCGTCACGCTCTCCCAGCTTTGCGTCGAAGCCGTATCGGACCAAGGCGATATCAGAAAAGCCTTTGCGGTCAACGACGTTTTTATCTGCAATCACAATCGGCTCCAAGCCATCAAGCTTGACGTCATCACACCATTCACACGGTATGAGATTGCTGGCGACGGCCTTATCGTCGCCTCACCTGTCGGCAGTAGCGGCTATACGCGCAGCGTCGGCGGTCTTGTGGCTCCGCTTTCTAAAGATTCTATCGTTCTGACGGCCGCCGCCCCTTGCCTTGGAACACGTTTTCATTCGGCAATCATCGATCCATGCGCGCTCCACGTTACCGTGCGCGACAAGCTTTTCCGGCCCGCCGACGTTTACAACGATCAAGGCCTCGTTCTCGCGAAGGCGTCAAGCGCGCGCGTTTACCAGGATGAAACGCGGCGCTATACGCTTTTGCATGATCCGCATTTACCGCTCAAAAAGAAGAATCTGCGGCTTCAATTTGGCCAAGATTTAACCTAGCGTCCATCCACGCGACGTCGCTGCAGCAACCTGCGACGCGGGACGGTGCTTCATATCTTCGATATCGAAAGACTTGGATAAAAGCTGAGCGCGCAGCATATCGCCCTTAGGCAAAAGGTCAGCGGCCATTCTCGTAAATTGAATACCGCTGGAAATATTCAGTTCACGCCTATTCTCAGGTGCAAAATCATTCGCCGTCACGATCAAATTGCTCACCTGTAGGACGTAATCCAAATAGCTGTTCGAAAGCGCCGTTTCTTTTCGTGTTAAACGCGCTCCCAAATAATAGCTGCAAATAGCCAATGAAAAATCGCCCTTCTTCACAGCTTCCTGCGCTTGATGAAAAAATTTCTGATGTTCAAATAAAGCTGGGTCACTCATAGTGTTTCCTTTTCCTCCTTTCTTGAGCGCTTTATAACCACGCCCCTCCCTTCGGACAAGACCACACGATTACTTTCAGCGCCATAATAAAAGCCCCCGCGTAAGCGGGGGCTTCCGATAGGAATACGCTTAAATTACGCCAATTTTTTGGCGAGGTAAGCGCGAACGTTATCAAGCGAAACATGCTCTTGCTGCGCGGTGTCGCGATCGCGGATCGTGACATTCTGATCCTTGAGCGTATCGCCATCGACCGTGATACAGAACGGCGTGCCAGCCTCATCCATGCGGGCATAGCGTTTGCCGATGGATTGCTTGGCATCGTACTGGCAGGTGTAGGTCTGGCGCAGATCCATATAGAGCTTTTCGGCGACTTCCGGCATGCCGTCCTTGTTGACGAGCGGGAAGATGCCCGCCTTGACCGGCGCAAGGCTCGGCTTGATCTTCAGCCATTCAGGCGAAGCGCGGCTTTCGTCGTACTGATAGCCTTCGGACAACAGCAGCAAAACACCACGCGTCAAACCGCAAGCTGGTTCGACAACGTGCGGGACATAGCGCGTCTTGGCTTCCTGATCGATATATTCGAGGTTGACCTTGCTGAACGCCATGTGCTGTTTGAGATCGTAGTCCGTGCGATAAGCAACGCCTTCCAGCTCGCCAAATTTCGGCGCGGTGAACGGCCAGCGATATTCGATATCCGTCGTGCCCTTGGAATAATGCGCGACTTCTTCCTTCGGAATGACATGGCCGAAAAGGTTTTCCTTTTTGCAACCGACGGCTTCTTCCCACCAGCGCATACGCTCGGCAACCCAGAACTCGTACCATTTCATGCCGTCTTCCGGCGGGCAGAAGAATTCCATTTCCATCTGTTCGAACTCGCGCGCACGAAAGATAAAGTTGCGCGGCGTGACTTCGTTGCGGAACGATTTACCAACCTGCGCGACGCCAAACGGCGGGCGAACGCGCGACGTGTCCATGATGTTTTTGTATTCAAGGAAAATGCCCTGCGCCGTTTCAGGACGAAGATAAACCTTGGAATCGTCGTTTTGGAACACGCCGACATAGGATTGGAACATAAGGTTAAAGGCGCGCGGTTCCGTCAGCGTACCCGGCTCGCTGGCATCGGGGCCAATGACTTGCGCGCGCTGTGCTTCGGAAAGCGACGTCAGCGGCACAGCCAAAGCACAATCGAACGGAACCAGTTCGCCGCCGCCATGCTTTTGGATCATCTTCTTCGCTTTTTTGGAAAGCGCCTGTTCTGGTTCGTCTCCCTCAACCGCCGACAAAAGACCCAGCGACCGGATATCGCCGTTTTTCTGATACGAAATTTCAAGGCACAAAATGTGATCGGCGCGATACCGCAATTTCGTTTCGCGGCAATCGACCATCAAATCGGCAAAGCCGCCGACATGGCCCGAAGCATGCCACGTGCGCGGATGTTGGATGATCGAGCTATCGAGGCCGACGATCGAGAGAGGCTTACCGTCAGGGCCAATCGGCGGGCATTCGACCATATCGTGCCACCATTGGTCGCGCAGATTGTTTTTCAGCTGCACGCCCAGAGGACCAAAATCCCAGAAACCGTTCAGACCGCCATAAATTTCGGAGGCTTGGAAGATAAAGCCGCGACGCTTCGCGAGCGAGACAAGGCGATTCATCAAACTGGTTTCAGGCTTAGACATTTTTTCCCCTATCAGAACAGGACGTTTTGTTTCAAAAACGAAGACAATTTCTATACCACGCTGAAAATACGGCGACAATGCGCTTTCCGAATGCTCCCTTTACACACATTTTTGCCTTTCCACATTTTTTGTTCACTATTATCCCATAAAAAGGCCTTAGACTAAGTGCATCGTCCCCTCCAACGTTAACAAAGGGAGGTTCCATGCACGCATCCTCGGGCAAGCTCTTGACACTCTTCAAGCTTACCGCTTTCTCTCTCGCCGCCTCGGCTCTTCTTGTTTTAGCCACCCCTTCCCCCGAGGCGCAGGACCAAACCGCAGACCAGCCAACGATCCAAAAAAGAGAAAAAACGGCACTCCCCCAGCGCACGGAAAAGGTAACGGAAACAAACGAAACGAATGCCACGCGTCCCGATGGGTCGGATCAATACAAAAAGAACAACCTCTTCCTTTTGATCTTTTCAAAAGGTCTGAAACGCTAAATGTGGCGTTAACTATAAAATATACTAATTACTTTTATGGTCGTCCTTTATAAAGATTCCATAGCGCTCATCTTTCAAAAGGACCGTTCTCTATGAAGTACGCCCGCCTCGTCACAATTCTGAGCACCAGCCTTCTGACCGCCGCCAATCTTGTATTGATGCCGATGGATGCCCGCGCCAACATGCCCCCCTCCAGCACGTCTCAGTCGGACAGTAACGACCGGGAAGATTTGGTTCGCGCGTGCACAAACGAATCCATCGAACTCACAGATACTTTGATCCAATTTGCAAAAGACAACAAAGAAGCCCTTGGCGATAAAATTCAAGTTCCAGAGGACTTTGACGACATAGAAAAAACGCATAAAGGCATTCGCCGCATTTGCACGGAAAACCCTGAAGAAATTCTTGAGAAAACACGCGAACAGCGCGCTCAACTTATCGCTGGCGCCGTTTATGAAACGACGTTCAGCCCCGACTATAAGAAAAATATCAAAACGATTAATTATTCAGCCTTTAAACGCTTAGGCTTTATCGTTCTAACGCCCAACGGCCCAAACCGCAGCAATCCCAAAGCGCCCGTTCCAGGAGACGGAACGGCACATCCGTAACGAAAAAGTTACGCATAAAAAAGGGCCGCTCAGCGGCCCTTTTTATTAACCTTGAAGCAAGCGCCTCAACAATTCGACATCCTCTTTGAACGTCGGATCATAGGCCGAAAGTTCTTCAATCTTGCGCACAGCGTGAATGACCGTTGTATGATCGCGGCCGCCGAATTTGCGGCCGATTTCCGGCAAGCTGCGCGGCGTAAGCTGTTTCGCCAAATACATCGCAACTTGACGAGGCCGCGCCACAGCGCGCGCGCGACGCGCCGAATGCATGTCGGCCACGCGAATATTATAATGCTCCGCGACTTTCTTTTGGATTTCGTCGATCGTCACACGGCGTTCGGTCACGCGCAAAACGTCAGCCAAAACTTCCTGCGTCATCTCAAGCGAAATGGTGCGCCCCACCAACTGCGCATGCGCAACGATACGGTTCAAAGCGCCTTCAAGCTCACGCACATTCGAGGCAATCTTGTGCGCCAAAAACTCGATCACCTTATCCGGTACGCCACCGCCAAGTTTTTCGGCTTTGGCGTGCAAAATACCAAGACGTAATTCGTAATTCGCCGGATGCAAATCGGCAACGAGACCCCACCCCAGACGCGAACGCAAGCGTTCTTCCATCCGGTCGAGATCCTGCGGCGATTTATCGGCCGAAACGATCACTTGGCGGTTACGATCGACAAGCGCGTTAAAGGTGTGAAAAAACTCTTCCTGCGTCGTGTCCTTGCCGCCGATGAATTGCACATCATCGATCATAAGGACATCGACCGAACGGAATTGTTCCTTAAAAGAAACCGTATCCTTGTAGCGCAGCGCGCGCACGAACTGATACATGAACTTTTCCGCCGACATATAAATGACGCGACGGTTCGGATAATTTTGACGAATGTGCCAAGCGATGGCGTGCATCAAATGCGTTTTACCAAGGCCCGATCCGCCATAAAGGAAAAGCGGATTGAATGTCGGCGTTTCCGTATCGGCCACACGCATGGCTGCCGCATAGGCAAGCTCGTTCGGTTTGCCGACGACGAAATTATCGAACGTAAAGCGAGGATCAAGCGGCGCTTCGTCAACGATTGAGCCGGACAGAGCAGACGCCTGCGAAGCGGACGCAAAGCTGGGCGGGCCGAACGAAGGAACAGCCACAGACGACTTGGCCACCTTCGGTGTTTCGCTGGTGCTTTTCGCAACAGGCGCGACAACGGCCCATTCGACCGCTCCCTTTTTGACAAGCTGGCTCCACATCGTGCGGATCGTGTCGCCATAATGAGCTTCAATCCAATCGCGCATAAACCGCGTCGGAATCGCAAGCATTAACGTTGCCGTCCCCTCTTCCGAAGAAACAACCGAACCCGTGACAGGTTCAATCCAGCGACGATAAGCCGTTTCGCCCAAGCGCACCCGCATTTGTTCGCGCAAAGCGCTCCACGCGGCTTCGGGCGACAAAGGAGAAGATAGATTCATATTGGGTAAAGGTTGCGCCTCGGACGCTTCCTGCAACATCTGCGTTTGCGAAAGATTGACTTTCGATACCATTGACGTCCTCTCACAATCCAGCCTCAGCGTGGCAACCTAAAAGATCGACGGGATGGCGTAATGCGCCGGAACAAAACGAACGAACAAACGATCAAAAATGTTTCTCTTGTGTAAGGGGACAATAAACCGGAAGTGATTCGTTTTACAATGGGTCTGAAGCGAGAACGCTGAAAAAAATTTCGCAGATGCGAAGAAAAAAAGGTTGCGTATTATTTTAATGGCGCTGCACTCACTTTTTTACCCACATTCATTTTATGCCGCATTTTCCAATACGAAACGGGTCATGCTCAGATTCATCATTAATGCGGCGCGCTAACCTTGAGGAAACGCGCACAACAAAAAACGCAGCTCATACGAGCTGCGTTTTTTGATAAAGCCAAAACGGCGTTCTGCAAAAAAGCAAAACCCGCCCTGATCGCTTTTCGCGAAAAACTTTAGGCGCCGATCGCGGCCTTCTTGACACGCTTGGCCATACGCGAAGCCTTGCGCGCTGCCGTACGCTTGTGGATCACGCCACGGCCTGCTGCACGGGCAAGACCCGCCTCAGCAGCCTGCATAGCCTTCTTCGCGGCATCGACGTCTTTCCCAGCGAGGGCGACTTCGACAGCCTTGGCGAGCGTACGAACCTTCGAACGGCGCGCGCGATTAATCTCGTTGCGCTTAACGGTCTGGCGGATACGCTTCTCAGATGATTTATGATTAGCCATTTTCTTTCTTTCGTTTTTTCTCAAAACCCGTGCACGGCGGGCAAAAACCCGACCGGAGGCGCGGAGTCATACGCGAGCCGTCCGCCGAGGTCAAGAGGGAATGCGCCCTTTTCTCCCCTTAGGGCGAGAGCTTACGCTCTTTTTGGCCCCTTTATAGTTAACAGACCGAAACAATTTGTGAAGCCCTTTTCGTTCGATTGGGCTTGAGTTTGTAATAAGGGGATGTTCTCATAGAATTGTATGAATAAGGAGTTCCCCTCATGCCAGAACTTGAAGCCTCATCTTCCGTCCTTCACGATACGCTAACCGCCGAAGAACGCGGCCTAGGTGGCGAAGTCGTTGGATCGGCCTACGATATCGGTGAGCAAACGACCGCTATTCTGGTTGAAAAACCTATTGAAACGCCACAACCGGCGCTGAATATGGCTGCTTTCAAGGCTGGCGACGTGCAAGCCCTTGTTTATATGTTCAACAAGGTGTTAGCAGCCAATCGCGCGGCAACCAACAACACGCCCGCCCCGAGCGGCCGCAAAAATGCGAACAAAAATCAAGGGCTTCTCAATGCGCCCGAAATGAACAAAATTGCGTCGATCTCGGGTGGCATGCAGCTGAACCCGCTCCGCCCTGAGCTCAAGGCCGGATCGATCAAAGAATTGCTTTCCCTCTTCTCGATGCTCGACCGCCGTGGCGTGTTGCAGCAGATGCCCTCTTTACGTCAGGCAGACCTTAGCGTTTACCGCCGTTTAAGCGGCAAAGGCCCTGCGCCGATGAGCCGTTTAGGCTTTGGCCCCTATGCGGGTCGCCGCCGCCAGAGACTTGGCCAATATGCAGCCTTGAACGACACCCTGCAGCCCAAACCTAGCGCTGGCAAACGGCTTGAAACCGTCTTTGTGAGCGGCGAGCGTTCGCGCCTGATCGACCGGGCGTCGATGCCGCAACCGACAGCGCCCACCGATATGCGTTTAGCCCCCACGCTCCGCACGCAAGCGCGCGCGCCGCACACCTATGCCTCGGTGGAGCAGCAACGCCAAAAGCTTATCCTTCAGGCCGCCTTGCGCAATCAGTTCGAAGCGCCCCGCCCCACGCGGAACCGCCGTCGCAAACTCGATGCGCCCGCGCCAATGATGTGAAGTTAAGATCGATCCGACCAAGGCCCGGTTTTCCACAAGAAACCGGGCCTTTTCTTTGATTTTTCGGTACCACACATGTTTACACGCCGGGAGCGCCCTGCTATAGGAACGGCCATATTCTCCGGCCGCTCGGCGGGCCGACTCTCAGCTAAGGGCACCCAGCTATGAAACTCATCGCAGGCAACAGCAACAAACCTCTCGCTGAAGCCATCTCGAAATATCTCGGCATTCCTCTCACACAAACCAACAACCGCCGCTTTGCGGATATGGAAGTGTACGTCGAAATCCTCGAAAACGTACGCGGCGAAGACGTTTTCGTCATCCAACCGACATCGTATCCGACGAACGATAGCTTGATGGAACTTTTGATCACGATCGAGACGTTGCGCCGCAGCTCGGCCAAGCGCATCACCGCCGTCGTGCCCTATTACGGCTATAGCCGCCAAGACCGCAAATCCTCGCCGCGTTCACCGATCACGGCCAAGCTCGTTGCGAACCTGATTACCGTCGCGGGCGCTAACCGCGTTTTGACGATGGATCTTCACGCCGGACAAATCCAAGGTTTCTTCGATATTCCGCTCGACAACCTCTATGCCGCCCCCGTTTTCGTGACCGATATCCGCGATACGATGGCCGTTCATGGTAAATTGCCTGGTGAATTAACCATTGTTTCACCGGATGTCGGCGGTGTCGTGCGCGCGCGCGCGCTGGCCAAACGCCTTGGCGCTGACCTCGCGATCATCGACAAACGCCGCGAAAGAGCTGGCGAATCTGAGGTTATGAACATCATCGGCGACGTTAAGGATCGCCATTGCCTGCTTGTTGACGATATCGTCGATAGCGCCGGAACCCTTTGCAATGCCGCCGAAGCCATGATGAAAGCGGGTGCAAAAACAGTTGCAGCTTACGCCACGCATGGCGTATTGTCCGGCAAAGCAGTCGAGCGCATTGAAGCCTCGGTGCTTACCAATCTGACCGTTACGGATTCAATCGCCGCAACTCCAGCGATGGAAGCAGCCAAAAAGGTTCGGCAGCTTTCCATTGCGCCGTTGCTCGCTGAAGCGATTGCCCGCATTGGTCAGGAACGCTCTGTTTCGAGCTTATTCAGTTAAGCCGAAACAAAGCACGGCCATGATGGCCAACCCCAGCACCCCTGGAGGCTGGGTTTTTACAGGTTGCAGTCGCGGTTGCGGGAAGCCAAAGGCGTACCGCAGAGCCCTCGCAACCAAATGATGGTTGCAGTCGCGGCCCGCGGGAAGCCAAAGGCGTACCGCAGAGCCCTCGCAACCAAACGAAAGAAGAAGGAAGCAAGGATATGGCTAAAGAAGTTGTAACGCTTGCGGCCAAAATGCGTGAGAGTGTCGGCAAGGGGACCGCTCGCGCTGTGCGCCGTAACGAAGAAGTGCCCGCCGTCATTTACGGCGATAAAAAAGCCCCCGTCACGATCAGCATCGAAGCAAAGATGCTGACACGCTATGTGAACGCGGCGGGCTTTTTCACCCGTCTTTTCGATATTGAGCTTGGCGGCAAAAAGCATCGCGTCCTGCCCCGCGACGTGCAGTTCGACCCGGTTTCGGATCGTCCGTTGCACGCTGACTTTTTGCGCGTCTCGACCCACACCAAAGTGCGCGTGTTCATCCCCGTTCATTTCCTTGGCCAAGATAAGTGCCCGGGGATCAAGCGTGGCGGTACACTTAACATCGTGCACCACGAGCTTGAAGTTTCGTGCGCGCCGGATCGTATTCCGGATCGTTTCGAAATCAACCTTGAAACCTACGCTTTGGGCGATGCCGTCCATTTGAGCGCGATCAAGATGCCCGAAGGTGTCGCTTTGACGACGCACGAAAAGGACTTCACGATCGCGTCGATCGCTGTTCCGTCTTCGATTCGCTCTGAAGCCGACGATGCGGCGGCAGCGGCTCCGGCTGCTGACGGCGCTGCGGCTCCGGCTGCTGACGGCAAGGCTGCTGCGGCTCCGGCTGCTGGTAAAGCGGCGGCTCCTGCGGCGGGTAAGGCTCCGGCTGGCGGTAAGGCAGCTCCGGCTGCGGCTGCCAAGCCTGCTGCGAAGAAATAAGGAACTGAGCTTTGGCTCAACCTTCAAAGATCATAGTCGGCCTCGGCAACCCCGGGGCCGACTATTCTTTTAACCGCCATAATATCGGTTTTATGGCGGCCGATGCTCTTGCCGAAGCCGCGCACGCGACAGCTTGGCAAAAGAAAATGAAAGGCACGCTGGCCACGGCGACGTTGGCAGGCCATACGTTCCTTCTTTTGAAACCGATGACCTTTATGAATCTTTCCGGCGAAAGCGTTGGGGAAGTCGCGCGCTATTACAAAATCGCGCCCGCCGATATTATCGTCATTCACGACGACATCGACCTTATGGCCGGGCAAATCAAAGCAAAAATCGGCGGTGGCAATGGTGGCCATAACGGCCTCAAATCCATCGACGCCCATATTGGCAAAGACTATTGGCGCGTTCGTCTTGGCGTGGGACGGCCAGAACACAAAACCGACGTCGTGAATTTCGTTTTAGGCAATTTCTCAAAAGAAGACCAAAAGACGTGGCTTCTCCCCCTCCTCGGCGCGTTACCGGAAGCTCTACCTCTTTTGCTCGAGGGCGAATCCTCTAAATTTCTGCAAGCCCTTCAAACGCTCTAACCCTACCTTTTTCGCGCTTTTTAGCCCAAGTTGACAGGCCCGCGCGGAAGGTTTTATCTGGTTATCCTTTCATTTGGCCGTTTCATAGGAGAGACGCGTTATGGCGCAAAAAATTAAAACGGACCCAGCGATTATCGTCGTTTTCGGCGCCTCGGGCGATTTGGCCGCCCGCAAGGTGATGCCCGCCTTTTACAATCTGTTCCTTGACGATGCGATGCCTGCTGATTTCAAAATTGTCGGCGTTTCGCGCAGCCCCTTTTCCAAGGAAAGCTTTTGTGCCCACTTGCGCGACGGTATCGAGAAATTTGGACGGCGCGGCCTTGGCGACGAAAAAACATGGGAAAAATTCGCGTCAAAAATTCATTATATCTCGGCAGCTTACGATGATGAAAACGTGTACGACACCATCCTTGGCTTAACGCTCAAGGACGTCGCAAACCCAAACTTCATTTTCTATCTCGCAACGCCGCCCAGCCTGTTTTCGGTTGTGACAGCTCAATTGGGCCGATTCAGAAAAATGCGCAAAGATCCGCGCTATCGGATTGTGGTCGAAAAGCCTTTTGGACGCGATCTTGAATCCGCACGAAGCTTGAACGAAGAATTGACACACGCGTTTTTTGAAACCCAGATTTTCCGCATCGATCATTATTTGGGTAAAGAGACGGTTCAAAATATCCTCGCCTTTCGCTTTGGCAATTCCTTGTGGGAACCGCTCTGGAACCGCCGCTATATCGACCATGTTCAAATCACGGTGGCCGAAGATATCGGCATCGGCGACCGGGGCGGCTATTACGAAACGGCTGGCGCGCTGCGCGATATGATCCAAAATCATATTTTGCAATTGCTTTGCCTTGTCGCGATGGAACCGCCAACTTCGTTCGACGCCGACGAAATCCGCAACAAAAAATGCGACGTTTTGCGCGCCTTGCATGAAATTGAGCCGGGCAAAATTGCGGATTATGTCGTGCGCGGCCAATATGGCGACGGCTGGTCAAACGGCGCGCCAGTACGCAATTATCGCCATGAGAAAAACGTCAATCCCAAATCAAACACCGAAACTTACGTCGCGCTCAAACTCTTCATCGACAATTGGCGCTGGCAGGGCGTGCCGTTCTATCTGCGCACGGGCAAATACATGCCCTCACGCGTTTCAGAAATCTCGCTGCAATTCCGCCCCGTGCCGCACCATCCCTTTTCGCATTTGAACAAACAGGTTTTTGATCCCAACCGCCTTGTCATTCAAATCGCGCCGACTGAAGGTATCGTGCTCCGCACTTTGGTCAAAGAACCGGGGCTTGGTATGAATCTGCGTCCGGTGGATATGAATTATTGTTATAACGAAGTGTTCCATACGCCCTCACCTGATGCCTATGAAACGCTTTTGCTCGACGTGCTGCGTAACGATCCGGGCCTCTTTATGCGGGCAGATCAGGTAGAAGTCGCGTGGGAAGTTCTGCAGCCCGTCTTAGAAAATTGGGAGCACGAAAAGAACCGTTCCTTCCCGAATTATCCGGCGGGGCAATGGGGCCCACCCGAAGCCGACCGCTTGCTGGCGAAAAACGGCCATGCGTGGTTTTTACCCATTTGTCTCGAGCCGGACGAAAAATAATATGATTGAGGTTTTCGGCGACAAAAATTCCCTAGCGGATCGCGCGGCATCTTTATTTACAGAAGCCGCACGAAACGCCGCCGCGCGCGGCGAGCGCTTCACCGTCGCCCTTTCGGGTGGCACGACGCCGCGCCTTATGTTCGAGAAAATCGCTACGCAAAAAGATTTGCCGTGGGATTCTATTTTCCTGTTTTGGGGCGATGAACGGCATGTGCCGCCGGACGATCCGCAAAGCAACTATCGCATGACGCGCGAAGCTCTTTTGGATGCCGTGGCCGCGCCGCATGTTTATCCCGTTCCCTTTGCGGCAACAGCTGCCCAATCCGCGCAGCTTTACGAAGAAACGCTCCGTGAATATTTTGGCGCTTTGCCCTGCTTCGATCTTTGCTTCCTTGGCATGGGCGCGGATGGCCATACGGCCTCGCTCTTTCCCGGCAGCGCCGCGCTTCAGGAAAAAGAAAAATGGGCCTGCGCCTCACAACCGATGAGCGGCGGCGCTGAACGCGTTACGCTGACTTACCCCGTTCTCAACAACGCCGCACAGATATGTTTTCTTATTACCGGCGCGGATAAAGCCGCAACCTTGCGGCAAGTGATCGAAAAGACAGACCCCGCTTTGACGTACCCGGTTCAAGACATTGTGCCGACGAATGGCAAGCTGCTTTGGCTGCTTGATGCCGAAGCGGCCAAAGACCTCACGCAGAAATAACAGCCCCAAGCACAGGAGAAAGACATGCCTCAGAATTATGACATCGCGCTGATCGGTCTTGCCGTTATGGGGGAAAATCTTGTTTTGAACATGTTGGATCACGGCCTTTCCGTCGCGGTTTATAACCGCACGACGGCGAAAGTCGATGATTTCCTTGCTCGTGCCAATAAGCCTTCGCTGGGCGGCGCGCATAGCGTTCCCGAACTGGTCGGCATGCTCAAAAGCCCGCGCAAGATTATGCTGATGGTCAAGGCGGGCACAGCCGTCGATGCTATGATCGGAGAATTACTCCCCCATCTTTCGCCGGGCGATATCGTCATCGACGGCGGCAATTCGTTTTTTGCGGATTCTCAGCGCCGCTTTGAAAATTGCGCGACCCAAGGCATCCGGTTCGTCGGTATGGGCGTTTCCGGCGGCGAAGAAGGCGCGCGTCACGGCCCCAGCCTCATGCCCGGCGGCGATCAATCAGCCTATGATGAAATTGCGCCGCTCTTCACGAAAATCGCCGCGCAAACGGCGGGAGGCCCCTGCTGCGCTTATGTTGGCGCAGGCGGCGCAGGCCATTACGTCAAGATGGTGCATAATGGCATTGAATATGGCGACATGCAGCTGATTAGCGAAGCGTATTTCATCTTGAAAAACGTTTTGGGCTTAAAGCCGCAAGAGCTGCACGACGTTTTCGCTCGTTGGAATAACGGCGTTTTGAACTCGTACCTGATCGAAATCACGCGCGACATTTTTCTTGAAAAAGATCCGCGCACGGGCGGCCCCTTGCTCGAAGTTATTTTGGATAAAGCAGGCCAAAAAGGAACGGGGAAATGGACATCGCAAAGCGCGCTTGACCTCGGCGTGCCTGTGCCGACGATTACCGCCGCCGTTTTCGCGCGTTGCTTGTCTTCTTATAAGGACGAGCGCGTCGCCGCTTCGACCCTGCTGGCTGGCGGCGAAACAAAGGCCTTTGACGGCAAGCGCGAAGATTTGATCGATGCCGTTCACGATGCCCTCTTTGCCTCAAAGATCTGTTCCTATGCGCAGGGCTTTGCGCTCATGAAGGCCGCTTCGGAAGAATATAACTGGAACCTGAATTACGGCGACATCGCTTTGCTGTGGCGTGGCGGCTGCATCATTCGCGCGCAGTTCCTCGACGATATTAAGAAGGCCTTCACCGCCAATCCGGCTTTGCCGAATTTGCTCGTCGCGCCCACTTTCCGCGAGGCCTTGGCCAAAACGCAAAAGAACTGGCGCTCTGTCGTCAGCCTCTGCGCGCTGCAAGGCCTACCGGCTCCGGCCTTTAGCGCATCGCTCGATTATTACGACAGCTATCGCCAACCGAACCTACCCGCCAACATGATCCAGGCGCAGCGCGATTATTTCGGCGCGCACACCTACAAACGAATTGATGACGACAAAGGTCCGTTTCATACCGCTTGGGGACAGTTAAAACTTTAACCAACCAAAGCTTCGGCCAAAGCGGCAGGCGTTTCGAATAAGTGCGAAGCGCCTGCTTCTTGAAGCTCCGGCACCGAGCCATAGCCCCACAGAGCGCCATAACAGGGAAGCCCGTTCTTTTTCGCGCCAATCACATCGTGGCTGCGATCCCCGACCATAAGCGTCGTGGCGGGATCAAGTTTCTCTTCCTCAAGGATCATGGCAATCAGCTCGGCTTTATTGGCAAGCTTCCCTTTGTCGCGGCTACCATAAACGGTGCGGAAATACGGCGTCAGCCCGAAATGATCCGTTATCAGGCGAGCCGGATGCTGATGCTTTGAGGTTGCCACAAACAAGGTTTTCCCCGCATGGACCAAAGAATCCAACAGGGGAAGGATGCCATCGAATACGCTATTTTCGAAAACGCCAATCTGCCTTTTCGTATAACGATCAATATAATGCTCAAAAGCCTCCTCAACGCGCTCAGGGCCAAACAAATCGGCCAAATTCTCGCGCATCGGCGGCCCGACATATTTCACCATATGCGCGCGCGGCGGCGGGGTTTCGCCCATTTGCTCAATCGTGTAAAGAAGAGAGTTAATGATTCCGGGGGCTGAATCCGTTAACGTTCCATCCAGATCAAAAAGAATAGCTTGCGCGGCTTTCATGTCCTATAACCCCCTCTTTCACGACCAATAGAGCAGGAAAACACATGGGTTTCAATTGTGGCATTGTCGGCCTTCCGAACGTCGGCAAATCAACTCTTTTCAACGCGCTGACGGCCACCGCCGCGGCGCAAGCGGCGAATTATCCGTTTTGCACCATCGAACCGAACGTGGGCCGCGTCAGCGTGCCGGATGAGCGGCTGGACAAGCTCGCCGCCATCGCCAGCTCGGCCAAGATCGTGCCGACACAGCTTGAGTTCGTGGATATCGCGGGCCTCGTACGCGGCGCCGCCAAAGGCGAAGGCCTTGGCAACAAGTTTTTGTCGCACATTCGCGAAGTCGATGCTGTCCTTTACGTCCTGCGTTGCTTTGAGGACGATGACATCACGCATGTCGAAGGCTCAATCGATCCGATCCGCGACGCCGAAACCGTCGAAACGGAATTGATGCTTGCCGATATGGAAAGCTTGGATAAGCGCATTTATAACGCGCAGAAAAAAGCCAAAGGCGGTGAGCAGGAAGCCAAAGACCAGCTGGCCGTCATGAATCCCGCGCTTGTCGCCTTGCAGGCAGGCAAGCCTGCGCGCACGATCATTCCGACGTTAACGCCAGAACAAGTGCAGATTCTCAAGCAATTGCAGCTCGTCACAGCGAAACCCGTTCTTTACATCGCGAACGTCGGCGAATCCGATGCCGCCACAGGCAACGCCTATGCCGAACGCGTCGCGCAGCGTGCCAAAGACGAAGGCACAACCAGCGTTGTGATCGCGGCCGCCATCGAATCCGACGTGGCCGTTCTACCGCTGGACGAGCAAAAAGAATTCCTCGACGCGCTCAGCCTAACCGAACCGGGATTGAACCGCGTCATTCGCGCTGGCTACAACCTTCTCGACCTCATCACCTTCTTCACGGTCGGACCTCAGGAATCGCGCGCTTGGACTGTTCGCAAAGGCTCAACCGCGCCGCAAGCCGCCGGGGTCATTCATACCGACTTTGAACGCGGCTTTATCAAAGCGGAAACCATTGATTATCAAAGCTTTATTGATTGCCATGGTGAATCGGGCGCCCGCGAAGCGGGCAAGTTGCGTCAGGAAGGCAAAGATTATATTGTCGCCGATGGCGATATTTTCCACTTCAAGTTCAACGTTTAGCAGTCACGCTGTTTTAAATGTTTTTTCCGTCACTTCCGCGTAAGCGGAAGTCCCGTTTTGGTTTAAAACAGCGCAAGGGGAAAAACGGGATTCCCGCTTTCGCGGGAATGACACAACGGCAAACAGGATTATCTCATGTCGGGACATTCACACGCAAAGAACATCATGCATCAGAAGAGCGCTTCGGATGCAAAAAAAGGAAAAATCTTTAACAAGCTCGCCCGTGAAATCACGGTGGCAACCAAGCTTGGTTCAGCCGATCCGGCCAGCAATTCACGCCTGCGCGCGGCCATGGCCGAAGCGCGCGTCAACAACATGACACGCGACCGCATCGAACGCGCGGTCAAAGCTGGCTTGCCCGGCGGGGCCGATGGGTCGAAAGTTTACGAAGAAGTCCGCTATGAGGCCTATGGCCCCGGCGGCAGCGCCCTCATCATTGAGGCGCTCACCGACAATCGCAATCGCACGGCGGCCGAAGTCCGCAGCGCTTTATCCAAGAACGGTGGCAACCTTGCCGAAACCGGCTCGGTCAGCTTTATGTTCACACGCGGCGGCGAAATCACCTTCGCAGCAGGCAAAATCTCGGCTGACACCATGCTCGAAGCCGTGATCGAAGCGGGTGGTGACGACGTCGAATCCGATGAAGAATCGCATTACGTCACGACCAGCATCGAAGATTTTGGCACCGTTCGCGCGACGCTGGAAGCCAAGTTTGGCGAACCCACAAGCGCCAAGCTCGTTTGGGAAGCCAACAGCGCCGTTCCCGTTAGCGGTGACGCGGCGGAAACGCTCAAGCGCCTGATCGACGTTCTTGAAGACGACGATGACGTTCAAGTCGTGTACGGTAATTACGAAATCGAAGGCTGATTTTTGCCAGCTATCAGGAAAAGGCTCCAGTTTAAACGCTGGGGCCTTTTCTTTTGGCTGCCAAAAACGGATTAAGATCTAAAAGACGACCGCGAGCGGCTTCTCCCCGCGGCACCAAAGCGAGCTCTGGCACAGGATCGTCTTTCGTCGTCATCGCTTTTTGCCAGCTTGAGACATAAACGGGAACGTCTTGCGCCTCGAACGTTGTCAGCTGCGCGCGCAAAGAAGAATCCTGCATGATCTTGTGGCGACGTTGCTCCAGCGAGAGAGAAAGAAGATCCGGGTAAACCTGTCCCATACGTTTGGCGAGATTCTGCCACAAAAGGCCGATGAAATGATCGACAGCCCAAACGTTCGGAAAGGCGCTGCCCTCGGCTTTGCGCTGGTGGAAAAGATAGTCCGAAGCACGATCAAAAACGCCCGGCTTTGTGGAAAGGCCATCTTGTTCAAGCTTGCCCTTAAGGATCTTCATCAACGTTTCATGCCCATAGGGCTCAAGTTTGATGAGGTTCGGCATCTTGCTGCGCAACCCTTCATCAAGCTCGTAAAAAGCGTCAAGATTCCGGGGCGCAAGCGTCGCAATAAGAACAGGCGGCGCAACGCTTGTCGCCAAAGAGCCGATCAGAGCATTTGCCGCGCTTTTCCCATAAGTTCGGGCATCCAAAAGCGCGTCGGCTTTATCGAGGATCAGAACACCACCCTCATATTCTTCCATAGCGCCTTGAACAATTTTCGCCGTCGCGCCCGAGGCTTCGTCAGTTAGAACCGAGCAGTTCAAAAGGCCAATAGGCGCTTGGGATTTCAACGAACCGCTCACGCAAAGGGCCCGTGCCAACGCTTCGGCAAAGCTCGTTTTTCCAACGCCCGTCCGGCCCGTAAAAATCATATGGGGGAAAGACGCCACGCCCTTGATCCCTAGGCTTTGCACCGTCGTGGAAAGGATGCGTCCTGAAATGTAACTCTTGACCTGATCTTTCGCTTCTTGAGCGCCGATCAAAGCGTCGAAATAAGAAGAAAAATCCTTCGAGGCGCTTAGTTCATCGAAGGGGATTACCATAACGGATGAGTTGCCTCGTTTGCCGCGAGGGCCCAGATAAATATCGACAGATTCTTGGGGAGCTTCTGCAAAAGGAACGCCTTCTTTCCTTTTTTTCACGGAGGAAAGCATTGTGAGCAACGCTTGTTTTTGAAGGTAAGCGTTGACAGTTACGACGCAACCGCCCGCATGGTCTTCTTCAAAATTGAGGGGGATTGGTTGCGCCGCTTTTTCTGGATTTCCTTGCATCCAAAAGCTCGCCCGCCGTTCGCGCAGTATCTCTATGGCTCGCTTAAAGACCGGCCCAAAATCTTCGCTTTCCTCACCGAACACATGGAAAGCGAGCGCGATCTTCCTCAAATTTTCTTTCACGCTTTCAGCAGACGCAGGAAAGCGGAACCCATCGGGAAAGACGGCATTTTCTTGAGCTGCCATCGCCGCAATAGCCAACGAAGAAACCGTCAATGCCGTCTTTGTATTTAAGCGCGCAATCAACCGCGCCAAAGGAGCCGTCCCGTTTTCATCCGGGACAAGAAGGCCGCGGCTTTTATCCAAGGTCTGCTTCTTGTCCAACGCAAGGATTTGGGCCATCGACATTTGCTGGCCTTCAGGCAAAGGCTGCTTTTCCCACCGCGCGAGCATCCATTCCAAGGATTCGGCGCAAAATTTCTCATCGGCCGTTTGCGCCGCCTCATCGGCATAGCCATAGGCCTTGGCTTCCAGTTGTTTTTTAAAAGTCAGATGACCGAGAGAAAGGGCTTCCAGTTTTTCTTTCAGATCTGGAAATTGCTCGAATTTTTTTTCGATAGTCCGCATCAATATCCCTCCATTATCTGGAGGTTAGGATAGAGAGGCCTCTGTAAAAAGAGCAAGGAGAAAAGAACAGAACCGCCGTCTTAACCAACGCGATTATAGTTAATAATGCCGCTCCAGAAACGCTCAAACTTCTTGAGCGTATCGATCGTCTTTATGATTTCGTCAGAGGCAATATCGGCCTGCGGCAGCATCGAGACTTGTTTTTCGAAATAAGCCTCCAGCGTTTTATGCAAGGCAAGCCCCTTTTCCGAGAGCTTCACGCGTACCGAGCGCCGATCATGCGGCGAGCGTTCTTGCAAAAGATAGCCCGCCTCGAACATTTTTTTGAGGTTATAGGAAACGTTCGAGCCAAGGTAATAGCCGCGCGCCGTAAGCTCGCCCACCGTCATCTCGTCATGCGCCAGGTTGTAAAGGATCAAGGCCTGAACGTTGTTGATGTCCTGAACGCCTGTGCGGTCAAGCTCGACCTGCACAACTTCAAGATAATGCCGATGAAGGCGTTCAATCAAAAACGTAGCATCGTAATAAACGTGATTCACGGCGCGTCCCTTCCCTATACGGAGAACCTCGGCTCCCAGAATAGGTTAAGAATCGGGCGAATGTCAAAACCGGGCTTAAAAAGCTGGCGGTTCGACCCCAGCCGCGCGCAAAGCGCTCCTCAACTGCACCTTCAGGCGCTCCAACCCAGCGTCATCCTTGGCTTCGCAACGCGCAACCAAGACGGCCTGCGTATTCGAAGCGCGCAAAAGCCACCAGCCATCGGCCGTCGAAACGCGCACGCCGTCGGTATCGTTGACCTGAGCGCCCTCTTGCGCGAGCTTTGCCTTGGTTTCGGCAACAATCTCGAACTTCCGCGCTTCGGAAACATCGAAACGGATTTCCGGCGTGTTGACCATCTGCGGCAAGGCGTCCCGCATTTCCACGAGCGATTGGTCGCTCGTACCGACAATAGACATAAGCCGGATACCGCCGTAAATCGCGTCGTCATAGCCGTAATATTTATCGGCAAAGAACACATGGCCGCTCATTTCGCCAGCCAAAGGCGATTTTGTTTCCGCCATCTTGACCTTGATCAGCGAATGGCCCGTTTTCCACATCAGCGGTTTGCCGCCGTCCTTGGCGATGGAATCGAACAAAACCTGCGAAGCCTTAACATCCGCGATGATCGTCGCGCCCGGCACATTGCGTAAAACTTCGTGCGCATAGATGGCAACAAGCTGGTCACCCGCCAAGATCCGGCCTTTGCCGTCCACCGCGCCAATGCGATCGGCGTCGCCATCAAAGGCGATACCAAAATCATAGCCGCCCGTCACAACTTCCTTTTGCAAAGCGACCAAATTCTTGGGCACGGTCGGATCGGGATGATGGTTCGGGAAATGGCCATCAATTTCGCCAAAAAGGATTTTGTGTTCACCCGGCAAACGCTTCACAAGCCGCGCCAGAATGTCGCCCGCCGCGCCATTGCCGTTATCCCAAACCACGCGCAGGTTCTTTTTGCCGTGAAAATCTTGCAAAACGCGCAGGATATAAGGTTCGCTCACGTCGATTTTTGCGATGGAGCCCTTGCCTTCGACGAAATCGCCGCGCTCAGCAATAGCCGCAAGCTTTTTGATCGCTTCGCCGTAAATCGGGCCGCCGCCGGGAAGACGCGGCGCCATCAACATTTTAAAGCCGTTCTGGTCGGGAGGATTGTGCGATCCCGTAATCATAAGCCCGGCATCGGCCATTTGATGATGGGTCGCAAAATAAAGCATCGGGGTCGGTCCAAGACCGATACGTTCAACACTCAAGCCGCAGGAAACCAAACCTTCGACAACCGCTGCTTCAAGCATCGGCGAGCTGGTGCGGCCATCATAACCGACAACGATCTTTTTGCCGCCTGCGCGCACGAGCATCGAACCAAAGGCGCGACCGATAGCCAGCGCTTCCGGCTCGCCCAAATTTTCGCCGATCGTACCACGAATGTCGTATTCGCGAAGAATGACGGGATCGACACGATAAGCGTTAGTCATGGCAGAGCCTCTTGAACCAGAATTGCAGAACGGCTTCTCATAAAGCCTTAGCGCCTTTTTGTCACGCGCCACGGCATAAGTTTCACCGTTTTTTATGTCTTTTTTCAGCCATCTCCTTGGCTTGAAAAGGAAATTGACGTTCCTTTTCTTTTCGTTCGATTTTCGAATTTCTTCAACTTTTCCTAAATGCAACAAGAACTTAAGCTGAGCTGAACCTGCTTGTGCGACAATAAAGATGGAAAAGTCTCATCTTATCTTAACAGTTGCAAGGGTAAGTCCTTGAGACGCACGGGACAAAAGGGATGCTTCAACTGCTTGGTCATAGGCCTTCACGGCCCTCTCTGCTCACAAGCTTGCGCCATCGTTCACAGCGCGGCGTGACGGCGGTTGAGTTCGCGCTCCTGCTCCCTGCGTTCATGCTGTTTTTGATCGGCATTGTTGAGATGTCACTCCTCCTTTTGACGCAGCATTTGCTGGAAAACGCGACGTTCAACGCTTCGCGTCTTGCAAAAACGGGCTATACGGCGACCGGCAAAACGCAAGAGCAAACCGTCATGGCGGAATTGACGCGACGGCTCAGCGGCCTCGGCCTTTTGATCGATACGGACAAAGTTACGCTGACGTCCGTTGCCTATGCCAACCTAAGCGACATCGGCCAACCGGATCAGGGCGAAACCAACACCTATGGCGGAGCGCAACAAGTCGTCGTTTATACCGTCTCGTATCCTTGGAAATTTTTTACGCCTTTGATTGGCAATATTGTCGGCGGTGTCAACCGGACCATAACGCTGACCTCTCGCATCGTGGTGCGTAATGAGCCTTATGACAATTAGCCTGTGGGGCCCTTGCCGCCGCACGTCAAGGAACCGCAAATCATTGGGCACGGCAGCGCTTGAGTTTGCGCTGACATTGCCGATCTGGATTCTGCTTTTGCTTGGCACGTCGGACGTTGCCATGCTGCTTTTGATTTCGCAGCGCGTAGATCGCATCGCCTATTCCGTCACCGATATTGTCACGCAGTCTAACGTCGTGACAAAAACGGATTTGAGCAACATTCTGCTCGCCACAGGCCAGCTTATGCAGCCGTTCACCTTTGGCGATAAAGGCGTCGTGATCGTCACATCGCTTTACAAACCAACGGGAAAAGCCTTGCAAATTAGCTGGCAATACACCGGTGGCGGCACGCTGGCCCGGGTGAGTAAAATCGGTAAAGTCGGCGACACGCCAACCCTGCCGACAGGGCTTTCTCTGAACGACAGCGATAACGTGATTATCACCGAAGTTTACTATGCCTTCACACCTATGTTCGCGAGCGCCAATATTCTCAGCGCGCGCGATCTTTACCGCCTGGCTGCCTATAAACCACGTCTGAGCCCGCTGATCACGCCGCCGACGTAAGGGAGAAAAAGCATGAAAAGCCCATCGATTTCTTTGGCTCCTTTCTTTAGCGCTTTCGCGCGCGAAGAAAGCGGCATGACGATCCCGCTTCTGGGCGTGACCTTTATGGTCTTGATCGGCCTTGTTGGGCTAGCCATCGACACGGCGCGGTATCAGCTTGTGCAATCGCGCCTCGCCTTCTCTCTCGACGCGGCAGGCCTTGCTGCCGGATCGACACTTAACACGACCAACCTCAACACCGAGCTGACGAAATACATGACCGTCAATTTTCCGAACGGTTATATGGGCGCTGCAACGCCAACTATTTCCGCAACGGTCAGCAGCGACAATCTCACCATTTCGCTGACAGCCTCGACATCTGTGCCAACGACGTTCATGGGACTCTTTGGCGTCAAAACATTGCCTATCGCGGCAAACTCGCAAATCACGCGCGAAACCTCCGGGCTTGAGCTTGTTATGGCGCTCGACATCACCGGTTCGATGAACAGCAACGGCAAGCTTTCCTCGCTGAAAACGGCAGCGACGTCGCTCATCAACATTCTTTATGGCAATCGCTCAACAGTCGATAAATTATGGGTCGGCCTTGTGCCATTTTCACAAGCCGTCAATATCGGCAAAACGCGCACAAGTTGGATTGATCAGACGAATTTTGCCACGCTGAACTGGGGACCCACGAGCTGGGGCGGCTGCGTCGATGCGCGCGACAGCAGCAACGGCGACATCACCGACACGACGCCATCGGCTCAGAAATACAAAGCTTATTATGCGCCCAGCACGGATAACCGCCCCTATCCCTACAACAGTTATTACTACACCTACACCAACAGGTGGGTTACGCAACGAGACTGGTACGGCAACCCCACGCAATATGCTTGGAACATTGGCACGACGCTAGGCCCGAATGCTTATTGCATGTCGGTCCTCACGCCAATGACGGCCGCCAAAGCGACCATCCTGAGCGGCATCAACGCGCTGGTTGCCAATGGCAACACGCATATCAACCTTGGTGCTGTGTGGGCCTGGAACATGCTTTCGCCGAACTGGCGCGGCCAATGGGGCGGCGAGATGGATACGGCTGGCTTGCCGCTCGATTACGGCACAGAGCACATGAACAAAGCCATGATCCTTTTGACGGATGGCGAGAACACGATGAGCCAGCCAATCTATACGGCCTATGGGTATCTCAGCGACGGCCGCCTTGGCACAACGAACAACACGACGACAGCGGATGCCAAGCTTGACAGCAAACTTTCAACCGTCTGCACGGCGATGAAAAACAAAGGCATCTATATCTATACGATCGCGCTTGGTGACTCGAGCGATATCAATGCGAGCACGCGCGCGCTTTTGAAAGGCTGTGCCTCGTCGGATAATTACTATTTTGAATCGCCGACAGCCTCGCAGCTTCAAACGGTTTTCAACGCGATCGCGGATTCTTTATCCAACCTGCGCGTAAGCCAATAAAAGTAACCCTAACGCGTTATTTTCCCTGTTTTTACGGGCATTTTAACCGTGCCTTTGGGGTAACGGCTTGCGTATGAAAGTAATTTTCCTATTGCACCTGCGAAGGTATTAATCTTAACATTAGGCGTTTTTAAAGAGATATCGTGTATTCTACACAGGTATTAAGCAAATAACTATTTTCAAGCGGAGACATACCATGACGCAAATGCAGCCCTCTTTCGCCACAAGCGGCGACCAAGTCAAAATCGTCCGCATGACGGACCGCCAGCGCGAACTGGACAAGCTTCCTTCCCCGAAAACCCGCCGTTGGGTCATGCGCCGCAAAGCGCAAGTCGTCACGGCCGTCCGCGAGGGCGTCCTTTCGCTCAACGAAGCGTGCGAGCGTTATTGCCTGTCCGAGGAAGAATTCCATTCGTGGGCTTCTTTGCTCGAGCATCATGGCGTCCATGGCCTCCGCGCGACGCGCATCCAAGAATATCGCGAACGTACGGATAACTAAGAAATACGAGAGGGCTGACCCTAGCCAAGAATGTGCCAGATTGTCACTTCGCGCGAATCCTTGTCCTCAAGCTCGCGCGAAGTCGGCACAGTAAGGGCCGCCAAACGCTCGACCCCTTCTTCTGGTACATAGGCGCGGCCAGGATCACCCATCAAAACCGTGATCCCCTCGCTGGCGCAAAGGCGCAGCCAGCGCAAAAGCCGAATACTCATCCTTTGTTCATAGAAAATATCGCCCGCGATGATCACATCGTAACCCTTGGGCGTTTGGTCGAGATTCATCGCACCACGGGTTGTCACAGCAACATCATTGGCGGCCGCGTTCATCTTTGTCGCCGCAACGGCGAAAAGGTCGATATCGGCAGAGGCCACGCTTTTTGCCCCCGCCTTCGCCGCCGCAATCGCATCCACACCGCTGCCGCAAGCGAAAGCCAAAACGCGCTTACCGCGCACATAGTCGGGTTCATCAAGGATAAACCGCGCCAGCCCTAGCCCCCCAGCCCATGGAAAAGCCCAAAAAGGAAAAGGCGGTTCTTCTTCGCCTTGCACCTTGGCCACGGCGCGCCATATAGCATCGGCGTTTTCGGCTTGATAAAGTTGAATCTCAGGCAAATAGGCGACCGGGGCCAATTTCGTTTCGGCCCTAATAAACACTTCGTAACTAAAACTCATGAAAGTTTTCCTAGAACAATAGCAAGGCAAATGAAAAAGCCCATATCCCGATTGCTTCGAAACCGTTTCAAACAATCAGCAGGATCGTCGGGATGCCACCCGGCAAACTGCCAAATAGCATGACACGTCGCGCACGCTATCCCTACCTCAAAACCGGGGCCCAAGGCTACGCCAGCGCCTGCCACCGCAACAAGTCCCAAAAACAGCGTATAGAAAACCGCAATGCCCAAACGGGAATAACGCCCCAGATAAAGCGCCAGCGACTTCACCCCCGCCAGAACATCGTCCTTTTTATCCTGATGGGCATAGATCGTGTCGTAGCCAAGCGTCCAAAAGACCCCCGCCGCATAAAGGGCAACGGACGGCCAAGTAAGCTTTCCGGCAACCGCCGTTCCGCCCAAAAGAGCGCCCCAGTTGAACGCAAATCCCAGAACAAGCTGAGGCCAGTATGTGACGCGTTTCGCCAGCGGATACACAACAACAATCGCCATCGAAGACAAGCCGAGACAAATGCTTAGCGCATTAAGTTGAAGCAAAACGCCAAGGCCACTACCAAGCAAAACAGCCAACAGCGCCCCAGCCTGCTTCACACTTAAAACGCCGCTAGCCAAAGGCCTTAGCTGCGTACGCTCAACCATTTGGTCAAGGCGGCGATCCCACAGATCGTTAATGACGCAACCGGCACCGCGCATGACAATCGATCCGAGCGCGAAAAGAAAAAGAAGGTCAAACGGAACCGGTTCCTCCGTCTTGGCCACGAGCAAAGTGCCCCACACGCACGGCCAGAAAAGAAGCCACGTTCCAATAGGACGATCCAGCCGCATCAGCCGGGCATAAGGCCGCAAAGCCGCCGGAAGGAAGCGGTCGATCCAATCGCCGGAAGGGATGTCGGTGTGAAGCACAAGGGTTCAGGGGGTCAGGGGTCAGATATTTAGAAAAACTAATCGCGATAGGCCCTCATAGCAAGCCTGACGCAAGACCTCTTCTGCCGGGCCGCTGGCATCCAAAACCGTCCAAGTTTTGGACGCCGTAATGCTATGGGCATTTTTTCGTCTATTTGCCCTTATGGTGTACAAACATTTCGTTTCATCCTATAGAATTATGCAGATGAATCAAAGGTACGGAAAAGCTTATTTCCTGCTCCCTAAATCCTGGCCGCTGAATCCTTTATGCTGAATTATATCTTTCGCCGCCTTTTGCTGATGATCCCGACCTTACTCGGCATCATGGTGCTGAACTTCCTGATCGTTCAGGCAGCGCCGGGCGGCCCCATCGAGCAAATCGTCGCCAAGCTGCAAGGCAACGCGGTCGAAGCAACCGCGCGCGTTTCAGGCGCTTCGGGCAACGAAGCCGCTGGGCCGGGCCAGAATATGCGCGAAAACAACACGGCCGCTTCGGCTGCCGTCTCTTCACGTTATAAGGGCGCGCAAGGCGTCGATCCCGAGCTGATCCTTGAGCTGGAAAAGCAATTCGGTTTCGATAAGCCGCTGCACGAACGTTTCTTTAAAATGATGAAGAACTATATCTGCTTCGATTTCGGCAAATCCTATTTCCGCGACGAAAAGGTCGTCGATCTGGTGCTCAACAAAATGCCGGTTTCGATTTCTATCGGCCTTTGGACAACGCTCATCGTCTATCTTGTCTCCATCCCGCTGGGCATCCGCAAGGCCGTGCGTGACGGCTCGCCCTTCGATATGTGGAGCAGCGCGGCCATTATTGCTGGCTATGCCATTCCTTCTTTCCTGTTTGCCGTTTTGCTCATCGTCGTCTTCGCAGGCGGCCGCTATCTCGATTGGTTTCCTTTGCGCGGCCTGACGTCCGACAATTGGGCCGATCTTTCGTGGCCCGCGCGGATCGTCGATTATTTTTGGCATATTGCCCTGCCACTCACGGCGATGGTAATCGGCGGTTTTGCCAGCCTGACGATGCTGACGAAAAATTCGTTTTTGGACGAAATCAGCAAGCAATATGTCCTGACGGCGCGCGCCAAGGGCCTTTCTGAAAACCGCGTACTTTACGGCCATGTTTTCCGCAACGCCATGTTGATCGTGATCGCCGGTTTTCCCGCCGCCTTTATCAGCACGCTTTTCACCGGATCGCTTTTAATCGAAGTGATTTTCTCGCTCGACGGCATGGGCCTTTTGGGCTTTGAGGCCGCCATCAACCGCGATTATCCCGTCATGTTCGGCACGCTTTATTTCTTCACGCTTTTAGGCCTTATCCTCAACCTGATCGGCGATCTGATGTATGTGGCCGTCGATCCCCGGATTGATTTCGAGTCACGTCAAACATGAGCGTTTTTTCTTCTCCCTCTCCGTTGGCGGCGCGGCGCTGGGCTAATTTTAAAGCCAACAAGCGCGGCTTTGTCGCGACGTGGCTTTTCTTGTTTCTGTTTATCGTCACGCTGGGCGCTGAGTTTATTGCGAACGACAAACCGCTTGTCATCGTAATGCAGGGAAAAACCTATTTTCCTGTTTTTGTCAGCTATCCCGAAACGGCGTTTGGCGGCGATTTTGAGACAGAGGCACGTTATCGCGATCCGTTCCTGATCGACCTGATCAAAGAAAAAGGCGGCACCGAAATCTGGCCGTTGATCCCTTATGCCTATAACACGATCAATTATAACCTTGACCAACCGGCGCCCTCGCCGCCATCGGCTGAAAATTGGCTTGGCACCGACGATCAAGGCCGCGACGTTCTGGCGCGGATGATTTACGGCTTTCGCATCTCGGTTCTCTTCGGCCTAACGCTCACGTTTTTCTCGACAATTCCGGGTGTCAGCGCAGGCGCGGTGCAAGGCTATTTCGGCGGCAAAACCGACCTTTTCATGCAACGCTTCATGGAGATTTGGGGCGGCATGCCGGTTTTGTACCTCCTGATTATCATGGCCTCGCTCGTGCAGCCGAACTTTTGGTGGCTCTTGCTTTTGATGCTGCTCTTTTCGTGGATGTCGCTTGTCTCCGTTGTGCGGGCTGAGTTCCTGCGCGCCCGCAATCTTGATTATGTGCGTGCGGCCAAAGCGCTGGGCGCGGACGACCTCACCGTCATGTTCCGCCACGTTTTGCCCAACGCGATGGTGGCAACCTTGACCTATTTGCCTTTCGTTTTGAACCACGCGATCACGACGCTCACGGCTTTAGATTTTCTTGGCTTTGGCCTGCCGCCCGGATCGCCTTCGCTGGGCGAGCTTTTGAACCAAGGCAAAAACAATCTGCAAGCGCCATGGCTGGGGCTCAGCGCCTTTGGCATTCTGGCGCTCATGTTGACCTTGCTAATCTTTATGGGCGAAGCTGTTCGCGACGGCTTCGATCCGCGCAAAGTTTTCGGACGGAGGCAAGGATGAGCCTTCTCAACCGCCTTCGTCATTCCGGAGCGCGGGACGGCTTATGGCCGGAACGCGAACCTGGAATCCCGTTTGTTTTTTCCTCTCGTGACATAAAACGGGATTCCCGCTTGCGCGGGAATGACGCGTCTTTATACAAACGGAGCCGCCCATGACGCTCCTTTCCGTTCAAAATCTGCGTGTAGCCTTCGGTGGTGTTGAGGCCGTTCACGGCATTTCCTTCACCATTGAAAAAGGCGAGACGCTGGCGCTTGTGGGCGAAAGCGGTTCTGGCAAATCGGTCACGGCGCTTTCGATCTTGCGCCTTTTACCCTATCCGCAGGCCAGCCATACAAGCGGCCAAATCACGTTCAAAGATCAGATCGTTTTAAACGTCGCCGATCCGAAAACGGAAACAGCCGTTCATAAGCTGCGTGGCAATAAAATCGCCATGGTGTTCCAAGAGCCGATGACATCGCTCAATCCGCTTCACACCATCGAAAAGCAAATTGGCGAAGTGCTGCGGCTGCATAAAGGACTTTCGCGGCAAGAAGCGCAAACCCGCACGCTGGAGCTTTTGCGCCTTGTCGGCCTACCCGAACCGGACAAACGGCTGAGCGCCTATCCGCACGAACTTTCCGGCGGCCAACGGCAACGCGTGATGATCGCGATGGCGCTTGCGAACGATCCCGATCTTCTCATCGCGGATGAGCCGACGACGGCGCTCGACGTCACAATCCAAGCGCAAATTCTCGCCCTTTTAAAAGACCTACAAAGCAAGCTAGGCATGGCGCTTTTGCTCATTACGCACGATTTGAACATTGTGCGCCACATGGCAGACCGCGTTTGCGTCATGAAGCATGGCGAAATCGTTGAGACAGGCGCAGCGCAAACGCTTTTCGCCGCGCCCCAGCATCCCTATACGCAAATGCTTTTGGCCAGCGAACCCAAAGGCGAAGCCGCGCCGCTCGCGCCAAATGCGCCGCTCGTGCTCAAGGCCGAGAATGTGCGCGTGCATTTCCCGATTTATAAAGGTTTCCTAAAACGCGCCACCGCTTATGTCCGCGCGGTGGACGGTGTGAATCTTGCCGTTCACGCGGGCGAAACCGTCGGCATTGTCGGTGAAAGCGGATCGGGCAAAACGACGCTGGGCCTCGCGTTGCTCCGGCTTTTGGATTCCAAAGGCTCCATCGCCTATCAAGGCCAAGCCATCGAAGCCTTCTCTCGCAAAAAAATGCGTCCCCTGCGCCGCGAAATGCAGATCGTGTTTCAAGACCCCTATGGCAGCCTCAGCCCACGGCTTACGATTGGCGATATTATTGCGGAGGGCCTCGACATCCACGGCCTTGCCGGAACGAAAGACGAGCGCGCGCAAAAGATCGAAGCGATCCTGAACGAAGTCGGCCTCGATCCGTCGATGAGCGGCCGCTTCCCGCACGAATTTTCCGGCGGCCAACGCCAGCGCATCGCCATAGCCCGCGCGATGATTATGAAACCAAAGCTTGTCGTTTTGGATGAGCCGACCTCGGCGCTTGATATGTCGGTGCAGGCGCAAATCATCGAATTGCTGCGCGCGCTTCAACGCACCTATGGCCTGGCTTATATTTTCATCAGCCACGATTTGCGCGTCGTGAAAGCTTTATCGAACAGCATTCTTGTGATGAAAGCGGGCCGCGTTGTTGAGCAAGGCGATGCCGCAACCCTGTTTGCCGCGCCGCAGGAAGATTACACGCGCGCGCTGTTAAAGGCTGCCTTTACGCACCCGGCGTCGTGATCGTGACGATGAAGCAACCTGCTGTCTACATCTTGGCAAATCAAAGAAACGGAACGCTTTATATCGGTGTAACAAGCGATCTCATCAAACGCATATCCGAACATAAAGGTCATACGAAAATAGGATTCACGTCCCATTATACCTGCAAAAATCTTGTCTATTACGAAATTTTCGACGATATGACGAATGCGATTGCAAGAGAAAAACAGCTTAAAGCTGGATCGAGAAAGAAGAAAATCGATCTCATCAAGAAGGAAACCCCACAATGGAAAGATCTATACGAAGGGCTTTTCTAATTTTCACGCCCTTACAAGCGACTCTGGATCGCCACGGCGCTTTGCGCCTCGCGATGACGAAGGGAAAGGCGCTCATTTTTTCAACCTTCATTGCGAGCGACCGCAGGGAGCGCGGCAATCCAGGGTCATAAGGACCAACGCTGGGCATAACGGCTCTGGATCACCACGGCGGGCTAAAGCCCACCTCGCGATGACGAATGTTGTTAGTTTTTATAATTGCGATGGTAAATATTATTTTGGCGTCGTGATCGTGACGAGCTGATAAAAGCCGCCAAAGATCGAACGTTTTTCGATTTGGCATTCCATGCCGCCGCGCGGAAGGAATAGTTCTAACGGGTTGTTCCAAAGCGACGGGGCAAACGGCTCCAGCACATAAAGCGGCGTATGCCAGATATATTTGAGCGGATGCCACCAGCGCGGCTTGCCAAACTCTGTGACATAAATCTTGCCGCCCGGCTTCACGACGCGAAACGCTTCAGCGAACGTCGCGCGGCGAACGTCTTCGGGCTGTTCATGGGGAAGAAAGAAAATCAAAGCGCGATCGAACATGCCGTCGGCAAAACCAAGATCAACGGCATTGCGATGCGTAAGCCGCACGATGCCGCGCTCGATAAACGAAGCCAATTTGCGCCGCGCGTTTTTCAGCTGTTCCGGCGCAACGTCGATCAGGTCAAGCGAACCTCCGCCCGCCGCGATACGCGCGGCAAGCATCGTTTCAAGCTGTCCATAGCAACAAGAGATTTTGATGGTTCGTCCGGCGATCGTCTCGCCCATAGCCCGCAACGTCGCATCGCGCAAAGGCCGGTAGAATCCCCAGAGAATCAAATTGACGAGCCATTCGCGCTCAAACAAATGCACAGCCCAAGGGCGCACATAAGCCCACCAATAGACTTTCTCAAGGTAAGAAGGAACGGCGATCCCGTCATCGGCATAAGGCGAAGCCTCAAGCGAAGGAGCAAGACCGCCTTGTGTCCTCACGACTTTTTGGATTCCTTGATCTTGCCTTCCTTGAAGACAACGTGCTTACGCACGCGCGGATCGTATTTCTTGAGCTCAAGCTTCTTGGTATTGTTCTTCGGGTTCTTTTTCGTGACATAGAAAACGCCCGTGCCAGCCGAGCTGACGAGCTTAATGTCGTTTTTTGCCTTAGCCATTGTCTCTACCTATTTCAAAACGCGCCGATCAGGGCCGCAAACACACATCGCCGCCCTCTAGCAAATAGAGCAGGCGCGAGGCTCGCAATGTCTCGAAAAGCGCCGCGTTTGTCAAGATTTCTTACTCTCCCGGAACGCAGAAAGCGCTCGATCCCGCGCAAAAGCATGATCAACAAGGGGTTTTGGATAGTTTTTGCCCAAAATAACGCCAGATTCAGCCAGACTTTCCGCCGACAAAAGCCAAGGGGCATGAAGCGCTCCGCCCTTGATTCCTTTTAATTCAGGCACATAGGTTCGCACATAGGCCCCATCGGGATCAAATTTCTTACCTTGAAGCACCGGATTGAAAATTCGGAAAAACGGCGCCGCATCGGCCCCACAACCCGCAACCCATTGCCACGAAGCCGCATTATTCGCCAAATCGGCATCGGCAAGCGTATCCCAAAACCAAGCCTCACCCTCCTGCCACGGCAAAAGAAGGTCTTTAACCAAAAACGAAGCGACGATCATGCGCACGCGATTATGCATCCATCCGGTTTGCCAAAGCTGCCGCATCCCGGCATCGACGATGGGATAGCCTGTCTGTCCTCTTTGCCACGCGCGAAGAGCCTCTTTGTCCTTGCGCCACGGCAAGGCGGCAAACGCTTTCTGCAATGGCTTTTCGGGCAAGCTCGGCGTTTCGAATAAAAGGTGATAGGCAAACTCACGCCACAAAAGCTCTTTGAGGAAAACCTCGCCGCCCGCTCGCGCTGCTGGGTTTTGCTCCATGGCAAGCAAAGCTGCGGCCCAAACCTGACGTGGGCTCAAAACACCAAAGGCCAAAAAAGGCGAAAGCTCCGATGTGCCGGCACGATCGGGGCTGTCTCGCGCGTCCCGATAAGCCGCCATGCGTTCATCAACAAAGCGAAGCAAGGTCGCACGCGCGGCCTCTTCGGTTAGACGAGAAAAGGAACGCAGGCCCGCCGCCCAATCTGGCCCTTGGGGTTCAAGCGCCCAATCCGCAAGCTTATCGCTGGACACAGCTTCTACGCCTTGGACCTTACGCGGCCCAGCCAACGGCAGGACAGGTGAAGGCGCAGCAAAACACGCCTTGGCAAAAGGCGTATAAACACGAAAAGGCCCGCCGCTTTTTGTTCGTATCGTCTCAGGCTCAAATAAGAGGCTAGAAGAAAAACAGCGCACCGCGAAATTCGGGCCCGCCAAACTCTCCATCTTCTTTTCCTGCGCGCGCCCATGCGGATCGTAAGCGCGAGAGAAAGCCAAAGCCGTTGCGCCCGTTTCGGCGGCCAAAACCTGCAAAACGCCAAAAGGATCACCCGTCCGCAAAACAAGTGGCGCTCCCACTTGAGCCAAACGCGCGATCAGATCGCTTAAAATCTGGTGCAAAGCCCATTGGGACGCGCCCCCTCGTTTCCATGGATCGGTAGGATCGCGGATGTAAACAGGAACAATGCGTCCACGCGCCGCCGCCCAAAGGAGCGCCGGATGGTCGATCAACCGCAAATCGTTGCGAAGCCAAAGAAGGGTTACGGGAATGCTCATACGCTCTAGTCTGCCCTAATGCGGCCTTTCTGCAAAGGCGTGACTTCAAGGCCTTGATCGGCTAAACCATTCTTGCTTCTGTTTTCCTCCGCTATGGTGACCTGCGTGTTCAAGATTCCGGCTCTTTCGGACGACGTTAAAACGTTTCTTTTGCGCCTCTTTGCGCTCATTGGCTTTTTAGCCCTCAGCGCTCTATTGCTCGGCGGACTTTATGTGCGGCACATGTTTGGCCCCGCACCAACGCCCAAAGCCCCGGCGAGCATGGTGCTTGAACTCGATTTCACACATCCGCTTGTCGAAAGGCCCAATGATTTCGCCTTATCGCTTGATTCTTTCATGGGCGAGGAGAAAGAAACGCCGCTTTTTGCCGTCGTGCGCGCCATTAACGCGGCCAAAGACGATCCGCACGTCAAAGGCATCGTTGCCAAATTCAACGGCGTTGAAGCGCCGAACCTAACGCAAGCGCAAGAAATAGCGACGGCGCTCAAAGCTTTTCGCACCAGCGGCAAGTTTACGATGAGCTTTGCGCCGAGCTATGGCACATTCGCCCATGGCAGCGCTCTTTATTATTTAGCCAGCCAATTTCAAGACATTTGGCTGCAGCCTGTCGGCTCGGTCAGCCTGACGGGTGTGGCGATCGAAGCGCCGTTTCTTAAAACGGCTTTGGCCTCCATCGGCGTCCAAGGTAACTTCATGCAGCGCGAAGAATATAAGTCCGCGATGGAGAATGCGACGCGTGACTCTTTTTCGCCGCCTGTGCGCGAAAACATGACGAGCCTGATTAAGAACGTCCAAGAACAAGTTGTCCAAGGCCTGAGCGAAAGCCTCAAAATCGCGCCCACCGCCGCCCAGAAACTTGTCGAGGACGGCCCGTACACATCAGGCGAAGCGTCCAAAGCCAAACTTATCACCCGGCTTGGCTATGCCGACGAATGGAATCAGGAAATCAAAAACAAAGCGGGCGCAAAGACCCAACGCGTCGATCCTGAAACCTATCTTTCTTTTGCGCCGCGCGACCAAAAGCCGAAAGCACAGGTTGCTTTGGTCTATGCGGAAGGCATTCTTTCCGATGCACCGCAAAGCGGTCCTGCGCGTTTAGCCGACGATGCCGTGATTGATACGGACGCGCTTGCCGGTGCGTTTGAAGACATCGCGAAAAACCCTAAAATCAAGGCGATTTTATTCCGCATCAACAGCCCCGGCGGATCGCCCAGCGCCTCGGAAACCATCCGCCGCGCAATGATCCGCGCGAAGGAAACAGGCAAACCCGTTTTCGTTTCGATGGGACAAGTTGCGGCCTCAGGCGGTTATTGGATCGCCATGGATGCCGACACCATCGTAGCAGATCCGGCGACGCTGACAGGTTCGATTGGCGTTTTGGGCGGCAAGTTCGTCCTTGGCGGCCTGTATGACAAACTCGGCATCAAGTGGGACACGCTGAGCACGGCGGACAACGCGCTTCTTTGGACGACGCGCAAACCGTTCGGCCCCAAAGAGCAAGCGCACATGAACGCCATGTTGGACGAAACCTATCAAACGTTCCTGACCAACGTGTCGAATGCGCGGAAAATTCCGATGGAAAAAATGTCCTCTATTGCCAAGGGTCGCGTTTTCACGGGCGAGCAAGCTTTGAAAATCGGCCTCGTGGACGAACTGGGCGGCATGGATACCGCCGTTGCCGCGATTAAACGCAAGCTGAACATTAAGCCGGAAGAAAAAATTGCGCTTGAGCTTTATCCGCCGCGCGAAACGGCACGCGAAACGCTGATCCGCATGATGCACACCTTGAACGCGTCCGATATCTTTTTCCGCTCGGGCCGTTTGGGTACATGGCTTGCGCCGCTGGCGGTAGAGTTGACGCAACCCAGCGCGGTGCGCGCGACGCTCCCCGTCTCCTTTGACCGCGTCGGCTGGTAAACAACTTTTATGAAAGTTCGTAGCCTTTTCGCTGGCGCTTACGTCAAGCCGTTACAGGATCAAACGCGCGCTTTTTTGGCGGTTTCCGCCTTGCCCGCCTTGTGCAGCTCGGGCCTACAGGTCATGGCCGTCGTTTATACCATCGCCGGGTTCGATCTGCCGACCGTGACGCTTTTTCATATGATGCGCCTCGGGATCGTCGGCTTTCTTATCATCCCGCTTTCTTTTTGGTTTTTGACGTTTCGCTCGGCGCGTTTACTTTTATCCCTGATGCAATTAATCGGGACTTTGCTTTTTCTAGCGGGCCCCCATTCAATTGTTCTGACAAGTCTTGCCTGTGGCCTCACGAGCGGGCCTTTCTGGGCTTTCTTCAGCCAACGCAATGCCACCGCCATGTCAACCGACAATCAAGGCAACGACGTCGCTTTTCTCAGTTATCTCCAAGTCATCGCCATCTGCCTTGGCACGTTTCTGGGCGGCCTTTTCCTTAAAGGCGATTTCTATATGCAGGCCGTCTTGATCTCCAGCGTCGGCCTTTGGCTTTCGACGATGCTTTATGTTCGCAAGCTGCCATCCGACAACCGCGCCGCCAAAGCAATGGCCTTTATCCATTTCCGCCGTCCAGCAAACAAGCTTACGCTTGCCAGCGCGGTTTTATTTTCGCTGTCCGATAATGGTCTCCCGACTTGGATGAGGATCATCGGGCTCTCACCGCTCAGCGCCGGAACCATGTTGGCGCTACGTCCGCTTATGGGAGCGCTGCTCACCCCCCTTGCCGGACACCTTATTAATAAGGGCGGCCTAGGCGCTGGCCAAGTCGGTGGCCTTGCGGCAGCGATTGGGTGGCTCATCGTCGCTTTGGCGCCAGCTCATCCATGGCTACTTCTGCCCGCTATCGCGTTCTTGACCGTCAGCGTCAGCATGATAGGCCCGATGGAATTGAACCGCTGGTTCAAACGGCGCGCCGTTCCCGCCATCATGGCGCGCGAATGGCTTTTAGCTTTCGGGCGATGCGTTTCGTTTCCGACCATCATCCCCGTTATCTTTGCCGCGCCTGCTTTATTCCCCTTTATGGGCGTGGCAGTCGGTCTCGGATTCGTTTTTGGATCGAAGAAAAAGCGCCGCAAATAAGCGGCAGTCGCGGTTACACGGCCAGCGCAGCGCGAACGGCAGAGCAGTCGCCGCACAAACAAGCGGCAGTCGCGGTTGCGGGTAGCGAAGCGAACCGCAGAGCAGTCGCCGCACAAACAAACAAGCGGCAGTCGCCGCTTATTTGCACCCTTTGTTGTTCAGCCAGATTAAAGCGTTTTTTTAACTACATTTGAGGAATGCTGCGTCCGAGGCTAAACTGTCCCATCGCACGAGCTATATTGGCTTCTCGACGCGTTTCGTATTTGGTGGGGTCAAACCCGAAATAATTGTCTTCCACAACATCGGTAAGAAAACGGGCGGAAAGCTCAAAAGCAATTCGTCGCGTTGCTTGCAAGAACAGGCCTCGCTCATCGACTTGGCTAGACCCTTTCGCATAACCAGCAAAGGCTGCGTCAAACAGAGGCATATCCATCTTAGCATGGACATCATCCTCGCTTGTCAGATTGCACCATGATCGAAGGGCATCGCCGATATCGACAAATCGGTCATGTTCGAGCAGCGTGTCAAAGTCGATCATGCCAACGGCGTTATTGTTCTGATCAAACAGAAGATTTGATATCTTAAGATCCCCATGGATTAATTGCTTTGGCGCTTCGATAATAATCTTGGGTAGATCCGTTAATATCTCGCGAGCCGTTTCTTGCAAAGAAGCGGGGAGTTTATCAGCAACGGCGCTCAGACGTTTAAGGACGTGTTCAGTATCATGAAAATGCGGAATACTTCCGACAGGCGTATAATGCAGCTTTGCTAGTTCATTATGAAGCTGAGCAACTAAATATCCAGCCTGATAGGCCATTGCCTTTCGATCAGCAACACCGGCTTCACCGAAAGAATTAAAGGTTTTCCCTTCCATCCACGGATATAAGCGCCACCGTTTCCCGAATTGATCCCGCACGAGAGACTGGCCATTTGAAGCACGAACAAGCGAAGGAACGTGCATGCCTGCTTTATGAAGACCATCGGTCACTATGCGCATATCTTCAACAGCAAGGTCGGATATGACATCGTGAAGACGCTGAAGCGTGTATTTTTGATTATCAGCCGTAACGCACAACGTCATATGAATTAAGCCGTCATTCATTCTCTCGGCCGTCTGGAAATCATGAATTTTAAATTGCTTGAGAACATCTCTGATTTCAGGATACTGCGTTTCTTTTATTGATGACATGCGCTAAAACTCCTCAATTGAACATGCCGGAAAACGGCTTGGTTGATGAAAATCAGGTTCTTTTCCAGGCAAGGGCGACCAGCATAAATAGCGGCGCGATTCATGCGGGCCAACAATCACATAATTATTTATGGAATGTACACCAGCGGGCACCATTTCCCACGGAATAAGGATGCTGCTTTGCCAGCGATCCCCGCCACAATCCGAGCAGTAAGTAATTTCTGGGGAAAAATTAACATAAGCGTCGTCTCTTTCACGCGGTGCTTTAAATGAGAATACCAAAAAGTGCCCCGCAGCCCCAAGTTCAACCTCAAGGTACTTCTCTTTGCCAACGAGAAAACACTCAACGACGTCATATTCCCAAAGACCGTCCACTCTTGTGCCTGACGGCGCGCTCGGATTATTCGGATTCGTTTGATTGGGAAGCTCTGCCGTTAGGCGCAGACCGTTCTGTTCCCTTGAAATCTGGATTGTACCATGGAGCCGCCCATCGGGACACGGCGTACCGTCCCAGAACTTTTCTATTTCAAATAACACCTGTGTCCTCCAAAATGAGATTTCCCATTCTTGGAAACGACATACTTAAAAATGCTTAAAAACGCAAACGATAACGTAAAAAGCTAGGCCCCTTTTACCGTCCGTCGCGGCGGCGGTCGGGATTAAAATTTTCAAGATAATTGCGCGGCACGAACTTTTTCTCGTTCGGCGCTTCGATGCTAGTGGCCCAGCCCTGCTTGTGCGCAAAAGCTTCCGCCTCAGCGCAGCTGGGGAAAGCCAACCGCCCCCGCATCGAGGCAAACGGATCGTCCGCCGCAATCCATCCCATCAAAGGCTCTGGCGCGCGCGGCCCTAACTCTGGTTCAATACGCCAGACCTGCGGCGCGCTGCTGCCCGCGGATTGCGTCACCGAAATCGAAGGCCTGAAAATCCGTACACGCATTTCGCAAAACCCCTTGTCCAAGCTATTAACCATTTAAATCATACCTTATCCGCGACTTTTCGCAAGAATCCCGGCCGACGCCCCCTTTACATACCGCACTTGTGTGGTATGAAATAAGTATCGTTAACGGCTCTTGCGTGATTTATGCCTCTTCTTCCCCTTGGATCCGATCAGCTCAAGATTGGTGACCGTCTTTTTCAAGCTTGTTCGCGCCTTGTCTGCGGGCAACTTGTTCTGATACGTTTTGACGTGAAAAGCGACGGCGACGAAGGCCCGGACGACGGGGCCAACCATATCCACCCGGAAGAGGCCTTCCACTTCGATTTTAAGCAAAACCCATTCTTTGAATGCTGTTATAACTAAGCTTATGTCCGATTCTCTGTCTCCCTGCGTTCCTTATGACTTTCCCGCCGACTCGAAAAACTGGTCACGCATAGCCTTGGTTGGCGAAGCGCCGGGCAAAGAGGAAGCGCGGCTTGGCCACCCGTTTGTCGGACGCAGCGGCCAATTGCTGGACGGCGCGCTTGCCAAAGCCGGGATCGACCGCAAGGCTTGCCTTGTGGCCAACGTCTTTCGCACGCAGCCGCCGGGCAACAAAGTCGGCCATTTCTTTTCCTCACGCCGAGCCGCCAAAGAGGCAGGCCAAGCGCTATTCGAGGAAATGGGCTCTTTTGGCAGCGCTTGGTGCCTTCAGGAATATGAGCCAGATATCAAAAACTTAGCCGAGACTCTTCAAGCTCTTTCTCCGCGCATTATCATTGCCTTGGGGCGCACACCTTTTTGGGCGCTGACCGGCGAGGATGGCCTTTTGCAAAAAGTTGGGGGGCGCTTTCCCTGCCGCCTTGCCCCCGGGCTTACGGTTGTGCCGACCTATCACCCCAGCTTCATCCTAAGGGGCAATTGGAAGCTTCAGGAGCCATGGGGTAACCATTTAATGTTCGCTGCATCGCAATAGAAAGAAAGCAACCTTTTGTGGCTATTGGGTAACGGACTCCTTGCATCTTGCCGCCAACCGGGGCTAATCATTCTGCGTTAGCCAAGAAAATGTTAAGGGTGAAATCCCTTTCGGCACGCGAAGCCATAGAGCCTGCGCGTCGGTGGGGTTTAGTTCATTACGGTTTGTTGCAGGAGAGTTTGCTTTGAGTACACCGCCGAAGATGGCCAAAGGCCAAGATCGTTCTCTTCCCGATAGCGCGAACGAAGGCTGCGCCCTCGATGCGACCGAAGTCAGCCCGCCTTTGGCTGTAACGGGAACGCCTCTCCTTGATGCGATTCAGTCCGTTGAGGACTTACGCAAACTTCCTGGAAACAAGCTTCAACAGCTTGCCGATGAAATCCGCTCGGAAGTCATCCACACCGTTTCAACGACGGGCGGCCATTTGGGCTCAGGCCTTGGCGTGGTCGAACTGACCGTCGCGCTTCACTATGTATTCAACACACCGGAAGACACCCTGATCTGGGACGTCGGCCACCAAGTTTACCCGCACAAGATCCTCACGGGCCGTCGGAGCCGGATGCGCACGCTGCGTCAAGGCGGCGGGCTTTCGGGCTTCACAAAACGCACCGAAAGCGAATTTGATCCGTTCGGCGCTGGCCACAGCTCGACCTCGATCTCAGCCGCGTTGGGCTTTGCCATCGGACGCGACTTTAAGAAAAAGAAAAACCAAGTGATCGCCGTTATCGGCGACGGTTCGATCAGCGCAGGCATGGCCTATGAAGCGCTTAACAACGCGGGCGCCTCGGATTCACGCCTGATTGTGATCTTGAACGACAACGATATGTCGATTGCCCCGCCGACGGGCGCCATCAGCGCCTATCTCTCGCGCATCGCCTCCTCAAAGGAATATCGCAACCTGCGTTCGCTGGCCAAAGAGTTCAGCAAAATCTTCCCGCGTCCGATCACGGAAGCAGCGCGCAAGGCCGAGCATTATGCGCGCGGTCTTGTGACAGGCGGCACGTTGTTCGAAGAGATGGGCTTTTACTATGTCGGCCCCATCGACGGCCATAATTTCGAGCATTTGATCCCCGTTTTGGAGAACGTCCGCGACGATCCAGCTGGCGGTCCGGTTTTGATCCATATCGTGACGGAAAAAGGCCGTGGCTATGCCCCCGCCGAAACCGCGCCCGATAAAATGCACGGCGTTGTCAAATTCAACATCGTCACCGGCGCGCAGGACAAACCGAAAAACTTGCCGCCCTCTTACACGCGCGTTTTTGGCGACACGCTTACGAAACATGCCGAAAAAGATGACAAAATCGTCGGCATCACGGCGGCTATGCCCGCTGGCACAGGGCTCGATCTTTTGGGCAAACGGTTCCCAGAACGTCTTTTTGACGTGGGAATTGCCGAACAACACGCCGTGACGTTCTCGGCAGGCCTTGCTTGCGAAGGGCTCAAGCCTTTTTGCGCGATTTATTCGTCGTTCATGCAGCGCGCCTATGATCAGATTATGCACGACGTCGTTCTGCAAAAGCTCCCGGTTCGTTTAATTCTGGATCGTGCGGGCCTTGTCGGCGCGGACGGCTCGACGCATGCCGGTTCGTTTGACCTTGCTTTTATGGGCTGCTTGCCCGACATCACGATCATGGCGCCTTCGGACGAAGTCGATTTGATGCACATGATCGCCACAGCCGTCGCCATGGACGATGGCCCCTGCGCCATCCGCTATCCGCGTGGCAATGGCATCGGGCTTGAAATGCCGGATCTGGGCACGCCGCTTGAAATTGGCAAAGGCCGGATTGTCAAGGAAGGCAGCAAAATCGCTATCTTGAATCTTGGCGGTCGTATGACCGAATGCCAAAAAGCCGCCGAAGACCTCGACGCGCGCGGTCTTTCGACGACCATCGCCGATATGCGCTTTGCCAAACCGCTCGATTTGGACATGATTTTCCGCTTGGCGCGAAGCCATGAGGTCGTCCTGACCATCGAGGAAGGTTCCATTGGCGGCTTTGGCAGCCACGTCCTGCACCACTTGGCGAATAAGGGACTGATGGATCACGGGCTTAAAATTCGCTCAATGACCCTTCCTGACATCTTCCAAACTCAGGACACACCCTATAAACAGTACGAGGAAGCGGGCCTTAACGCGAAGCACATCGTCGCGCAGGCGCTCACAGCCTTGGGCCAAGAAAAGGAAGCGTACGCCACGTTGGAGGCCTGAATTCCGCCTCATTCCTTTGTCATGAAATCAAAATAGACGAACACCCCACCTTCTTTAAACTCAAGGAACAGGTTGACTATGATCCGTTTTCGCCTCCCCGCTCTGCTCGTCCTGCTGGCCACGATCTTGGTCGCACCAGCTCAAGCAGCCGACACGCCTGCCATGGCCGTCGTGCACACCTTTTATGACACCTTGGCTGCAACCATGAAGGAAGGGCCGCAATTGGGCTTTGAGGGCCGCTATAAAAAGCTCGACCCCGCCGTGACCAAGGCGTTCAACCTGCCTTTGATGGCGCGCCGCGCCGTCGGTCCCAAATGGGCCAGCCAATCGCCGGACGATCAAAAAGCCCTTATCGAGGCGTTCTCGCACTTCTCGATTGCGACCTATGCCAGCCGCTTTAAAAAATTCGACGACGAAAAGTTCGAAGTTATCAGCGAAAAGCCCTCGACGAACGGCACGATCATGGTCGAAACCAAGCTGATCCCCAAGGACAGCGATGCCGTGACGCTCAACTATCTCGTCATGAACGACGAAACGGGGACACCGCGCATTATCGACGTCTATCTTGACGCCGCGATCAGCGAGCTGGCCACGCGCCGCTCGGAATTCAGCGCCGTCATCGAACGCGACGGGTTCAAGGCTTTGGTCGCCTCGCTCGCCAGCAAGGCCCAAAACATGGCCTCGCCGAAGCCCGCCGGTTAAGAAATCTGCGGAAACTTTTTCCGCCTTTTTGCGATGACGCCCGCCCTTTGGCGGGCGTTTTCGTATCGAAGGATGCCTATTTTCTCACGCGCCCGTTCATGCTCTAATGCGGGCCGTCTTAAAAGGGAGTTTGGTCATGAAGGCCTACCGCCGCACGGCGCTTGTTTTGTTGATTATCTTTGCCGCTAACTTCGCCCTTTGGGCCGCCGTCAATCAAGGCGCGCTGGGAAGGCCGTGGGGCGGCAAGCTCAATTCGCTGTCCTATTCGGCATGGCGCGAAGATGACGAAAGCACGCGCCCCACCGATCAACGGATCGAAGAGGACATGCGTCTGTTGGCCACGAATGCCAGCGCCATTCGTCTTTATGGTTTATCGAATGGCCTCGATAAAGTCGTCGATATGGCGGAACGCACAGGCCTTAACGTCTATCCGGGCGCGTGGATCAGCCCCAATGATCGCACCAATAATGAAGAAATAGACCGTCTTATCCGCGTGGCCACAACGCACACGAACATCAAACGCGTCCTTGTCGGCAACGAAGCCGTGCTCCGCGACGACGTGAAGCCTGAAGCCCTGATCGGTTATATCGAACGAGTCAAACGCCACCTAAGCATCCCTGTCTCAACGGCGGAGCCGTGGCACGTTTGGCTTAATCACCCAGAGCTTGCCCGCTCGGTTGATTTTATCACCGTGCATATCCTGCCGTACTGGGAAGGCATTCCGGTGGACGGCGCGCTTGATTACGTCAAGTACCGCCTCGACCAATTGCAGGCTGCTTTCCCGAACAAGCACATTTTCCTCGGCGAAGTCGGGTGGCCCAGCGAAGGCCAATGGGTCAAAGGCGCAGAACCGTCCAAAATCAACCAAGCGCGCTTTATCCGCGATTTCTTGAACTATGCCTCTGAAACGCGGCTTGATTACTCCATCGTCGAAGCCATCGACGCGCCGTGGAAGCGCGGCATCGAAGGAACCGTTGGCGCGCATTGGGGTTTGTGGGACGCCTCGCGCCACGCCAAGTTCGCCATGAGCGGCATCGTTGTCGAAACCGCGCGTTGGATGTGGGGGTGCCTTGTCACAATCCTGCTCGCCTTTTTCCCCATCCAATGGTTTGTGCGCCGCCGCCAAGATCTCAAATTTATGGGACTGGTTTTCTATGCTGGGTTAATCCAAAGCGTTTGTTCGCTTCTTGTATGGGCGACCATGGCGGCTTTGGAAGAAAAGATCATCAACGCCAACACCATTTCATGGGCTGTGTTGATCGGCTTTCAGGTCGTTTTGCTCGCGCTGTTGCTCGTAGATGGCTTTGAGCTCACCGAAGTCGTCTGGGCCAACCGCAAGCGCGCCTTTAAAGCCCAAGACAAAGAGCCGGGCCCCGATGCGCCGATGGTTTCGATCCATGTGCCTTGCTATAACGAGCCACCGCACATGGTCATCGCGACGATGAACGCGCTCGCCAAAATGGATTACCCGAATTTCGAAGTCTTGATCGTGGACAACAACACGAAGGACGAAGAGGTTTGGAAGCCGCTTGAGGCGCATTGCAAAAAGCTGGGCGCACGCTTCCGCTTTTTCCATCTGCCGAACTGGCCAGGTTATAAGGCAGGCGCGCTCAATTTCGCGCTCAAGGAAACGAACCCCGAAGCGCAAATTGTCGGCGTGATCGACAGCGATTATCTTGTCGAAAAGAACTGGCTTCGCGCGACGACGCCTTATTTTGAAAAGGAGTCCGTCGCCATTGTTCAAGCGCCGCAGGATTACCGCGACGGCGGTGAAAGCTTGTTCAAACGCATGTGCTATTGGGAATATGCGGGCTTTTTCCACATCGGCATGGTTCAGCGCAATGAGCGCAACGCCATCATTCAACATGGCACGATGACGTTGATCCGCAAGGCGACGTTGCAAAATGTCAAGGGCTGGGCTGAATGGTGCATTTGCGAAGATGCCGAGCTTGGCCTGCGTTTGTTTGAAAAAGGCCTTGAAGCCATTTATCTCGAACAATCGTTTGGCCGTGGGCTTATCCCCGATAGCTTTGGCGGTTATAAAACGCAGCGGTTCCGCTGGGCCTATGGCGCGGTGCAAATCCTGAAGCGCCATTGGCGCGCCATGAGTGAGAACAAAGGTCTTGCTGGAAATAAGCTGACGCGCGGTCAACGTTATCACTTTGTTTCAGGTTGGCTGCCTTGGTTTGCCGATGCGGCACATATGGCGTTTGCGCTGGCCGCTATTTTCTGGTCGGGGCTTTTGCTCCTCCGCTGGGTTGAGTTTCCACCAGCCGTCTTTCTTGTCCCGACGCTCAGCGTCTTTGTGTTCAAGGTCGTGGCGGGCTTGTGGCTTTACCGTGAGCGCGTGAAATGCGGCGTCCTTGATCGCATCGGCGCAGCCATCGCGGGTATGGCGCTCACGCACGCCGTTGGCCGCGCGGTATGGCAAGGCCTTTTCACTTCGGGCAAACCGTTCATCCGCACACCAAAATGCGACGACAGACCCGCCGCGGTGCAAGGTCTTTTGATGGCGCGCGAAGAATTGGGGCTTTTGACGTTCCTGATCGCCGAAGCGATTGCGATCCTTATCTTCTTCACGCCATCGAACCAAAACGCTTTGCTCTGGTCGGGCATGCTGATGGTGCAAACGCTGCCCTATTGGGCCGCTTTGATAACCTCCATGACGAACGTGCTCGGCAAAAAAGCAGCCTAAAAGGCTCCTTTGGAACGATAAAAAAAGGCCCGGAGAAATCTCTCCGGGCCTTTTCTCTTTGAAAGAACCGCTTGCGCGATTACTTCGTGGCAGCGCCCTTAAGCTTCGAGAGCGCGCGAACCTTCACGCGGACAGAAGCGGGCTTCGCAGCGGCCTTCATCATTTCGCCCGTGGCCGGGTTACGGATGAGCGTGCCAGCCTTGCGGGCCGGGACCTTGCGCAACGTAATCTTGAACATACCAGGCATCGTGAATTCGCCAACGCCCTTCGGATGAACAGCACCCATCATCACGCCTTCAAGCGTGGCGACCATCCCAGCCGCGACTTTGCGGGGAACGTCGTTCGCTTCAGCGATCAAAGAGACAAGCGCCGACTTGGTGAGAGTTTCCTTGACCGGGCGGATCGGCGCAGCGGCCTTGGCAGCTTTTTTCGTAGCCATATGTTTTGCTCCTTTGGTTGAACGGATTCTGAAAGGACAAAACGTCACCGTCAGAATCACTTCCGTCGATATTATCATCAGCGCAAGGTCGCGCAATCAAACTTGCAACGAAAAAGCCGTAAAAACGGGCCTGAAATCACTTTTTTACGCATAAAGTCCTTAAAATGCGGCTTTTCCGCAACGCCTTTTCCTCTTGCAAAATCAAAAAGGCGCTTTCTTTGATTCGTATCGGCCCGTGTTTTACGGCATAAAACGAAGATTCGCCGTCGCGCGCGCACCGTGCTACAAAGGCCCCATGAACACAAAACGAAATATTCTGATTATCGGCGCAGGCCCGGCGGGCCTTTGCGCCGCCGAAACGCTGGCGCAAGAAAACGTCACCGTCACGCTTTATGACCGTATGCCAACGCCCGGACGCAAATTTCTGATGGCGGGGCATGGCGGCCTGAATCTCACAAATGCGGAACCGCTTGAAAAACTGCTTACGCGCTATCAAGCGCCAAACGCGGCGCTAAGCGCGGCGATCCAAGCCTTTCCACCGGAAAAGCTGCGCGCCTGGGCCGATGGTTTGGGACAAGAAACGTTCGTCGGCACAAGCGGCCGCGTGTTTCCCAAGACCATGAAAGCCGCATCGCTGATGAAAGCTTGGCGCGAAAGGCTCGAAAAACAGGGCGTTTCCTTCGTTCTGAACACCCGCTGGCTGGGATGGAACGAGGATGGATCGCTTCAATTCGAGAACGAGAGCGGAATTTTTACCGCCCCACGCCCCGACGCGCTTTTAATCGCGCTGGGCGGCGTTTCATGGCCTGAGCTTGGCTCCGATGGTGCGTGGATTGATTTTTTCCAAAAACAAAAGATTCCGTTTGCGCCGTTTGAGCCCGCCAATTGCGGTTTTATCGCGCCATGGTCAGCGCCGTTCGCGGAAAAGTTCGCAGGCCATCCGCTGAAGCCCGTTACGTTGTCTTTTGCGGATCGCACGATCCAAGGCGAGCTGACGATCACGAGCCAAGGATTCGAAGGCGGCCCGATCTATGCGCTTTCCGGCCTTTTACGCCAAGCGATCCAAGAAAAGGGCGAAGCCTTCCTGCATCTCGACCTGCGCCCTAGTTTTTCGCAAGACGCTTTAGCCAAGCGGCTCAGCGTCGCGCGCGGCAGCCAATCCTTTGCAACCTTTCTGCGCAAAGCGGGCGGGCTCTCCCCCGAAGCCATCGGGCTTTTGCGTGAAAGCGCGGGGCCTCACGAAAAGCTCCCCGGCAACCCGCAAAAGCTGGCCGCACTTATCAAAGCCTTGCCGGTCCGCTTGACCGCAACGGCAGATATAGAGCGCGCCATTTCCTGCGCCGGGGGCGTTAAGTTCGAAGCGCTTGACGAACATTTCATGCTCCGCGCCCATCCCGGCGTTTTTCTGGCTGGCGAAATGCTGGACTGGGACGCGCCGACAGGCGGCTATCTTCTGCAAGCGTGTTTCAGCACGGGTTTTGCAGCGGCCAGCGGCCTTTGGACTTGGCTTTCCGGGATGGCAACGAAAGCTTAACTTAAAGATGAGAAAAGAAGAGGTTTCCTTTTCTCTTTCGAAAGGAAGGCTCTTCCCATGCCAACACATGATGTCGGCCTGCTATCGACCCTCGTCATCAGCCTTGTCGCCGCTTTTGCGGGCGGCCTTGGCATGCGCGCCTTGGGCCTACCGCCTCTTATCGGCTATTTAGCGGCGGGGATCGTCATCGGCCCCTTTACGCCCGGGGTTATTGCCAATCAAACCATCGCGAATGAATTAGCCGATATCGGCGTCGCCCTGCTTCTGTTCAATATTGGCATGCATTTCTCGTTCAAGGATTTGCTTGGCGTGCGCAAAATCGCCGTGCCGGGCGCTTTGATTCAGGTCACCTTTGCAACCTTGCTCGGCACGATTGTGGCCGCCCTTGTCTGCCATACGGATGTGCTTTCTTCTGTCATGATCGGCCTGGCCCTCGCCGTCGCCAGTACGGCCGTCGCCACGCGCGTTTTAGAGGAACGCCGACAGGTCAGCGCCTTATCAGGCCGCGTCGCTTTGGGTTGGCTCGTCGTTCAGGATATGATCGTCATCATCGCGCTTGTCTTTTTGCCCCTGCTCGGCGCAGCAGACACCATGCAGCCGCATGCGCTCTTGGCCTCTTTAGGCAAAACGGCGCTGCAAATAACGGGCTTTGTGTTTGTCATCGGTTTTGGCGGACGACGTTTCATTCCGGCTTTGCTGAATTACGTCGCCCGAAGCGGTTCGCGTGAGCTATTCACGCTTTCGGTCGTCGTCACGGCGCTTGGCATTGCCTATGGCTCAGCGCTTGTGTTCGGTGTTTCGCTCGCGCTGGGCGCTTTTTTCGCAGGCATCGTGATCGGCGAAAGCGATCTGCATCATCATGCGGCTTCCGAAACGCTTTCAATGCAGCAAATTTTTACGATCCTTTTCTTCGTTTCCATCGGCATGCTGTTCGACCCGCATGTGCTTTGGCAAAAGCCCATCGAAATCGCCGCGCTTTTGGCCGTTATCTTGTTCGGCACAGGGTTCGTCACCTTTCTTTTGCTTATCAGCCTGCGCGTCCCGCTTCATGCGGCGGCTTTGGTCGGTAGCGCCTTTGCTCAAATTGGCGAGTTTTCCTTTGTGCTCAGCGCGCTGGGCTACGAAAGCAAGCTTTTCAGCGCAACCGAACGCGATATGATCGTCGCCGTCGCGATCCTTTCCATTGTAATCAATCCGATCATCCTCGCCGGAAGCCGCCGTTTTGTCCGCTTTGTCAACGACCGGAACTTGCTGGCCAAACTGTGCCCCTCCTGCACCGAGAAAAACGTGCAGGAAGCCGAAACGGAAGCCACGCATGCCATCCTTGTCGGCGGTGGCCGCGTGGGGAGCGTTGTGGCCAAAGCGCTGCGCGAACAGAACTTTCCCTATATCGTTGTCGAATCCGACCGAATTCTAACCGAGAAACTGCGGAAGAACGGCGAAAAGGTCATCTATGGCGATGCCGCGCGCGAAGCGGTGCTTCGCGCGGCCAAGCCGGGAAAGGCGAAGCTCCTTATTATTACGATTCCGGATTTTTATTATGCGCAGCAAATTATCCGGCAAGCGCGCAAAACAAATCCAGATATCGAAATCATCATACGAACGCATTCCGATGATGAAATTCGGCAAATGAACCGCCTTGGTATCGGCTTAACAGTCATGGGCGAACGCGAAACGGCTTTTGCTATATCGTTCCACGCGCTTCAAAAAATGGGGCTTGAAAACGCACAAACACGCGCCGCTGTTTCCGTTTTGCGGGAAGAGTTTTCTATCACAGCGCCTCAAGACAAGCCCGCATCCAATTGAATAATTATAATATTTTATAATTATTCTCCAACGTACGCCCCCACTATAAGGAAAGTTTCGCTTTGTTCATAGTTTGTTAAAGGCGTTCCTATACCGTAACGCCTAGCATAGATGCCAGTTTCCAACGGACAACCCAAGGAGAAGTAAAGATGTTCACCCGTTTTCTCAAAGAGGAAGAAGGCGCAACGGCTATCGAATACGGCTTGATCGCCTCGTTGATCGCCGTGGCCATTGTGACAGCACTCAGCCTGCTTGGCGATAAGTTGAAAGGTGTCTTCACCACGGTGACGAACAACCTGAACAGCTCAAGCGGTGCAGCCGCCAGCGGGTCATAAGACGACCTCAGCTAAATATCCAAGAAAAACAGGGATCAGGATTCTTCTTGATCCCTGTTTTTTATGCCTTTTGGCCACCGCACGCCATTCACCACCTGTTAAGCATAACCGCGCCATACTGACCTCCATTCTCCTTTTGCGCCAAAGAGATGTTTATGGAAATGGAAGTCTTACATAAGGCCACACTCGGCCTTGCCAGCTTCGTTCTGCTGCTCGCAGCAGCCAGCGATGCAAAGTCGTTCCGCATCCCCAATCTGGCGTCGATTGTTCTGATCGCCCTTTTCCCGGCTTTTGTTCTAACGTCCCCTACCGACATACCATGGAAAGAGCATCTGGCCGTCTTTGCGCTCATCTTTGCGATTGGCTATGCCCTCTATGCCAAAAAGTTCGCAGGCGCAGGTGACATCAAACTCGTTTCGGTTCTGAGCCTTTGGGCTGGGCCGCTCTTTACGGGAACATTTTTGTTCGTAACGGCGCTGGCCGGAGGTATCCTGAGCCTCGGGATCGGCCTACAGGTTTTCTTGAACCACCGTTTCAGTAAGAGCCAAGAAAAGTTGAAGCTCTCCCAAATTCCTATTCCCTACGGCGTCGCCATTGCCGTTGGGGGCTTGTGTATGCTTGCCCTCATGTCCCATCAAGACCTTCTGGCCATGGTTTAAGGAGCATTCCCGATGCCGGCTCGTAAAATTATCCTCCTCGTTATCGCGCTGCTGATTGCTGGCGCGACCGTCTTTTTGGCGCGGCAAATGCTGGCCTCAAACAACGCGCCGGGCGCACCCGTTCAACAGGCCGTCAAACCGATGACGGAAATTCTTGTCGCCGCCAAAGATCTTCCCGCCGGAACGCTTTTAAAAGAGGCCGATGTGAAGTGGACACCGTGGCCCGCCGAAAACGGCCTTGATAGCTATGCCGTCAAGGGCAAGGCGACGACGACCGATTATCTTGGCACCGTCGTGCGCTCTGGCCTGCGCACAGGCGAACCGTTGATGACAAACCGGGTTGTTAAACCGGGCCAAAGCGGCTTTATGGCGGCCGCCCTTGTCCCCGGGTTGCGGGCTGTCTCTATTTCTCTTACGCCCGTTGCAGGCGTCGCCGGTTTCGTTTTTCCGGGCGACCATGTGGACGTGCTCGTCACGCATCAAGTGAACCAACGCGGCATTTCAGGCGTTGAAGCAACCGAACGCAAAGTCAGCGAAACGATCTTGACGAACGTGCGCGTTCTGGCCCTCGACCAAAAGATGGACGATCAAGTGACAACACCGAAAGTTGCGCAAATTGCAACCTTGGAAGTCTCGCCAAAGCAAGCGGAATCCGTCGCCTTGGCCGCGCAGATGGGTTCGCTTTCGCTCTCGCTACGCAGCATTGCCCAAGACCCAGTCGAAACGCCAACCACCGAAGCTGAAGGCGATGCGATGAACCCGCCGCCGGCCCTTCAACCAATAAGCGAAACCGGCCTGACATGGGATAGCGACGTCAGCCGCGTCCTTCCCAGCCCAGCCAATCGCAACGGCGCTGTGCAAAAAATCACGATCATTCGCGGCAAAGACGTTTCTGAGTCCGTTTATGACCTGACGCAGCCGCAAGGAGCCCGCTGATGCGCCCGACACATGCCACCACTCTTCGTTCTCTGACAGCAGCGCTTGTTTGCGCCGCCGGTCTTTGGCTTGCGCTGCCCGCGCCGCTTTACGCTGCCCCCGCCAAGCAAACCGTAGCCAAAGAGCAAGCGCCCAGCCGCTTTTTGTCCGTCGCCGTCGATAAAAGCCAGCTTGTCGAAGTCAGCGCGCCCGCCGCGACCGTTTTCATCGCGAACCCGGAAATTGCCGACGTTCAAGTCGTCACGCCAACGCGCATTATGGTCTATGGCAAAAAGGCAGGCGAAACGACCTTGATCGTCAGCGATGTAAAAGGTGGCGTCCTCACCCAACGTTCCATTTCGGTGCGCCCTGACCTTTCGGATTTACAAGCCTCGCTGGCCGCCCTTTCGCCTTTGCATCCGCTGCGCGCTGAATCCATGCCAAACGGCTTGATCCTCACAGGTGAAGCCGCCGATGCCACCATTGTAGAAGAAGCGCGGCGCTTAGCGGCCCGCTATGTGCCGAAAGAAGATGGCGACATCGTCAATCGCATTCACGTCACGGCAAACAATCAGGTTCAAATTCGCGTACGCTTTGCCGAAGTTTCGCGCGACGTCGATAAGCGCTTTGGCATCAATTGGGAAAATGTCGGCAAGGCTGGCGGTTTCGCTTTTGGCCTTGCAACGGGCACGGATTTTGTCTCAACAGGCTCGACAAGCTGGACACGTTCAACCGTCGGCGACGCGACGAACGACTCGTTTAACGTCAGCTATAACGGCAAAAGATATAGCGTGAACGGCATGATTGACGCGTTGGCCAAAGACGGCCTCGTCACGATTTTAGCCGAACCGACCCTCACCGCGATGTCAGGCGAAACGGCCAGCTTCTTGGCTGGTGGCGAGTTCCCTGTGCCCGTGCCGCAATCCAGCGACTCCGTCACGATTTCATGGAAGCAATATGGCGTTTCGCTGGCCTTTACACCGACGATCACCAACGGTAGCCGCATCAATTTGCACGTTCGCCCAGAAGTCAGCCAGCTTTCCGATGCAGGCGCTGTGACGATCGGTACGGTGCAGGTTCCTGCCCTTACGACACGCCGCGCCGAAACGACGGTCGAACTTGATAGCGGCCAAAGCTTCGCCATTGCTGGCCTCCTCAACAGCCAACAAAGCCAATCGCTGGAGAAATATCCGTTCCTGGGCGACCTGCCTATTTTAGGCGATCTCTTCCGTTCTTCGCGTTTTCAAAACGACGAAACGGAGCTGGTCATCATCATCACGCCTTATATTGTGAAGCCGACGACGCAGGAACATTTAGCCCTGCCGACCGACGGTTTTGCCGCGCCTTCGGATAGCGATTTTTTCTTTAACATGAAACAGGCGAACCCCGATCCGAATGCCAGAACGCTCAGCGGCGAACCGCGCGCCGTGAAGGTTGAGGACATGCGTTTTGAAGAAGCGCCGTCTCCCACAGCTGCGCCTTTGCCGCCCGTGACGCGCGCTGGCGCTGCAGCGGTTTCCGCGCCCGTTGCGTTGCCCGCACCGTCGCCGGCCCCGCTTTCCAACGCGCCGCAAACGATGCCCGCCATTACAAACCACAAAGCCGATCCGGCTGATCTTGGGGCTCCGGCTGGTCCCGGCGGCTTTATGATGGAGTAAGCTCATGCGTACGCTTTCCTCTTCCTTGCTTCTCACCCTGACGGTTTGCGCCTTGGCTCTTGGCGGCTGCGAACACAATCCCGCGCCGCGTCCCGATTACAGAGTCAAAGTCATGCCGACGGCTGACGGACGCGGGAGCATCGCCATACCGCCCGACTGCGCGACTTATGCCAAAGCGCAAATGGGCGATCCATGGACCAACGTGGCTTCGCCGCACTATGGCTGCGCCACCGCACAAAACCTTGCGGCACAAGTGGCCGATCCAAACGATTTAATCGAAGGCAAAACGGACGGTTCGCCCGATCCGATCACAACGGCCGCGACCATTGCCCGCTATCAGGCAGGCAAGACGACGGCTTTGATCGATCCGAATTCGAATGCGCCAGCACAAATTATCAAGATGGAAGATGCACGCGTTGGCGGCGCATCCCAAAAATAATAGGTGGAACGGTCAGATGGGCATGAATACCGAGTTTATGGCTTTTGTTAACGACGACGCAACGGCAGCGCAGGTTCGCACGTGGGCCGAGCGTCAAGGATTTGCACCTGACACCATACAAATAGGCGGCGCGGATTTGTTCTGCACTCTTTTGGAATCCGATCCACCGCCCAAAGTTGCCATTGTCGATTTAGACAATCAGGAGCAACCCATTCAAATTGCCGCGCGGCTGGTCAGCCTGTGCGGCGCGGCCACGCGGCTGATCGCCGTTGGGAGCGCCAACGACGTCCATTTGTACCGCAGCATGACAGCGGCGGGTTTAGCCGATTATCTTGTCAAACCGCTGACGCCGGAACAATTGACCCAGACGATGCTGATGGCGACGCGCGACCCGAAAAGCGGCGGTCCCGGCGGCGCGCAAGAAGCGCGAACGATTGTTGTCGTCGGCGCGCGCGGCGGCGTAGGAGCCAGCACGATCGCGACGAACATCGCATGGATCGTCGCGCACGAAATGAAAAAGAAATGCGCCCTGCTCGACCTTGATTTGCAATACGGCACAACGGCACTTTCGCTCGACCTCGAACCGGGACACGGCCTGCGCGACATTGTCAGCGCCCCGCAGCGCGTGGACGCTTTGATGATCAGCAGCGCGCTTGTCCCCGAAGGCGATAATCTGGCGGTGCTAAGCGCGGAAGAATCCATCGAAGACATGGTTCATGTCGATGCGAATGCCATCGCGGCGTTGATCAAGGAAATGCACGCGTCCTATCAGGCCATCGTGATCGACTTACCGCGTCATCTGGTCGCCTCGCAAAAACGGCTTTTGGCAACGGCGCACGAAGTCGTCATCGTCACAGAAATGACGCTGGCCGGTATTCGCGATACGCTGCGGCTACGCACGATGCTCAAAGGCCTAGGCTCAACCGCACGGATCACGCAAGTCGCAAGCCGCATTGGCCCAGCGCACCCCGCCGCCGTCAATGAAGCGACGTTTGCGAAAGGCGCGCAATCCAAGATTGACTTCATTCTTCCCGACGATCCCAAAAACATCGCCGCCTCTAGCAATGCGGGTAAAACGCTGGGTGAAATGGCTTCGCGCGCGCCAATCGCCAAAACGCTGCGCGATTTAGCCACGCAATTGATGGGACAAAACGACAAGAACACGAAAAAAAGCGCCAGCCTTTTCGGCTTTCTTTTCGCCGCGCCAAAGGAAAAGGTCTAAGCCATGATGGTTCCCGGCTCCACAGATCCGAAAGCGCCACCAGTTGACAATACGCTTGTCGTTCTGGGCCAAAAGATCTTGCCGGAAATTGAAAGCGCGCTACCGGAGGCAGACCGTTTGGCTTTGTCGCGAGCTGAGCTTGTGCGTCAGACGAAAAGCCATGCCCTCGTCGCTTTGCATAAAATGGGCATTGACCTCAACCTGCTCGATCAACGCGACCTCGTCACCTTCCTCACGAATACGCTTTTAAGCCAAACGGAAAAAGCGAACGAAGCGTCGGACGCGCCAGAGGCAAAGGAACAGTCTCTCGCCGCGCTTTTCACCGAACCCGCCGAACTAGCGCCTCCACCGCCGCCTCTTCCTGTCAGGCCAGCGCCGCCACCCATGGTTTTCAGCGCCGCCAGCCGCGCCAGCGTCGATACGGCCAAAGCGAAGATTCATCCGCTTGTTCTTGAACGCATTGACACTTCCGCTGCCGCGCATATGGCACGCGAGGATTTAGCGCGCGATCTTAAAAGCCTCGTCACCGATCTTCTGATCGAATATCATATTCAGCTGACGGCCACCGAACGCTCGGAACTTGTTGAACAGCTCCTCAACGACATGCTGGGGCTAGGCCCGCTGGAGCCTTTGCTGGCGGACGACAGCATATCGGAAGTCATGGTCAACGGGCCCAAACAAGTTTACTGCGAAAAACAGGGCAAATTGACGCTGACCGACGTAACATTCCGCGACAACGGGCATGTGATGGCGATTGCCACACGCATCGTCACGGCCATCGGGCGGCGTATCGACGAAAGTTCCCCTCTTTGCGACGCGCGTCTCGCCGATGGTAGCCGCGTCAATATCATCATTCCGCCTTTGGCCATTGACGGGCCTTCGATCACCATCCGTAAATTTTCGAAAAAGAAAATCACGCTGGATTCGATGATCCAACTGGGCAGCCTATCGCCGCAAATGGCGCAGGTCCTGAAAATCGCCGGGCGCTGCCGCTTAAATATTTTGATCTCTGGCGGTACGGGTTCAGGCAAAACCACTCTTTTAAACGCCCTTTCGCACAATATCGACCACGGCGAACGCATCGTCACCATTGAAGACGCCGCCGAACTGCAATTACAACAGCCACATGTCGTCCGCCTTGAAACGCGTCCGCCAAACCTTGAAGGTCACGGCGAGATCACCATGCGCGATCTTTTGAAAAACGCGCTGCGCATGCGCCCCGACCGCATCATCGTCGGCGAAACACGCGGCGGCGAAGCCATCGACATGCTGCAAGCCATGAACACGGGCCATGACGGTTCGCTTTCGACCGTGCACGCCAACCGCCCGCGCGAAGCCATCATGCGTCTTGAAAACATGGTCGGCCTTGGCGGCGCGAACCTTGCGCCCCGCGCCATTCATCAGCAAATCGCATCGGCTATCGACATGATTATTCAAGTCAGCCGCATGCGCGACGGCTCGCGCCGCATCACGCAAATCTCGGAAATCACGGGGATGGAAGGCGACGTGATCGCCATGCAGGATCTCTTTTTATGCGATGTCGCAGGCGAGCTGCCGGATGGGCGTCTCAAAGTTGAGTTCCGTAATACAGGCCTGCGGCCGCATTCCCTGCCCAAGGCCGCGTATTTCGGTCTTGAGAAAGAACTTTTGGAGGCCATGGCTTGATGGCCCCCAACCTTCTCCTCCTTTTGATTTGTGGCGGCGGGTTGAGCCTTATTCTGGTGCTTGCTCTTTTCTGGAGCGACGGCAGCGGCGGCAAAGCCTTTACCAAACGCCTCGCCCGCGTGAGCAACAGCGCCTCGCTCGTTAAAAACCTAAAGGAGCAGACAAGCGCGTCACTCCGCCGCAGAACCAGCGATAGCGAAATCCCCTTTCTCGACAAGCTCATCAAAACAACGCTGCCGAATCCAGAAAAACTGCGCACACGCTTGGCGCGCACAGGCCACAATATCCTCCTCAGCCAATATTTGCTAATCAACGCGCTGGCGATCTTGGTTTTCTATCTGGTTTTCAGCACGCTGGCCGCCTGGCCGAAAGGCATTTCTTTTTTCAGCGGCATCGCGCTTGGTCTTTATTTGCCGCATATGATCACAGGTCGCATGGGCAATCGTCGCGTACGCAAATTCCTTGCCTCCTTCCCCGAAGCGATCGACACGATCTGCCGTGGTCTGCGCTCTGGTCTGCCGATTACGGAAATGATCGGCACCGTTGGGCAGGAACTTAAGCCTCCCATTAGCACAGAGTTTCTGCGCATCAGCGACGGCGTGCGCATGGGTCGCTCGATTGAAGATTCGATGTGGGAAGTGGCGGGTAGGCTCGATACGCCAGAGTTCCGCTTTTTCGTGATCGCCCTTGCCATCCAGCGAGAGACAGGCGGCAATCTGGCCGAAACGCTGGGAAACTTAGGCGAACTTCTCCGCAAAAGGCGGCAGCTACAGCTTAAAATCCGCGCCATGTCCTCTGAAGCCAAAGCTTCGGCCATGATTATCGGCTCGCTGCCGTTTGTGATGTTCACGCTTTTGATGTTCGTCAATTCCGATTATGTGATGACGCTGATGCGGGATTCACGCGGTCAGGTTCTGATGGGCGGCGGGATGAGTTGGCTTGGCATGGGGATCATCGTGATGAAACAGATGATCCATTTCGAGATTTAAAAAGGCGCTCGCAATGCAATCCTTGCTTCATAACGTCGATTTTCTTTCCGACCTTTGCGGCGCGGCCGCCTTTGTGGTCGTCCTGCTGATCTGGACGGCGTTCCTCGACAAAGACCCACTCACAGACCGGCTCAAGGCTGTCGCCCTGCATCGCGATGAGTTCGAGGCCGAGCGCCGCACAAGGAACAAGCGCCGCGCGAGCCTGCAAGGCCGCAGCCTGATCAAAGAAATCGTGGACAAGCTAAAATTGTCGCAAGGCAAAAGCTTGGCCGATTTACGACTTAACCTACGCCGTGCAGGCTATCAAACGCGCGACGCCATGTTTGTCTTTCTCTTTTTGAAACTGGCGCTCATGGCAGGCTTGGCTGCTTTTGCCGCTTTCATGCTTTTTCTGATGCCGGGCGTCAAGGTCGAGCCACGGATGGCCCCGCTTCTGCTTGTTTTCGCCGCCATCGCCGGATGGATGCTTCCCGACATTTTCATCAGGAACAAAAGCCAAAACCGCGAAAAAACCCTTGGCAAAGCCATGCCGGATGCCCTCGACCTTATGGTGATCTGCGCTGAGGCAGGCCTTGGCCTCGACGCTTCGTTCGAACGCGTGGGCCGCGAAATTGGGACGTCGTGCCCTGAGCTTGCGGAAGAAATCGGTCTGACCAGCGTTGAGCTCAACTTCCTGCCCGATCGTCATGCGGCGCTAAGGGGCCTTGCCGATCGCGTGCCGTTGCCCAGCGTACAAGCGCTCGTCAACACACTTATTCAAACGGAAAAATACGGAACGCCGCTCGCGCAATCGCTGCGCGTTCTTTCGGGCGAAATGCGCGAAGAGCGCATGATGAAGGCCGAAGAAAAAGCCGCGCGCCTCCCCGCCATTCTCACCGTCCCGATGATCCTTTTCATCCTGCCGCCGCTTTTCGTCGTCCTGATCGGACCTGCCGCCATCAAAGTCATGGATGCCGTCGGCAAACACTAAGGACGTGTTGACATTCAAGGTTCTCCGGCCTGCAAACCAAGGTTCTTCTGCGCTTCCGGTGCTCACGTACGCAAAGTACGCTGCGCTCCGGTTCTCGAAAACCTTGATTTTCGGCGCGGATTCCCTCAAATGGCAACACGTCCTATAACTTATCCAAAATAAAATGATTCATTTTATTTTGGGCTACCGCCTGCTTCGCGGCGGAACCCCGCCCTTCCGGGCGGTTTTCATAGCTAAAACGCTTTATCAAAATAAAGTGTTTTAGCTATATTATTCAAGGCAAAAAAAACCGCCACCGATGAACGGTGGCGGCGAGGGGGGAAGGAAAAACGAACAAGAAAAAAAGAAAACGAAAAAACAAACAACCTAAAGAAAAAGAGGCGAAAAACGCCCCTACCCGCTTAATTCATCATTTCTTCCATGCGCAGATCGACCAAAAATTCGATCGCATGCATGTAATCGGCTCGCTTAATCTTCGCGACATTATCAACGCCGAATTGCGCTTCAACAACCATGGCGACCGTTTCTTGGCGCACATTCTGATTGTAAGAGACATAGGCCAAAAGCGCGTTGATCGAGTTCAACTCGCGATCATTGATGCGTTCGATACGCACAGAATCAATGGTAGCCGTCGAAAGAGCGTCGCTTTCTTGCGGATAGGAAACTTTAAGAGAATCTGCTGCCGCGCGCGTTGAAGCGCAAGCTGGCGAAGATTCATTTGTGGAAAGGCTCACACGTTTAAGAACGTTCATTTTTGTCATGGATCCCCCAAAATCTTTGGATATCAATATGTTAAAGTGTTTTTCTTTTTAAAATACCCCGGCGGTTTACCCCGTCGACTTTCAGAAGATAGCAGAAAGTTTCTCTTTCAGCAACTAAAAAGTTCTGTTGTATTGCTTTCGAGAAAGTGATAATTCCGTTTTCAGAACCTTTTAAGTTTTCATCAACCAACCGGATGAACAATGATTAATGGCCGTCAAATCCGCGCCGCGCGCGCCCTCCTCGATATGAGCCAAGATGAATTGGCCGAGGCGGCAGGCTTGACCCCGCAGGCCATCCGCAAGATCGAGGGCGGCACAGTCTCTCCGCGCGAAGGCACGATTGCGGACATCATGAATGTCTTTGGTGAACGGAATGTAGAATTTGTGGCTGAAAGAGGAGCCGCTCTTAGAAGCGATGAAATTCTGTCTATCACGGATGAGAATGCATTTATGCTTCTTCTAGACGACGTTATCTCAACGCTTAAAGACAAAAAAGAATCCGAAGCTCTGTTTGCTTGCGTTTGCGATCAACTATCTCCGCCGCTTGTCATTGAAAATTATCGTCGTCTACGCAAAGCAGGCATTAAGATGAGATCTCTTGTTAAAGAAGGAGATCTGTTCCTTATGGGACGTTTAGAAGAATATCGATATATTCCAGGAGAGTTCTTTCACAACAACGCTACAGTAATTTATGCCGACAAGTTCGCAACCATGATCCTAGATCCCAAAACAGGACATGATGCGGGAGTTGTTATTATTCGAAACCACCACATTGCACAAGCACAGCGTAATTTATTTAATCTCATTTGGTTTCAAGGCCAAAAGCCTGAAAATACAATAGCCGAGGAAAAATATGATGAATGAATGTTTATATTCTGTTCGAGTTAAAAACGGCTCTGGTTGGAGAACCCATTCGACCGTTAGACTTATGATTAGCGTTGGGCAACAATACCACGAAGGGGAGAAGCTCCACGCAGTTGTCGACTGGATTAATAGGAACAAAAATATTCTACACGTCCATGTCAGCGTCAACGACCTGTTACAACGTCACAATTTTGTAGCAATAGGTGAATCTCCTGAAAAAGCAGCCGCAATCGCTCAAGCAGCTGGCTCTCTTTGGATAACGCGGAACGAACCCATTCTGTCCGAGATTAAAGCCCCCGTTTTCTATACACGTTGGGAAGAATGGCTCTATGCAACAGAACACAAAACGTCATACGAAAATCTTATCGCACTTATGCACATAGATTCCGCTTTTGCAGAAACCGTAGAAGCAGACTCGCATCTTCTTCTCGATAGAAGAAAAAGCAGAGGAGAGTCTGTTCCCGACGAAGCAGTTTTTATTCACAACAGTCGCCTCTATATTATTGAAGAACTTGCCGTCTTTGCCCAAGAAACACAAAAAATTCCTGCGGCGGAAGTCTATCCAGGCAGTAATCTTTCGTCTGCACAATATCTTATGGGAAAGGCTCTATCAAAACCTATAGCCTCTCTAGCAGAGAGATATTTTACGAGGATCGACTTCGCTAGAATGCACACTTCAATGCCTGTCGACACGTCAACGAACGTTCACTCGCTTAAAACAGCGTGAATTTTTCCTTACTCCGCGTCGGCGGCTTTGCCGCGAGCGACGCAGGGAATGCTGGACTTAGCGAGCGTGGAGCAAAGACGGCTCACGTCAGACGGTCGTGAACAGCCGATCATCCGCACAGTAAAGCGCGGCGTGCCGCCGGGCGCGGAAAGTTCTGGCAAAACGACGGGGCGCAGACCTTTCGCATTCTTGCCCAGCTGATCCTGCAACCGGTGAATCTGCGCAACGGCAAGCCCCTCTGTCGCATAGGAACCCAGCTCAGCATAAGGCGCGCTGTCCACGGTGATTTCGGCGCGTTTTCGATGATAATAATCCACATTTTTCTGCGCCTTTTCCGGCGGCAGATCCATCGCGGCGATGCGCATAGCCTCGTCATAGCGCCCCATCAAACCATAGGCCAAAGCCAAATTCTGTCGAAGCGCCGCTGTTGCGTTTGGCTTCGTATAAACGGGCTCCAGTTTCTGGATTGCTTGGTCGTAGCGATGCATCAAAATGTATGAATAGGCCAAATTGTTGAGCGCCGCGATATTTTCAGGCTCACGATCAAGGACAAGCTCATATTCCTTTTGCGCCCTGCGGTGATCGCCCAAATAATCCGCCGCGATGCCGAGGCCGCTGTGCGCCTTGCTATCGCGCGCATTGAGATCAATAGCGTCCTCAAATTGCTTTTGCGCGTCCGCCGGACGGTCAAGCGCCAAAAGAACCTTGCCATAATCACGATGCAACCCACCATCTTTCGGATAGGCTTCAACCGCCTGCGCATAAACGGAAGCCGCGCCCTCTTTGTCGCCCCATTGTTCAAGCACCGCCGAAAGGCCCTTAAGCGCGGCATAATTACGCGGCTCCCCCTGCAACGCGCGGCGGTAAAAATCGATGGCTGCGCCGATATCGCCTTTTGCCTGCATCCGTTGACCAAGCTGAGCCATGCCACCGCTGGCCGAGGGCGTTTCGTCGGCGGAAGACGAACCCCAAGAACATCCCGCCAGCAAAGGCAAAGACAGAACAGCGAGGAAAAGGCGTAAACGCATAGGAAAACCCTTTTTCGAATGGAAAAGGAAAGGAAGGTCGCCCTATTCTGCCATAACGGCGCATTTAACCAAATATTATTTACTCCGCCCGTAAAATCCACACTTATGCAGGAAAAAGAAGCACCGCAGGCGCCCAGCCGATTGATCCAAGACCTTCCCCGCCAGATCGAACGCATGCATCGGCGGTTTTTGGACGTTGTGCGCCTTGAACTTGGCCGCGTCGGCGTACGAGATATCAGCCCGGTGCAAGTCCTGATGCTCAGCAATATTGGCAAGGAAACGATCTCGGTCCGCGATCTGATCGAACGCGGCTATTACCTTGGCTCGAACGCTTCGTACAATTTGAAACAGCTGATCGACGGCGGCTATGTGGACAGGATCGCCTCGAAACGCGACCGGCGCTCGGCGCAACTGAAAATCACGGCCAAAGGCGAAGATGTTTTGCAAAAGCTAGCGGAGCTTGAGCTGAAATGGGCCGCCCCGCTTTTGAATGCGGAAAAAGAACCGCCGCTCGAATCCACGCACGCTTTCCTGCGCGATCTTGAGCGCTGCTGGTCCGATGCCGTGCGTTACGCCGAACCACCGGACGATACGCTCTAGCCTCTGGCTCTTTCCATAGCTTTTTGCTGAATCTGCTTAAAGCGCTGTTCGCTACGCGTATCGCGCACGGGCGGCACAAACGCCGGATTGATATCAAGGAGGCTGTGGTCCGCAAGCTCGGCTAAACGAGCGGTCTCTCTCATCGCGCGCATAGCCAACGCTTCACGCTTGCTGCCGCCAAATTTAAGCGCTTCGGTAATGTCTTTCATCTGGCCATAAGGAACGATTTTCTGATCGAGATAATCAACCTCAATGCGCGCCTTGCCATCCACAGGCACAAAGAACATTTTGCGCTCGGCATCATACGGCAAAAGGATTTTACGATGTTGGTCTTGTTGCACGATGTCCGCATCTGAAACAATCATCGGGCGTTCTTGCGGCGGCTGCGGCGCAGCCCCTTTGGCTGGCAGAATTTCAAAATAAAGATAACGCACCTGATAACATTCGGCCTGGCTAGGATCTTTGCGCGTAAAAGTAACGAAAGGACAAGCCTGCATCCAAAAGGTCAACCGTTCGGCCAGAACCATGTTGCAGCCCTGTTCGCTTGTCGTAAACGTCGTCGCAAACGTGCGACACGCCCGCGCAAAAGCGCCAGAGACATGATTCTGAAGCCGCTCCGTAGCTCCAGTAAGAGACAAAAGATGACCGCGATCTAACGAGAACATAAACTAACCTTTTTGGTACCCCGCCGCACGCGGCAAGGAAAAGCAAAACAAAAACGCTCGCACAGGGTTTACCCTTGGCCTGGGGCTACTATTGCAGAATGGATTCGCACAACATTGTCGCGCAGGGTACCAACATCACTTTGCGTTTTTGTACGAAGATTTTCCATTTCCTGTTGTTCCATCTCTAGTAATTTTTCCTTACTAAAGTAGAAAAGGCCTTTCTTTCCTATCGGATCGCCTGAGCCCTCGCTTTGGCATGGAACGGAAAAGGCTCTTTCCGCTAAAAGCATGCGGCGGATGGCGTCCCTACGTTGAATGTCATACTCTCTCATTGCGACGAAAGAAAAATCAGGCGTTTCGCATTGCGTCAAAAGAAGGTTCGAAAACCCATTCTTTGCTTTCGCAAGGACCAACCCAGAACCATCTTCTGCCTTTCTAAAGAAGGCAACATTCTCATGCTTCTCCAAAACAAGTTCACGACCATCATGCACTGTAAGGTGAACAAGTCCCTTGTCATCAACCGACAAGTTTTGAGAAACACGCGTCCATCTTTCACCTTCGTAGATATCAGCAATATCAGACTGGCCAAGATCCCCCATAACAATGCACTTAGAGTTTTCGCCAATGCGAGTTAGAAAAGTATTTATTCCTTTCACTCCAGCATTCTGGCCTTCATCGAGAACAACGCAAGCGTTCGCATATGAATTACCTCGCAGGAATGGAATTGGTACAATTTCAATAATTTCAGCCTCGATAAGTTGATCGATGAAGTCATGCCCCGCTTGAAAATCAATTGTCCCGTTCTTGCGCACAGGAGAAACCATAGTATAAAGATGATCAAAGTAGGATTTCATAGTTGGCGCCATCTTTTCGTTAGCGTCACCTCTTAACGCGCCAAATTTTTCAATCGCGCGTGTTTCATGAGGTTTTGTAATAATAAGCTTCGAAATAGGATTCTTCTCTTCGCCACGATAAGAACGCACAAGCTTATCCATTGCCGCCTGCAGACACAGCCCCGTTTTTCCCGTACCCGCAGGCCCCTGCACAACGACATAATGACGATTGTCATCTTCAAGGCAGTCTATGAAAAAAGCTTGATTGGGCGACTTGGGCAACCAACGATTTATCGTAAGCTGCGCAAGAGTCTTAACGCATTTCGCATCTGAAAAAGATATTGGGCTAGCTGCTAATAACGCGCTCTTTCCTCTGTTATGATCCTTAGACAGATCATTCGCAGGCGTCGCAAGTTTTTGTGCCAAGGCATCGGCTTTCATTTCACCGAGCGCATAGGAAAGAACGGCGGCCACACCCTCTGCCGAACGAACGCCTTGCTTATCAAGTTCCTTTGTAAAGAGAGCTAACTTTAAACAGGCTTCTTTTGTTTTTCCCTGATCACCAATCAACGTAACACAATTCTTTTCGACCGAAATGGCACATTCCGTTGCGTCGGCAAAACGGTTGAGGTGCACCCCGCCATGATTTGAAATCAAGCGCAGAATATCCATACCCGCATCCTTAAACGATAGAATCCTGCGGGGCTTAAATTCGGGATCTTCCGACGTTTCGTTCCGAATGATCGGGTTGATAAGCCTGTGCCCCTCTAAATCAGACGGACAAGCCTCCTTTATATCGATCTGCATCCCCGATGTCGTGCGCATTGCAATGCTCTTCATGCCAATATTTTGCACACGGTTCATGCGATCAATCACGTTGGCGACTAAGCCAGATGTGATATTGAAATTGTTTAACGCTTGTCCTTCAAGCGTTGAAAAAGCAAACTGCAACCGCATACGGTCTGCCGTCGTTAATGCCGAGAAGGCTTTGTAATCCGTAACGACGCGACCACTTTTAATATAAAGTGGAAGAGAACCAATCGCCGCACTCATTTTTTTCAAGTGGGCCTCATCCTCACCGACAAGATTCATCAACTGCGTCGAAGAGAGCGGCGCAAAGGTCAAAAAAGTAAGTGCTGGAGAAAGGGCGGATTCTTCGAACTTCGTTTTAGCAGTTGCAACGGCTTGTTCGATTTCGGCTTCTGTCACAACATACTTTTTATCAGCACGAACTTTCGCGACCAAATCAGCAAGAACAGTTCTAACTGTGCCATCAAAACCAGGATATTTTTTTGCAAGGCCCTCATAGGTCGCTTGATCCGCAACAATTTTAAGGCCGCTGACTGTCAATATCAGGCTGTATAAAGCATTATGAAGAAGATGGAGGTTGGCTCTATTTTTTCCGATAAAAGTTTTAAAATTCTCAGGTGAGCCATCTGACGTAAAATCAACCAACGTCATTTGACGATTTTGTTTCGTACTCATAAAACCAGCTCCCGAATGTGAAATGGAAAAAACTTCACGTCGCTTGTCTTCGGGAATAAGGAATTATCATAGAATCAGAACGATTCTGATTCTTTTATTTGGTTAACCGGAAGTTTTTTGAATTATTCGATCACGTCGCCAGTAAGGCTATTGGGCGCGCCTCGCACGATTTTAACGTTACGCACCGTCCCAATCAGCGAAGCGTCCCCCGGCGCGCGCGTCGCCTGAAGATAAGGCGAGCGGCCAAAAACGAAGCCTTCGCGGTCGCTGAGGCTATCGAACAAAACAGGCATCACACACCCGCCCGCTTCGTGATTAAACGCGGTCTGTTGATCACGCAGCAGAGCTTGGAGCCGCGTGAGGCGTTCATCCTTAACCTCTTCGGCAATCTGGTTTCCCATCGCGGCGGCTGGTGTGCCGGGGCGGCGGCTATACTTGAACGAAAAAGCCTGCGCATAAGAAACCGCACGCACAAGTTGCATGGTGGCTTCAAAATCCGCGTCCGTTTCGCCCGGAAAACCGACAATGAAATCGGAAGACAAAGCCAAATCAGGTCGCGCCGCGCGAAGTTTCTCGATGGTACGAAGATAGGCATCAACCGTATGTTTGCGATTCATGGCCTCAAGGATTGCGTCCGAACCGCTTTGCGCAGGCAAATGAAGGAACGGCATCAGCTTGGCTTCTTCGCCGTGAAGCGCGATCAGCTCATCGTCCATCGAAAGCGGATGTGAGGTCGTATAGCGGATCCGCAAAAGCTCAGGCATCTGCGCCAAATGGCGGATCAGAGCGGCAAGACCACGCCCCGTTGCTTCGTCACGATAGGCGTTGACGTTCTGCCCCAAAAGCGTGAGCTCCTTAGCGCCATTCGCGACAAGAATTTTGGCTTCGCGCACGACCTGATCGAACCCGCGCGAATATTCAGAACCGCGCGTATAGGGCACAACGCAATAACTGCAAAACTGGTCGCACCCCTCTTGAATAGCCAGAAAGGCGCTCACGCCTTTGGCATGATGCGCGTCGGGCAGAAAATCGAACTTTGGTTCCGGCGGAAATTCCGTGTTCAGCACGACGCCCTTTTTGCGCAAAGCCTTTGCGACCATTTCCGGCAACAGGTGATAGGTTTGCGGCCCAAACACCATATCGACATAGGGCATACGCGTCGCGATTTCCGCGCCGCCTGCCTGCGCCACGCATCCGGCGACGGCGATCAAAGAACCCGCGCCGCCATCGGCTCGCGCGCGCTGCGCTTTATGCAAACGGCCAAGTTCTGAGAAAAGCTTTTCGCTAGCTTTTTCGCGAATGTGGCAAGTGTTGAAAATAACGAGGTCAGCGTCGAGCGGATCGGCAGCTTCTTGGTAGCCCATCGACATGAGGACATCGGCCATCCGGGCCGAGTCATACATGTTCATTTGACAACCCCAGGTTTTAATCAGGAATTTTTTCGAGTTTTGCGTCTGTGTCATGAGAGGGTTTTGGCAGAAGACGGTCCCCACCCGCAAGCCCCTTTTCAAACCGGCCAGTCAAACAAGCATCAACGCCTTTGGCGATCACGCGCTGGCAATAATCGGACAAAAGCTTGCGGCTGCCGAAATCTTGAACGGTGACAGGCGGATGAAAGACCACATCGACGGTAAAGCCGCCGATTTTGAAGAATTCCCAAACATGCTTAACAAGCGTCATGTCGCCGTACCAAGCGTAAAACGGCCGCCAAAAACGCCCCATGGGAAGGCCGTTAATTTCGGTCGCCACAATGGATATCGGCTGCACCGTTGGAAACGCCCCATCGGCAAATGGCTTTTCGACAATGCTGAACAGGCTGCTTTTAAAGGGCAACGTACGCTGCCCATCCGAAGACGTGCCTTCGGGAAACAGAATAAGCCGGCTGCCTTTTTCAAGCCGGACACGCAGAACGTCGCTTTGTTCGCGCGCGTGAACGGAACGGCGCTCAATAAAAACGGTATTCTGCACCCGCGCCATCAGGCCGATCACAGGCCATTTATTGACCTCCGCCTTCGCGACGAAAGAGGCGCGCAAAAGCGAGCCTAAAACGACAATATCAAGATAAGACGAATGATTTGAAACGAACAAAGTCGAAGGCTGGACGTCGGGCAGCCCATGCACGCGCACGCGCAGACCCAAAAGCCGGGATAAAAACCGATGAAAATGGATAGGCAAAGAGGTCGGATCGTAACCCGGCACATACCGCATGCCATAGTAGAACGGCAACGAGAGCACGATCATAGCGGCAAAGCCGCAAAGTTTCAGGAACCCTTTGACGGACGAGCCGCTGCAAGAAGCAAGCGCGGAATTCATAAAGGCGTTTCCTTCATCAAGGCTATTTTTCCTCTTTAAACGTCAACGTATAGTCTTTTTGTTTCGAGCCCACATCGATTTCGTGGAAACCTTGCTGTTTATAGCCGCGCTCTTCGCATTGACTGTCACCCTCAATGCGAAAAGCCTTGGGTTTGACGCAAAACATATAGCGGCCACTCCACGAAAGCGACTCTTTCCGCTCTTGGGCTGGGGTTTCCAGCACATGGGCGTAGTAAAAATAAAACCGCTGGCTGAGCGGCTTGTTAAGAACGCGGGCGCATTGGCCGGGTTCGATCTGCCACCACCCTTCCGAAAGCCATTTACCATCCTCCCGCGAGCCGAAAGCGGCCTCAATGACCGCTTTGGTCTGGTTGCAGAAAAGGAACGCGGCTTGGGCTTGTCCCGGCGCGCCGCAAACAAAGCCAAGCGCCAAAACCGCCAAAAAGGAACGAAACGAGACCATAAAGCGTAAAAATCGGTTGGAGAATCATACCGAGGATCGTTTATCCTACGAACTTATTATAATGTCGGTTGAATGGCGCGCCGACAAGCTTAAAATAAGTCCTCCTTTTGGTTTTTATCTCATGACCCCTCCTCTTAGCCGCGATACGCTCAAAAGTTTAGAAACGCTCGTTGTCGGCGATCGAACTTATGCGTTTTATAGTCTTAAGGCTGCAGAGCAAACGCTGGGCGACTTAAACCATCTGCCTTGCTGCGTACGCATTTTGCTTGAAAACCTGCTCCGGCACGAAGACGACCTGACCGTCACGGTCGAAGATATGCGCGCGCTGGCTGCCTTTCACGCCTTACGCAAAAATCCGCCGCCTTTGGCCTTTTGGCCAGCGCGTCTTTTCGTTGACGATGCCGCCGCTATTTCTGCCTTAACGGATTTGGCCGCCTTACGCGACACACTTTATGAAAAACAGGACGATCCCCTTCTTTTCGCGCCAACGCGCCCCGTTCACGTCGTAACGGAAGAAACATCGGCCGACGAAGCCGCCACAAGTGCCAAAGAACGGCGCGCCTTCCTGCGGTGGGGCGAACAGGCTTTCTCATCGTTCCAGCTCATTCCGCCCGGCAAAGGTAACAACGAAACAATCCACATGACCGCTTTGGCGCGCGTCGTCGAAACAAGCCCCGACCCACGCCAAGGCTCACCGCTTGTTTTTCCGGATACGGTGCTGGGCACAAGCCGCCATCTCGCCGCCATCGGCAGCCTTGGCGTCCTCGCCTTTCAGGCCAGCGTTTTGGATGCCGAAGCGCTTTTGCTCGATTCCAACGCGCCGCTTATGCTGACGGGCGTTTTAGGGATCAAACTTATCGGCAAGCCGCAAGAAATGTGTAGCGCGACGCAAATCGCTCTGGCCTTGCTCAAGGCCGTAAAGCAAACCAAAAGCGAAGGCAAAATCGTTGAATTTTACGGCCCCGGCCTCGATGCGCTTTCCATCGAAGATCGCGCCGTTATTGCCGATTTGCTCAGCGCCTCCGGCGTCGTTTCCGTTCTCTTCCCCATTGATACGTTGACCATCGCCTATCTTGAACGCACGGGAACAACGGCAGATGAGCGCGCCCTTGTCGAAGCCTATGCCAAAGAGCAAGGCCTTTGGCGCAAAGGCGGCGAAGACGAGGAAAAGCAAAGTCCGGCCTTTACGATCGCGTTTGAGTTTAACCTCGATATTATCCGCCCCTCGCTTGGCGGGCCGGGACGCGCGCATATGCCGCAGCCGCTCGAAGAAGTTGGTAAATCATTTCTGACATCCTTCCCGCCGGTGACCGGGAAAAAAGATCCGTTGGCGCTCGTGCAGCACGGCGATATCGTCTGGGCGGGGATTGGCCCCGCCGGAAGCGGCCTCAATCCGCACGATCTTGTCGGCGCAGGCCTCATCGCACGCGCCGCGCGCAGCCGGGGGCTCAAAATCAAACCGTGGGTTCGTGGCGCGCTGACGTTGCCAAGCCCTTTGTTCAAGTCTCTTCTCGAACGAGCGGGCCTTCTGGCCGACTTTGAAGCCATTGGCTTTACCTTTGTCGAAGGCAAGACATTCCCCGAACCGCAAAGCCGTATTCTTCAAGCCGCACGCGCCACAAAAACGATCCTTAGCGCCCTGGCCTCAAGCGGCGACGTGTTCGACCGGATTGGCATGCCCGAAGGCAACGCGACCTATATCGCTTCGCCGGGGCTGATCGTCGGCTATGCTTTAGCCGGAAGCCTTTTGCTTGACCTGACGGAACAACCGCTCGATCCCGCCAGCTCCGCCAAGCTCAAAGATCTTTGGCCGAGCGAAAGCGAAATTACTTCTATCATCGCAACGCATTTGCCGCCTTCTGCTTTTGCCGATTTTAAGGCCACTCTGTTTTCCGGCGATGAATCTTGGAACCATTTAGCGGTCGATGGCGGGCCTCTTTTCACATGGAAAACGGAATCATCCTTTATCCGCAAACCATCGGTGCTTGATCATTTCGAAGAAGCTTTACCGGTGCCGCGCGACATCAAAGACGCGCGCGCGCTGGCCGTTTGGAGCGATGCCGTTTCGACAGATCTGATCGTTCCGCATGGCCCGATTGCGCCAGAATCGGCAGCGGGCGCGCATTTAATCGCGCTGGGGTGCTCGCCCGAAGCGCTTGGTTCGTTTGAAGAACGCACAGGCAACGAAACGGCGTTTTACGAAGGCGCCTTTCAAAATCCAGCCTTGAAAAATGCCTTGGCAAAAGAGGCGCCGCCGGGCCATACGCGTATACTGGGCGTCGAATCTTCGCTTTCGGTTCAGGAAGCCGCCGACCGCTATCGCAAAAACAAAACGCCCTATGTTCTGTTCACCGGACAGGATTTCGGTTTAGGCCGCGATCAGGAATGGGCCGCAAAGATCCTTCGCCTTTTGGGTGTGCCGCTTATCGTCGCCGGAAGCTATGCGCCGAATTTCAGGCTCAACCTCATCCGTGCGGGCATTCTACCGCTGGAGCTCAAATCCGGGGTCGCCGTCAGCGGGCTTAATCTCAGCGGTGCGGAGGCGATCAATTTCTCCGGCCTGACGCTTTTCATGCGTCCACCAGTCGAAGTGATGCTGACCATCAATCACCCCGATTCCATCGAACGGTACATGCTGCTTTGCAGGCTGGACACCGAGCAAGAAATGGAAACGTGGCGACACGGTTCTTTGTGGGCCGAAGGCACGCGAAATCTAATAATGCTAGCCGTTTAGGCTTAGTCGTGACATGATAAACCGCCCTTTTCCTTATAGGTAGAGAAAGACCATGAGCGCTCCCTCTTTCGTCATTAGCGATTCCGAATTCGAAGGCCTTATCAACCGCTATACGCGTGATTTCACCGCGCAAGACCGGGCGGGCCGCTTTGACCCCATTTCGGGCCGTGAGAAAGAACTGGATCTCGTCACCTTGGTTCTTTTGCAGCGCCTGCGTAAAAACGTGATGCTTCTGGGCCCGGCTGGTGTCGGTAAAACGGCCCTCTTCGTTGGCTTTGCCCAGCGCATCAATCAGAACAAAGTACCGGACATTCTCCAAGGCGCTCGCCTGATCGAACTCGAAATGTCGATGATCGGCGCAGGGTCATCCTCACGCGCCGAACTTGAAGGCCGCCTGATCCCCATCATCAAGGGCGTTGCCGAACGCAACGCTTCCCACACAGCGCCGCCGATCATCTGCTGCATCGACGAAATTCACCAATTGATGATTTCGTTTAAATCATCAAGCTATAGCGGCATCGCCGATTTGCTGAAGCCTTCGCTCACCACCGGCGACCTTTACGTCATGGGCGCGACGACCCGCGAAGAATACGACGATTACGTCAAGCAGGAACCCGCCATCGACCGCCGGTTTCAAAAAGTCTTTCTTGAAGTGCCGGGCCTACGCATGACCTATGAAATTCTGCGACATCTGCGGCCCAATTTCGAAGAACATTACAAGTTCAAGATTCCGGATCAAACGCTTGAAAAAATCGTCAAACTGACGGATCGCTATATTCGCAACCGCAACAACCCGGATAAGTCGATTATCATCATGGATCAAGCGTGCGCGCACGCGATCATGCGCGGCGTAGCCAATGAACTTGACGATGAATCCATTGCGATTGCCATCGGCGCCGAAGCTAATTTGAACCCGATGGCCATCGGATGAATGCGCGGGTACGCATCGCCGTCGCTGGCCTTGGCTGGGTCGCCCTGCACCGCCATATCCCTGCGATCCGGCATAACCCGGCCTTTGAGCTTGTCGGCGTTATCGACCGCCATCCCGGCCATGCCGCCAACGTCGCAAATAAACTGGGCCTTGCCAACTTTGCCGAAACCGACACTTTAACGAACGTTCCATGGCTTTCCACTTGCGACGCGCTGACCATTGCTGCGCCGCCGTTCGACCATGCCGCGCTGGCGCAGCAAGCTTTTGCGCACGGCCTTCATGTTTTAACGGAAAAGCCGTTTGCCCTGAACGAAGCCGAAGGCCAAGCCGTTGTGGATGCGGCGCGCGCCGCCAAGAAAACGCTCGGCATCGTGCATAATTTTCAATTCAGCCGCGCGGCAGAGCGCCTGCAACGCGATATCGAAAACAACCGCCTCGGCCCCCTTCACCGCATTGCCGCCGTCCAACTCGGCAACCCGGCGCGCCGCCTCCCCAGCTGGTATGAAAGCCTCCCGCTCGGTCTTTTCTACGACGAAAGCCCCCATTTCTTTTATTTGCTCCGCAAGCTCGCGGGGCCGTCTTTGCGCCTGACGCATGCGGCTTGCGTGCCAAGCACCCAAGGCCTCGCCACACCCGCGCTGGCGCAATTGCTTTACCTGAACGAAAACAAGATTCCCGTTTCGGTTTCATGCGCGTTTGAAAGCGCGCTGAGCGAATGGCACATTGTGGTATCGGGCGAGAAAGCGACCGGAATCGTCGATATTTTCCGGGATATCTATATCCGGCTCCCCAACGATGGCCGCCATGAAGCCTTTAACATTCTACGGACAAGCCTTGCGGCCTGCGGCCAACATCTTTATCACTATATACCGAACGGCCTCAGGTTGCTGACGGGCCGTCTTGATTACGGCAATGATGAGCTTTACCGCCGCTTTGCCGAAGCCATCGTATCGGGAAAGGATCCGCAGGACATGGGCGCGTCCGACGCTTTAGCCGTTCTCCATCTTCAACAAGAGGCTATCAAAGCCCTGCAAGGATCGCTTGCGTCATGAATGCCGCGCCTCCCGTCATGCCAAAGACCAAAGAAACGCCGCGCACACCCAAACGCGCCGTGACAATCGTCACGCATTATTACACGGCCCATGGCGGCGGCATTGAATCCGTCGCCCATCATCTTTTAAGCGAACTCGCGCCGGACGAAAGCTTGGCGCTCACCTGGATCGCCAGCGCGTGTGATCCCGCGCCGCAAATTCCAAATGTTCAAACACAGCCCATGCGCTGTTTCAACGGTATCGAGAAAGCTTTTGGTTTTCCATGGCCGTTCTGGCGGTTGTCGGCTCTACGCGCGCTCAAGAAAACCATCGCCGCCAGCGATATTGTCTGGCTTCACGATACTTTGTATATGGGCAACCTGTTCGCTTATCGCTACGCGCGCAAATACAAAAAGCCTTTGATCGTCACGCAACATATCGAACCCATCCCCTATCGCAGCCGCTTCAAACGCTGCTTGATGCGCTGGATGGATAGGCTGTTGACGACGCGCGTTTTGCGCAATGCCGACGAAGTCGTTTTCATCAGCGACCGTATCGCCGAAGATTATTATCGTCGCGTCGCTTTCACACGTCCGATTAAGGTCATCCCCAATGGCGTGGACGTTCGCTTTTTTCACGCCCCCATACCGGAAAACCGCCGCTTTTTGCGTGAGCAGTTCGCCCTTAAACAAGAACAGCCCGTCCTTCTTTTCGTGGGACGCTTTGTTGAGAAAAAGGGGCTTGAAGTTATCCGCCGCCTTGCGACGCTTTTGCCCGAATGGCGTTTTTGGATGGCGGGCGAAGGCCCCATCGATCCCGACGAATGGCTTCTGCCCAACGTCCATGTTTTCAAGGGCCGGAAAGAGCAAAGCCTTGCAGACCTGTATCAAGCCGCCGATCTTTTCCTGATGCCAAGTTATGGCGAAGGTTTTCCGCTTGTGATTCAGGAAGCGATGGCCTGCGGCCTTCCCGTTTTATGCAGCCCGACGACCGCCGAAGGTAGCCGCCTGGCTATTCCCTATCTGCACCGCGCAGAAGTCTGGCCGGACGATTCAGAGCGCACGGCCAATGCTTGGTTTGAAAAGCTCAAGAATTTTCCTATTCCGCTGCCGCTGGTTGCGCCGCTGGCCGATGTGTCAGAGTTCGCTATTCTTTCGTGGGATTGGCATCCAATCTCGCGCGTTTATGCCACTATGTTCGCCGCGCACGCGCCGAAAGCTTAGGGCTTACTCTTCGTCCAAACCGATATCCAAAATAGCCGCGCTATGCGTCAACGCGCCGCAAGAAATCAAATCGACGCCCGACGCCGCCAAAGCCGCAACGGTTTCCATCGAAACACCGCCCGACGCTTCCGTGAGCATACGGCCACCAACCATCCGAACGGCCTCGGCCAATTTGTCTGGCCCCATATTATCGAGCAAAACGGCATCGACAGGCAGTTCCAAAACCTGCGTCAACTGATCGAGCGTATCGACTTCGACCTCAATTTTCATCATGTGGCCCGCCGCTTCGCGCGCTTTCAAAACGGCGTCGCGCAACGAACCAAGCGCCGCGATATGATTGTCCTTGATCAAAATCCCATCGTCGAGGCCATAGCGATGATTGCTGCCGCCGCCCGCACGCACCGCATATTTCTCGACCGAGCGCAGCCCCGGCGTCGTCTTGCGCGTGCAACAGATTTTGGCCTTGTGCGGCTTGACGGCCTCCACCATAAGGCGCGTCGCGCTGGCAATGCCGCTGAGATGCGAGACGAAATTGAGTGCCGTACGCTCTGCCGTTAAAAGCGCGCGAGTTGGCCCGGCAACGCGTGCAAGCTTTGCCCCCGCCTCAACGCTTTGCCCATCGGCAACCAAAGGCTCAAACCGCACGCGCGGATCGACCAAAGCAAAAGCCAAACGCGCCAGATCAAGCCCCGCCAAAACGCCCGGACGCCGCGCCGTCATCACCGCTTGCCATTGGTGATCCGCCGGAATCAAAGCATCGCTTGTCACGTCGCCGCTGCGCCCAAAATCTTCGAGCAAAGCGTTTTTCACAAGCGGTTCCAAGATCAAATCAGGCAAAGGGGAAATGTTCATCGTCAAGCTCCGACGCGGATAGTTGATCCCTCGAGCGCGACGGTCAAGGCATGCGCCGCCGCAGGATCGGTTGAAGGAAAATCGGTACGATAATGTGCGCCACGGCTTTCTTGGCGCGCCAAAGCTGCCTGCGCAATCATCAAGGCGACCAGCGCGCGTGGCGAACGCGCAGCCAACGGCGTCGTTTGGTCGATGAAAGAAGAAAGTCCCGCCGCATGCCGCGCAATGCCAAGCGCCGTACATAGGCTTTTGCGCAAAGACGTAATCTCTTCCGGCGTTTCTGGCGGCAACGGTTCAGGACCATGTGAACAAACGGCCTCGGCCACCGGTTGCATACCACTTACGGATTCTGCCGCGCGACAGCCCATCACCGTCGCCTCAAGAAGCGAATTGCTGGCCAACCTGTTCGCGCCATGTAAGCCCGTCGCCGCACATTCACCGCAAGCCCAAAGGCCAGGCACGTTCGTTCGCGCCCAAGCATCCGTCGCAACGCCGCCCATATGATAATGCGAAACAGGAAAAATGGGGATTGGTTCGCACGCGGGATCGACCTTGGCTTCGGCCAGAAGCCCGGCAATGGTTGGAAACCTTTCGCCAAAGACCGGGATCGCCCGCGCATCCAAAAAGATCCTGTGGCCTTTTTCGATTTCGGCCCAAATAGCGCGGGCAACGATATCGCGGGGCAAAAGCTCATCGACAAACGAAGCGCCCGCCTCGGTCACAAGCTTCGCACCCTCACCGCGCACCGCCTCGCTGACAAGCGGCATCGGATCGATGCCAACGTTGAGCGCCGTCGGATGAAACTGCACGAACTCTAAATCACGAAGATACGCGCCTGCGCGCGCCGCCAACGCCAAACCATGCCCCCATGATCCCAAAGGAACCGTCGTATGCGACCAAAGCGCACAGGCACTTCCCGAAGCCAAAATGACTTGCCGCGTTGCCAATGTCTCAAGCGCGCCTGTCCGCGTATCGCGGCAAACGACACCAGCCATCGCGCCATGGTCGTCGGACAGGAAAGAGATGGCCTCAAAACCTTCGCGAATTTCGATGGAAGGAGTCACCGCCGCCTTGGCAATCAGCGCGCGCATGATAACCGCGCCCGTGGCATCGCCGCACGCGTGCACAATCCGGTGGCGGGCATGCGCACCTTCGAGGCCCGTTTTAAACGCGCCCTTTTCGTCGCAGTCGAAAACGACGCCCCATCCGGCCAATTTTTCAACGGCGCTTGGCGCAGCCTTGGTAATCAGCTCAACGATCAAAGCGTCGCACAAACCAGCGCCCGCTTTCATCGTATCTTGTGCATGAAGTTCGGGCGTATCGTCCGGCCCAACGGCGGCGGCCAGACCGCCCTGCGCAAGCGAGCTGCTCGTCAAACCCGGCGCAAAAGGACGGCCCAAGACAATCACAGGACGCGGCGCAAGCGAAAGCGCCGCGCTTAATCCCGCAAGACCAGATCCTATGATGACGGGAACGCTCAAAATCAACCCACAGAAATCATGCGTTCAACGGCACGTCGCGCTTTTTGCGCCACGTCTGTGTCGATTTCGACCGGATATGAGCCTGTCTCAAGCGCATGGCGGATCGATGCCAACGTGATTTTCTTCATATGCGGGCACGGCACACTGGGGCGCACAAAGGAAAGACCAGGATAATCGACGGCGACGTTGTCGCTCATCGAAAGCTCCGTCAAAAGAAGGACTTTTTCCGGTTGATGCGTTTTCACCCAATCGGTCATGCCGACGGTCGATCCCGCAAAATCGGAAGCCGCCACGACATCGGGCGGACATTCGGGATGCGCGATCACGGAAACGCCGGGATTTGCCGCGCGGTACGAAGCGACCGTCTGCGCCGAAAATTGTTCATGCACTTCGCAATGTCCGTGCCACGTGATGATTTTGACCTTCGTTTGCTTGGCCACGTTTTGCGCCAAAAAGGCATCGGGAACCATAATCACTTCGGGCACGCCCAAAGATTCCACGACTTGCCGCGCATTGCCCGACGTGCAGCAAATATCGCATTCGGCCTTGACGGCGGCGGACGTATTCACATAAGTCACAACCGGAAGCCCTGGATGCTTCGCACGCAGCGCGCGCACATCTTCAGGCGTAATGGATTCCGCAAGCGAACATCCAGCGCAAGGATCGGGGATCAAAACCGTGCGCGACGGATTGAGAAGCTTGGCCGTCTCCGCCATGAAATGAACGCCCGCCACGACGATCACATCGGCCTCAATCTTGGCCGCTTGACGCGCCAAAGCCAAGGAATCGCCGACCAAATCGGCAACGCCGTGATAAACTTCAGGCGTCATGTAATTGTGCGCCAAGATCACCGCGCGCTTTTCTTTTTTGAGTTCGTTGATCGCGGCAATGTCGGGCGCAAAGCGAGCCCAATCTTCCGGCGCAATCACACGGGAAAGCTTCTCGTAAAGCGCATCCGTATCGTCAGCAGGCATAGAAACGGCGGAGGTTGTGCTTGGCATCGATTTATGCTCCCTTTGAGCATTAAAACGTCAAAAAAAGGTATCGCATCGCGACGAATCAAATTATAGTCACTCTGAGCATAAGAACAAGTCAAGAAAAAAGGGGGCCTTTTCCGCGTATGCAACCCGGCCAGCACATAGCCATCGGCCTCAGCGCCGTGATCGTGAGCATGAAAGATGGCAGGCCGCATGTCATGGTTGCGCCCGGCCCCGCTTTGCCCGCAGGCCCCTTTGAAACGCAGCACCGCACGCTTGAACAAGGCCTGCGCGCGTGGGTTTCAACGCATGGCGTTTCACTTGGTTTTGTTGAACAACTTTATACCTTTGCCGACAAAGACCGTGGCCCGGCGGGGCGGCGTTGTGTTTCCATTGGCTATCTGGCGCTGAGCCCGTCTTTGCCAGAGACAGCAACGACGATGGACTGGTACGCGTTTTTCCCATGGGAAGACCACCTGAATGGCACGCCCACCGCCCTTTTGGCCACCTTGCGCAAAAAGCTGCAACAATGGAAAAACGAAGTCCCCGCTGGCGCGACGCGCCGGGAACGCGAGGGACGCATCGACGTTTCCTTCCCGAAGGATCCGCGCGACTGGAATGAAGAGCTTGTTCTTCAGCGCTATGAATTGCTGTGGGAAGCGGGCCTCATCCCCGAAGCGCATCGCAAAGAGAAAACGCCCGCGACGCCCTTACCCGGCTTGTCGATGGCGCTGGATGATCGACGCATTTTGGCGACGGCCATGGCGCGGTTGCGCGCTAAGATCAAATATCGCCCGGTTGTCTTTGAGCTTTTGCCCGAACGTTTTACCTTGCTTCAATTACAGGAAACGGTCGAAGCGCTTGCGGGCCTACGCATTCATAAACAGAATTTCCGGCGGCTTGTTCAAAGCCAAGGCCTTGTTGAGGAAACGCGGGCCCAAGCCGCCAATCAGCGGGGGCGCCCGGCGAAATTATTCGCTTTCCGCCGTGAGGTTCTGCGCGAACGCGCCGCCGTCGGCACAAAACTCCCGCGCTCAGCGTAACCGCTTTTTATATTCCCCCGCATACGCCGCCAAGCAGGGCTTGGAACCTTCTGACGCGGATGTTGATTACCAACCGCACCACCGCTCTGTCCCCGTTTGCCACAAAAAATCCGTCATGCCCGCGCCACCTGCGTGGGGCAGTTTTTGTGAATGGCATTGCCATTATAACCTTCGTCATTTCCGCGAAGGCGGAAATCCCGTTTTTTCTTAATGGAGACGTCATTGCGAGCGAAGCGAAGCAATCCAGTATCATAAGGACAAGCGTTACTCATAACGGCCCTGGATCCCGGATCAGCGCGGCTTGCTACCGCTCGCCGCTTGTCCGGGATGACGCCACCTGCGTGGAGCCACCTGCGTGGGGCCACCTGCGTGGGGCAGCTGTTGCTAACGGCATTGCCTTTAATAATCATCGTCATTCCGGGACGCGCGAAGCGCGGACCCGGAATCCCATTTGGTTTCTTTTCCAACAAGAAAAACAGGATTTCCACCGATCCCCCGCGCCCAGCGACTAAACGCAAATCTCATCTATTTTTGCACCGAGGCTGCGCATCAGGTCGGTAAAGCCCGGAAAGCTTGTCGCAATAGGCCGCGCATCGTCCACGGCAATCGGCTCGTCCGTGGCCAAACCTAAAACCAGAAAGCTCATCGCGATCCGGTGATCAAGCGCCGTGGCAATTGTTGCGCCACCTGCGGGCGGGCGGCCTGTGCCATGAATAATCAGATCATCACCTTCGACTTCGACGCGCACGCCGGAAGCCGTCAGCCCATCGGCCACAAGGGCCAGACGGTCGCTTTCTTTCACGCGCAGTTCGGAAAGACCACAAAAACGCGACGTGCCCACCGCGCAGGCCGCCACCATCGCAAGGGCCGGATATTCGTCAATCATGCTCGGCGCGCGCGAAGCCGGGATCACAGCGCCGCGCAAAGGCCCCGTGCCGCGTACGATCAAATCCGCCACGGGCTCGCCGCAAATGTCGCGTTCATTCGTCTTTTCGATGGACGCGCCCATTTCAAGGAGGCTTTCCACAATCCCCGCACGGCGTTCGTTCATCCCAACATTGGCAAGCATCACATTCGACCCTTCGCAAAGCAAAGAAGCCGCCATCGGAAAAGCCGCCGAGCTTATATCGGCGGGCACTTCGATCGTCTGGCCGCGCAGGACCGGATGCCCGACCACAGAAATCACTTCGCCTTCGGGAATTTTCTCAACGCGCAAATCTGCGCCGAAAGCCCGCAGCATCCGCTCGGAATGGTCGCGGGTTGGCACGCGCTCAATCACGCGCGTTTCGCCCAAAGCGCTAAGCCCCGCCAAAAGAACAGCCGACTTCACCTGCGCCGACGCAACAGGGAGTTCATATGTAATCGCCTGGGCCTCTGTAGGGCCGCGTACAGCGAGCGGTAACCGCCCGCCTTCCCGTGTACTAAAGCTCGCGCCCATGAGGCTCAGCGGGTCAATGACGCGCCGCATGGGCCGTCCGCGCAGCGAGGCGTCGCCTGTAAAAAAGCTTGTCATGGGCCGCGCGCCCAAAAGACCGATCAAAAGCCGCGTTGATGTGCCGCTGTTGCCCATGTCGAGCACGTCGGAAGCTTCCCGGAGGTTCTCAAGCCCGACGCCATCGATGATCCACGCATCGCCCTGCTTGACGATGGTCGCGCCAAGGCTGCGCAAAGCGGCCACCGTCGCCAAAACGTCCTCGCCCTCCAAAAGCCCGCGCACAATCGTGCGCCCCTGCGCAATGCCGCCCAGCATAATCGAGCGGTGCGAAATACTTTTATCGCCGGGAGGCACAATCCGCCCGGTCAAAGGTCCAGACTGGCAGGCGCGAAGTTTTGAAAGATCTGTCATGCTTTTTTTATAGCAAAGACGCCGCCGCAAACCACCCGTTTTCCGCAGTTTCTCACTTAAGCTTTCGTTAAGATTTTCTCTCTCGTTGACAGCCCTGCTTTTTCATGGCAGAGGACAACGCCTTCAGGGCTATTTTTATAAGCGAGTCTAGGCAGGAGGGAAGAGCCGTGGCGAAACCAGAATGGGGACAAAAGCGCATCTGCCCACAATGTGGCGCGCGCTATTACGATATGAAGAAGAAACCGCCGGTCTGTCCGCAATGTGGCGCGACATTTGACGCCGAAGCGGTCACCAAAACGCGCCGGGCACGTCCGGCTCCGGTTGAAGAAAAGCATCAGAAGCCAGCGCCGACGCCGGATGAGATCGAAGATCTTCCCATCGACGCGGCCGACTCTGATGATACAATCATCGAGGACGCGGACGAACTTGGCGAAGACGCTATGGATGTCGAAGACGTGATCGACGTCGAACATGGTGGCGAAGACGATCGCTAAGTTTCGTGCCGAAGCAAAACAAAACCCCGCCGGGTGCAAACCTTGGCGGGGTTTTTATTTATAAGAAATCGTCTGGCTCTTCAGGCTCAGCGCCCAAAACTTTTTGGATCATATCAAATGAAAACCCGGCGCGCGCCATCGACGCGATTTCCTTATTCACCACGGCGCGGTCTGCGCTGGCGCCGCCCTTGCGATAAACGCCAAGCCCGCGCTTTTTGGCAAAAGACCGCGCAGCCTCTTCTTCCTCTTGCGCGGGATCTTTGCCCTCTTCGCCCGTCAACGCTTGTTCGATGAGCGGCGCGGCCACGCCTTTTTGCGCAAGCGACTGCGTAATGCGGCGCGCGCTTTTACCAGCGCGGCGCATGCTGTGAACCTTCATTTCAGCAAAAGCGGCATCATTCAAAACGCCAAGCCTTTTGTGCTTTTCAACGATCGTTTCAATCGCGGCGGCACACGTTGCTTGCGCGGCGGCATCGGCGGCAAAAACAGGATCTTTCAGATTATAACGGCGAATTTTGTTTTGAAGAACACGGCGCAGGCCAGCTTCTGAAGCCGCATAGCGCGCCAGATAGGCGAGCGCGCCGTTGGCCAGCCGCTCGGGCGTCGGTTTTCTTGGTTTGCGTGCGTTCAAAGAAAAGCCTTAGAAGTGATCGTAGCTGTCCATTTGACCTCTGCGATTATCGATAATTCCTTCACGCCGGTTCACACCGGACGACCAATGCATATCCCATTGCCCGCCAGAGTTCCACTTGCTGTCATGTTCGTCCGCTGTGCCGACGCTGACATGAATACGATCTTCAAAATTAGGAGTCCAACCATGTTTATCGCCGACACCGGGGCCGCCGGCTTCGTACACATTGATTGGGAACATGCCAGAGACTTGCTCACCCGCTGATTTAAAGCCATTGGCAAGACGATTGCCTTGATAGGAAAGATTAGAAGAGCTCAACCCCAAAGGCGCACTTTGCGGAGCACAGCCATAGAAGCAAGGAAGAACCAACGCCATCACACAGACGGCGGTCTTCGCTGCCTTTTTCAGACGCGCGGGCGTAAAGATTTCGCTGCAAACGCGTTTCAAAGAGTTTCTGTCCATGTCTGGCTCCTCGTTCTATTGGCCTAACTATAAATCCGCCTTTGGGTTCCGTCTATAATCTCAACGCTGCGGCGACCAATTCTGGTGGCGACGTTCCCCCTCACGGCGTTCCCAATCACGGCGATATTGATCGCGATCACGACGGGATTGCTCGTAATATTTTTCGCGCTCAATCTCATTCACGCGTTGATCCGGGTTCAGCGTATCGAGATAACGCTTCCAGCATTCGTGATAACGTTCATCCGGCCCGCATTCCACAGTCTCATCGACGCGCATGCCCGGTTGATAGCCCGGCGGCGGCCCGTTGTGAAAAGCACAGCCAAACATCGGCAGAACAGCGACCAAGGGAAGAGCTAATCGCGCACAACGACGCCAAAGCGATAAAATGGGTTTTTGCGAAACTTTGCTCATCGTAAAATCTCCGTGTGAATTCTGAAACGAGCTTACCACAAAAACGCCTCGATCTTCCACAAAGGCAAATAATTTCATAGGGAAGTAATCTTTTTTAACCATAAAAAACGCAAGAAGGGTGGGAAAAGCTCCCTGAGACTTTTTCAAGTCTCCCCTCCTTGCGTTCGAACTGCACTTAAACGGTCGAACTTAGCCGATCTTCAGGACCAAGCCAGCCTTTTGCAAAGACTGCGCAAGAACCGGATGCTGAGCCACTATTTCGGCCATCATCAGATTCTGCGGTAGGACCTGAAGCTCACTCCGCCCACGACCAGTACCTGTGCCGTGACCAGTACCCGTGCCATGACCAGTACCTGTGCCATGACCAGTACCCGTGCCGTGACCAGTACCTGTGCCGTGACCAGTACCTGTGCCGTGACCAGTACCTGTGCCATGACCAGGGCCGCCACCGGCAGGACCACCACCAGCAGGACCACCACCAGCAGGACCACCACCGGCAGGACCACCACCGGCAGGTGAGTTTCCACCGCGACCAGGACCTTGTCCCGGGCTTTGGCCTTGCCCACGACCTTGGCCTTCGCCACCACCAGCAGGTGAGCCACCGCCTGTGCCAACACCCATGCCTTTGCCACCGAGGCTTGAGCCACGGCTATTACCTAGACCTTCATGAGAAGATCCCTTGTCATTGCCAGGACCTTTATCATTACCCGGGCCTTTGTCATTACCTGGACCTTTGTCATTACTAGGCCCTTTATCATTACCCGGACCTTTGTCATTACCAGGCCCTTTATCATTGCCAGGCCCTTTGTCATTACCAGGCCCTTTATCATTGCCAGGCCCTTTGTCATTGCCTGGACCTTTATCATTACCCGGGCCTTTGTCATTACCTGGACCTTTGTCATTACCCGGACCTTTATCATTGCCAGGACCTTTGTCATTACCAGGACCCTTGTCGTTGCCCGGCCCCTTGGGTCCCTTGTCATGGTCGCCATGCTCTGGACCTTTCGGACCCGTTGGTCCCTTATCATGGTCGCCAGGATGGCCTGGTTGACCCGGTCCGCCCGGTTGACCAGGATGACCTGGTTGTCCAGGATGGCCAGGTTGGCCCGGATGGCCCGGATGATGCGGGTGATGATGATCTGGCTTATCAGGCGTTGAGGGTGTCGCCGCGGCCTTAACGGGTTCGCTCGTGACTTTGCCGTCATGGCCATCAGGCCAAGGCAGTTTCTGCGCGTTACCATTCACCGGTATGAAGAAACCGGAAACAGCGACGCTTCCTCCCAACACGTAAACGCCAAGGCGTTTAGCGATCTGTTGAGCTTCTTGTTTTATGGAGTGGATCATAAGGCACGCTCCTTTCTTTTGTTGTTGATAGCAAAAGCATCCAAGGGACGGTCTTAAGAAGGGTAGCATATATTTACAATTCGTAAATACAAAACCATTTTATTAATATAATATTAGGTATTGACTTCAGTTTTATTGTTTATTTTCAATGACGGCATACAATAAGAGGCGTTTATTTTGAAAAGCCATACAAAGCGGCCCGCACGCCGTCCAAGCCGTCGCCTTTTGAAGCACTTGTCATGAAAACATCCGGACGCGCCGCCGGGTGTTTTTTAAGCTTGGCTTGGACTTCAGCCACGCGCGCTGCCGGATCGGAGCCGCGAATTTGATCGCCCTTTGTCAGAACGACCTGATAATTGACGGCCATTTTATCAAGGAAGGCCATCTTGGCTTCGTCCTGCTCCAAGATGCCATGTCGCCCATCAATCAACAAAAAAACGCAAAGCAAAGATGTGCGCGAAGCCAAATAAGAATGGATCAACCGATTCCAACGCTCAATATCCGCCTTAGGCGCTTTCGCGTGGCCATAGCCCGGCAAATCGGCCAAAAGAAGTTTGCGTGCGAAGTTGAAGAAAATAATCTGCTGCGTGCGACCCGGCGTATTCGACGTACGCGCCAACGCCTTGCGGTTCATCACCGCATTGATCAGCGACGATTTACCAACGTTGGAGCGTCCCCAGAACGCGACTTCAGGCATGCCCTTTGGCAAAGAATCCAGATGTTCGCCCTCTGCCGCCGCCAAGATAAAATCACAAGGCTGCGCAAGGAAACGTCGAAGCGTGGCGGCGGAAGGCGTGTTGGTCACTTATGATGCAATCCTTTTGTCTTGTGCATGATGAACCATTGCTGGCCAATGCCAACAAGGTTGCTGATCGTCCAGTAAAAGATCAACCCGGCGGCAACCTTGGCCATCATGAACGTAAACAAGAAGGGCAAGAGCTGGAAAACCTTGGCCTGCGACTGATCCGTCGGTTGCGGCGACATTTTTTGTTGGAGGAACATGCTGACCCCCATCAACAAAGGCCAAACGCCGACGTGCGGGATAAAGGCCCAGTCGATCATGCCAAAGCCTGTCAAGATCGACGTCGGATCAGGCGCAGACATATCGTGGATCCAGCCAAAAAGCGGCGCATGGCGAAGTTCAATGCCGACATAAAGGACTTTGTATAAGGCAAAGAAAATCGGAATCTGAAGGAACATAGGCATGCAGCCGGACATAGGGCTGACTTTCTCACGCTTATACAGCTCCATCGTTTCTGTGCTGAGCCTTTGCTTGTCGTCCTTATAGCGCTCCTGCAATGCCTTCATTTCTGGCTGAAGCATCTTCATCTTCGCCATCGAGCGAGAAGATTTCAGCGAAAGCGGCAAGGCCAACCCACGCAGTACCAACGTCAAAACAACGATAGCGAGCGCCATGTTGCCGAACGTATTGTTGAGGAAATCGAGGAAATAAAGGAACGGCTTGGTCAGGTAATAGTACCAACCAAAATCAATCGCGCGATCGAACAAGGGGATGTTGAGTTGATCGGCATACATATCCAAAAGGCGCACGCGCTTGGCCCCAGCGAAGAGGTTTGTCTTGTGCTCAAGGCTTGCCCCCGCCGCCAAGGAAACGGGCGTGCCGCGATAATCGACCTGAAACGTGCCTTGCTCTGGCAAGCCGCTATTTGATGGCTTTGTATAGGTAAAGGTCGCGTCGATCTTTTCGTCTTGCGACGGCAAAAGAGAAACGAGCCAATATTTATCCGTCATGCCAAGCCAACCGCCAACGCTTTCAAAAGAAGCTTTGTGGTCTTCGATCAGCGTTTTGTATTTAACCTCTTTGAGCGTGCCGTCAAGAACGCCCAACGGCCCTTCGTGCAGGACATAGGTGTCGGCAGTCTGCGGTTTGCCATGGCGCGAAACAAGGCCATAGGGATAAAGCGTCACGCTCGCCCCGCCCGCATTGCGCACGCGGTCCGAGACGGTGAAAAGGAAATGATCGTCCACCGCAATCGTACGCTCAAAGACAAGACCGTGGCCATTGTCCCATGTCAAATGGAGCGGCTTCGCTGGCGTCAATGTCGTCGCATCGGCTTTCCAAACTGTATCGTCCGTCGGCACGGCAACGTCGGCATCGGCCAGCCAACCAAAGCTCGCATAATAGGATTCATGCGGTGCGGCTGATCCCGCCGGAGAAAGCAAAACGATTTGAGGCGAACCGGGCTCAACGGTTTCACGGTAATTAACGAGGCTCAAATCGTCGAGGCGCGCCCCCTTCAGATTGATCGAGCCCTGCAATTCCGGCGTACGCACGACCACGCGCGGCGCCACTTTCAAAACGTCTTCACGCGGCAAAAGATCATCGACCAGCGTCGCTGTCGGCTGCGCAGACTGACGCTGTTGTACCTGGGCCTGAGCGGCCGCTTGTTCCTGATGCAGCGCCATTTCCTGCTGCGCGCGTTCAAGCTGAGGCTTCTCGTACAGGTAATGAAACCCGACAAGGATGACGATGGAGAGCAAAACAGCGGCGATGAAGTTATTGTTGTTGTCCATGGCTTTCAAACGAACGGAGAAAAAGCGAAAAAACCGGGGCTAGAGGTATCAGGTCTTGGGCTTGCGCTAAAGGCAAAAATTCAAGCGCCCGCGCCCTTCTTGGGGGGAACCGGATCATAACCCGAACCGCCCCAAGGATGACAACGGCTTAGGCGTTTCAGCGTCAGCCATCCGCCGCGCCAAAAGCCATGCACGCGTAGGGCTTCGTCGGCATAGGCGCTGCAAGTCGGCTCAAAGCGGCACATCCGCCCAAGAAAAAGCGAAAGACTGTGCCGATAAAGCCAAATCAGACCGCGCAGGAAGGCCGTCATACACCCTCACGCCAAAGAGAAAACCGCCGCAGGGCCTTTTCAAGCTCAGCCGCAAGCGTTGCGTACGGGGCCTTGAGGACGGCGCTGCGTGCGATCAAAACAAAATCATAACCAGGGACAGCATGCGCAGCCAAAATCTCACGCGATAACGCACGCAACCGTCGCTTCGCGCGATTGCGATCGACGGCCATACCAACCATTTTCTTACTGGCCGTATAGCCCACGCGGCAAACAACTGTTTCCGGTAAAACTTGATCGGGCGGATGGGGCGCAACTTGCATAATAAAAGCGGGCGCAACCCATTTCTTCCTATTCGCGGCAATCGCGAGGAACTCAGCTCTCTTCTTCAGAGATACAACGGCTAAAATACGGGGCATAAAACCCCTTTGCAATTAAGCGGTCAGCTTCTTACGGCCCTGAGCGCGACGGCGCGCGACGATCTTACGGCCATTTTGGGTCGCCATACGAGCGCGATAGCCATGACGGCGCTTGCGAACCAGCTTACTCGGTTGATAGGTACGTTTCACAGTCTTAACTCCACAAGATTCCTAAAGAAAGGGCTGTATAAGAGTTTTACAGGCAAGAGTCAAACCTCTCTTGCCTTATTAACCAAAAAGAGGGCTCCGCAAAAGAAAAGCCAGCTCATCAACCATTAAACTCGCGATTTTCTTACGCTCTGCCGCTTGGCTCAAAATCTCTTCATCTTTGGGATTCGACAGAAAACCCGTTTCAATCAACATGGCCGGCACATCCGGTTGACGCAGCACGGCAAAGTTCGCCGCCCGCATGGGCTGCTCAAGAAGCTCCCAACGGCGGCCTATCCCCTTGATAAAGCCAACTTTTACGCGCTGAGCGATATTCCGCGTCCGCCGGGCCGTCAAATCAAAGAGGATATTGGCGACTTCTTTGTCCTGCACATGAAAATCCAGATTCGGGCCATCCACCTTATTTTCTTTATCGGCCAGCATGCTAGCAAACTTATCCGACGCCTTGTCCGAAAGTGTATAGACCGAAAGCCCCCGCGCCGTGTGGTTTGGCGTGCTATCGGCATGAATGGAGATAAAAAGGTCGGCCTTGGCCTTGCGCCCAAGCTCAGCCCGGTCGCCAAGCGGCAGAAAAACGTCGCTATCGCGCGTTAGCTTCGCCGCAACGCCGCGCAGGCCGTTCATTTCTTCGGCCATCCGGCGCGCAATATCGAGCACAACATCCTTTTCATGCACGCCCGAAACGCCAATAGCGCCCGGATCATGCCCGCCATGTCCCGGATCGATCATCAAAAGGCGTGGGGCAACAGGCTTTATGGCAGGCGCAGCGCTACCTTTGCCGACGGGCGTTTTCTGCGCCTTAACGGCAGCAGCCAAAACACGCGTTGGAATCAACAAGGAAACGGAAAGAAACGGCAGGACAAGGCCGTAACGTAAAAAAGTCCGGCGGGAGGAATCTTCCAGGCCAGAAGGCATCGACGGATGGGTGCGACCCTCTTCAGACATCGGGGCTGGCAATCCTTTGAAAGCGACGGAACGAATCGGTTTTTGATTCTAGTCGAAAAAAGAAAGGAGAGGCAATGAAAACGGCTGTTTTCTCTTTAGGGGCCTGACCCTAATAACCTTCGAAAGCCAACGCTTTCAGAATGGCGCGTTTAAAAGCCTCTTGGCTTTCGGGCGTTGTTTCGTAAACCGCCGAGGGCACGCCGCCCTCTTCCTCACGCAATTGGCCAAAGGTTGCCGAAGAAGGATCGACATCAACCGCAAGATTCATCGGCCGAAACGCTTCTGGTGCACGCGAAGCCAAAAGAACGCTGGGATCGTGAAAACGGAAGATCGGCTCCGGGGCAAAAGAACGGCAATAGGCAATCATAAGCTCGCGTGCCCACGAACCAATTTCATGCGTCGGCCGTAAAACTTCGATCTCATCGAGCGCAATCGTAATCGGCCAAGAAGCGTTCAACGGCAAAAACCGCATCGGCACGCCCGAAGCCAGAACATCGCGCACAGCAAAAGGATCGCAGGCAACGTTGAAATCTGGGGTTGGATCTTGCGACCAAAACGCGCCGAACTTGCCGCCCATCATCGTGACCTGCGTCACGACATTTTGAATCTCGCTGCCCAGAACGTGCGCAAACGAAGCAAAATTCGTCGCTGGCCCGATAATAAAATATTCCAAAGGCCCATGCAGCCGCGCCATCGTGACAAGCCGGGCGGCATTGGCATCGGCGCTGGCTGATTCTTCATTCGTCACGCGGCGGCTTGGCAAAGGCAAAACAACGTCACACAGACCGTTGCCCGCCTTAGCTTGGCGGCCTTTGACAAAAGTTTGGTACAGAGGGTGATCGCGCGAGGGCGCCGCCGCACCGACAAGCATCGGCAAATCGTCCGCGCCCATCAACGACAAAACGCGCGCCGTATTGTCGGCTACGCGGGAAACAGAGGTATTGCCATAAGAAACAACCGCGCCAACCAAAGGCATGTCGAGCCCGTGCGCAAGCCAGAAAGTCAGCGCGTCATCTCGGCCTGTATCGCAATCAATGACAAAAGGACGCATGGAACCTTCTCCTCAGAATCAAACGAGCCGAAGTGAAGGACCTTTCCGCTCGCGCGCTTTGCGCTTTAGAATTTCGACCATCGGCACATGCGGTGAAACATTCAGAGCATACGCCATCGTCGGGCCTGGCACAAAATCAGACAAAGTTAATGTGTGACCTGTCTCAGACTTGATCGAACGGCAGAAATTGATATTGGCATCGATCACACGATCCATAAACTGAGCCGTCTTGCGGCCTTCAAGCTTAAATTGTTCGGCGACTTTAGAGGTCGGGAACATAAAGGAAGGCAAACGTCCGTATTTGCCGCGACATTGCACAACAAAACCATCGAAAAAATGATCGCGCGGCGTGATGACGTCCACAAGCGAACCAGCATAATCGACGCCAACAAGCAGAGGGACTTTTTGACCTTGGCAGAGGATTTTTTCTTTTTCTTCTTTTGTCGCGACAGAAAAACATGTCGCAACGCAAGCCACACGGCCATGCTGAAACAGGCCGCGTTCTTTCATTTTATCGAAAATCCAAAGAAGCGTTTTAGCGCGCCGCACGTTATCTTCGAGCAAAACGATAGGAACAGGATTTTCCTCAGAACCGCCTGCGCGGATCAACGCCTTGCGAACCTTATCAAGCTGCGTGGGTAGTGTCGGATGGCCCGGCCGCGCGACATGATCGACCTCTTCGCCTGCTAAAGAAAACAAACGAGAGAAACCGATCTCCGCAAAATTTCCCTTTTTAACGACGCTGTGAAAAACGCGATCGTGGATCATATCGTCCAGAGAAATGAAAAGCGCCGCCGGCGCTTCGGGACATGTCTGTTCAAGAAAAACGCCAGCCTTTTGAATCACGGAGCCCGCAAGCGAATCCGCGCTATGGAAATGGATGTTGGTTTGACCGCGCGTTTGCGAAAGATCATAGCGAGATTCGTAATCCAACGCGTCGGAAACGGCGGAAACCACTTCCGTGCCCCAGGTCTTATAGACCCGCTCAAACAAGTTTTGAATCTGAAGAGGCGAACCGGGCAAAAGGCTTCGGCGCGTCGCCAAACGACCGCTTTGCACGAACGCATTCTGCAACGTGCGCGTTGCAAAATTCGTATCGGTACGAACAACTAATGTCAAAAGATTTTCGGGAGTTTCAATCTTGAAGCCGTCAAACGACGTGATCGCCGGACGATTATGATGAAATCTTTGAACAACAGAAGCCTTAAGAGAAGAACTGTCCACCGTCATGAGCTAACCTCATCCTGAATCATCTTCTCAGGTCCTTCCCAAAGAACCCGTTTTTGAAACCCGACGAATCGTGCCGCCTTGCGGACGATCCTAGGGATAACGCCAAGAAAGACAACAAGACTTTGTGTCTTTTTTATTGCGTTGTTACGGCAAACGAATGTTTCAAAAAAAGAACGTTCCAAGAAAGAAACCCTCAAAAACTATTCGACAAACCTTCGCTGCACCGTTTCACCAAAGCTCACGCCCCTATGAAAGGGCATTTTACCACATCAAGGACTTTCAAAAGCATAAAGGTTTTTTATTTTCAGCCGATAGGACAAAGAAAATTAGACAGGCAGACTTTCGATCTGATCGCACAAGGCTGAGAGGGACTCGAGAGCTTTTTCATAAAAAGCATCGTCGCGGTTGCCGTTGCGGAAGAAAGAGCCGGAATCCAAGGATTCGACGAGCGAAGGATAATAAAGGCGGGACACAATTTGGCCAGAAGCGCGCAAAACGAGGCGTTTTTGAGAGCCTTCGACAGCGAAAAGAGCTTGTTCGATCAAAGGGTGATTTTCAAAGCGTCGCGCGCGACGCGGCATCGAAAAGTCCGACATGTTCAAAACCCTCAAAAAATACGTTAAAAATATACTAAAATCGATGGCCTCTCTATACGCTTCTCTCATGCAAATAAAAACAGAAAAAGCCGTCTTTAACGCTTTAAGAAAGATCGCTCTGTATTCTAAAGGCCCCGCTTCTTGCGTTTAAACCAAAAAGGGCCTGACGCGTGCGCTTCTTTCTCTTCGGCTTTATCCTATTAACTATAACGCAGGCCGCTTGGGCCGACGCGGACGATGGCGCCTGCCCTGCTTTTTCTGCGCCGGTTGTCACCCTCACGCAGCTGCGCGCCGCGCCGCAAGTTGACCGGACGCACTCGCTTTATTCGCTCCGTGATCTTGCCAAAGGCCAGACCGATCATTTCAGCGAAACCTATCATGAATCGCCCGTCGGCCTTACGGCGGCAACGCTGACGCTCGATGCAAATTATAAGATCATGATTACAGAGGTTCCACCGGGCCCCACCTATTGCGCGCAAATTGCCAATATGGACGTGCGCCTCGGCTTCAATGATACGACGGTCTATATCGCGCGCGAAGTGCAGGAAGGCACTTGCGGTTTCAGAGAGGTTTTGGCGCATGAAAGCCGCCACGTTGCGACGGATGAATCTTTGATCAACGAAGAAACCTTCCCCGTTTCGAAAGCTTTCGAAAAAGCGGCGCTGCAAATCGGCGTGGTGCAATCGGCGTCAAAGGAAAACGCGCAACAACAAGTGCAAGAAGCCATGGATTCTTTTATCAAGGATACGGGACATATTTTATCGGGCGCACGCAAAGTGCGCCAAGCGCGAATCGACACGCCGGAAGAATACAAACGGCTTAGCTCAGTTTGCAGCGGCCAGCTTGGCGAACTGATTGGGCAATATTATCCGCAATAAGTTTTGTTTCAGGCTTCGATCAAAAGGCCCTCTTTTACGGCCTCTTTTTTAATATTGTCCTGAAGCTTTTCAAAAGCCCGCGCTTCGATCTGGCGAATGCGCTCACGGCTGACGCCAAAATGCTGCGATAAATCTTCAAGCGTATCAGCTGGATCTTTCAAACGGCGCGCCATGATAATTTCGCGCTCACGCGGATCGAGCCCCAGCATCGCCTGCGCCAAAAGACGCTGGCGATGCGCTGTTTCCTGCGCTGCGCCCAGTTTATGTTCCTGGCTTTCGCTGTCGTCGGCCAGCCAATCTTGCCATTCGCCGCCGCTCTCGCCATCCGCCCGCATGGGCGCGTTCAATGATTGATCGCCGCCAAGCATCCGGCCATTCATCGAAACGACCTCAGCCTCGGTCACGGCCAGCGTATCGGCAATATGCGTCACTTGTTCCGGCGAAAGATCGCCATCGTCAATCGCGCGCATATCCCGCTTGAGACGACGCAGGTTAAAGAAAAGACGTTTTTGCGCGGCGGTCGTACCGATTTTGACAAGCGACCACGAATGCAAAATATATTCTTGGATCGCAGCGCGAATCCACCACATGGCATAAGTCGCCAAACGGAATCCACGATCGGGGTCAAAGCGCTTTACGGCTTGCATCATACCGACATTACCTTCGGCAATCAGATCGGACAAAGGCAGCCCATAGCCGCGATAGCCCATCGCAATTTTAGCGACAAGGCGCAGATGGCTTGTGACGAGCTTATGGGCAGCATCCAAATCGCCATGCTCTTTCCAAGACTTGGCCAAGATGAATTCTTCATTGGCTTCCAGCATGGGATATGAGCGGATCTCGCGCAGATAATGCGCAAGACCGCTTTCACCCTGAAGAACCGGTAAGGCCGCCGCATGTGTCGTCACAGAAGAAACCCCTTTGTTTCGTGCCGTGGATCTTTTGTACCTATTTACTTTGTTTTAAGTAGGGCGCCTGAGGCGTTTGAGCAACCCCTTGAAATCGTCCGGTAAAGGCGCTTTAAATTTCAAAGGCTTACCAAACTTCGGGTGAACAAAATGGATTTCTCCCGCATGCAAAGCTTGGCGGGGAAAGGCCTCAAGCGCGGCGACAAGCCCCTTCTCCCCCGGCGGTAAAGCGCGGCGGCGCGAACCATAAACGGGGTCACCAATCACCGGATGGCCGATATGCTCCATATGAACACGGATCTGATGGGTACGTCCCGTTGCCAAACGACATTCGACAAGGCTGGCCAAAGTTCCAAAAGTTTCAATCACGCGATAACGCGTCAGCGCGTCTTTCCCGCCGTGCGAAACGACGGCCATTTTCTGCCGTGCGCGCGGATGACGGCCAAGTGCGGCCTCGACCTCGCCTTCAAGCGGATTGGGGATGCCCCAAACAAGAGCCTGATACACACGTCCCAAAGAACGATCGGCAAATTGGCGAGTCAAAGCCTGATGCGCTTGATCGTTCTTGGCCACGACAAGAAGGCCGCTCGTTTCTTTATCCAAGCGATGCACAATCCCCGGCCGCGCCACGCCACCGATGCCGCTCAGGCTAGACCCGCAATGAGCCAGCAAAGCGTTGACGAGCGTCCCCTCTTTGTGTCCCGCCGCCGGGTGCACGACAAGACCCGCTGGTTTATCAAGGACAAGAACATCAGCATCCTCATAAAGAACTTTCAGAGGGATGTCCTGCGCCTCGGGCTCGGCCTGAACAGGAGCGGGTAGCGTTACAAGAAAAGACGTGCCGAGCGCGACTTTGGCCTTTGCTTCCGACCAAGAAAGCCCCGTTTCGCTTTCGGTGACACAACCTTCCTTGATAAGGCGCTGAAACCGCATACGCGACAGCCCTTCGTCGGGAACGGTAGGGTTCTCGGCGCGAAAAAGGTCATAAGCGTCCACCAGAGCCTTATCGAGGCGTCCGGGTTCGGCAACGGTCAAAGTCAGGGTTCTGGGTTTGCTCATCGTTTGCATTATAATAGGGAAAAGCCTAAAATGCGCTGGTCTTTTTTCTTTCCGGGGGATTCCTTCCATGCGTTTTGCCGTTTATCTTGCCGCCATGCTTCTTGTCGCCACGCCCGTTTTGGCGGACAACCCTGGCAATGGGGACCCTATTTTCGGACAAGTTTCCTGTCAGCCTGCTTTCGCCTGCCCGCCTTCTATGGACAGCGAAAACCTTCGCCTCTTGTTCCCGCAGATTCTCGCCAAAGCGAACGCCTGCGTCGCCTCGCGTTTCGCGATGCGGAATACAGAAGGCTATTTCGAAGAAAGCTTGGGTTTAGATTATGAGCTTTGCTTAACCTCGAAGGCGCAGCCCCGCTCGGTCAAAGGCCTGACGATGACGCCGAAATGCTGCGTCGTACAATCGGCTTCGAACCCGCGCCAATGTCAGATTATCTGCACGCGGTATGGCACGCGTTAAGATCAAACGCATCGAAAAAAAAGGAGGGATTTTATCCCTCCTTTTTTTTCACTCGGCTTTCTGATCGACCTTCTTTTGAAGCTCTTCTATCGCTTTGCCTTGCGTGGCAAGCTGTTGCTTAAGGAGATCATTTTCTTCCTTAAGCTCCTTCACGGCCGCCACCAGAGGGCCAATAAGACCGATATAATCCACGCCGATATATTTTGAATCGAGCTTTTGGACAATCTCAGGGAAAACCTTTTCGACTTCTTGCGCAATCACGCCGAGCTTTTTCTCACCAGATCTTTTCATCGTGAACGAATAGCCTTCGATTTTGCCGATTTTCTCAAGCGCATCCTTGATAGGCAGGATATCCGTTTTCAAACGATTGTCGGATTCATTCAATTGATAGATGAACTGGCCTGCGTACAATTTATTGGCGACCAGCATGCCTGAGATATTAATATCGCCGGTAAAATTGGCGATATAATTACAGTTTGTGACCTGCGTCTTATCTTGCGGGTCTGTGATTGAACAGCCCGCATTGGTCACTTCCAAAGCCGGATCGGCACCGACAGAACCATTAGGCGTATCGCTCGATCGGCCAAGCAGCATTGTGCGAATATTCCGGATCGAGCCGCCATAACCGGCAACAGCACCCGAAAGCGTAGCAATCGTCGAGGTCGAAGAGACAAGGCCCAAATAGGTATCGGCTTGAATCGTATTAAAATCATAGGCCGTACCGCCGACAATGCTGACGCTCGGGCTTTGGGCGACCAGCGAACGCGCCAGCCAAGGCGTGCTTTGCGAAGCATGAAGGCCCGCATAGGTACGCGAAGCCACATGCCCCGTTTCGGCGTCACCGAAGCCATAGGTGCCGCTTGGCGAAACAGCCCACGAACCATAAGCGCCGCAAGCAAAGCCGCTGCCGCAAACGTCGCTCGAATAAATGAAGCCGCCGTCGTTACCGATAAGCCCCGCAATACGGCCGCCCGATGTGTCGGCTATTGTGTCACCGTTAATCGTCACCACCATGAACGAATAGCTCTTTGGCGACGTCCCCGCGACCTGCCCATCCTTGAGCACGCGCACTTCGTAATTTTGACCATAGGAATTGGTCGTAATCACGCTGCTGGATGCGCCGATGCCCGTAAAGCCAAGCGGCAAATATTCGCAAAGAATTTTGACGTGCGTATCGCTAATCGAGCTTTTGCAATTCGTCACGCTCGTATTAGAGGTCGGCATAGGCAGATTAGCCGTACCATAAGCGCCCAGCGTCGCCATCCAGCTTTGCCCATCGGACGTCGCCAGAAAAGCTGAAACGGCATTGACAAGCTGCAAATGCTGATCGGCGGCGGCTTGATCGCGAAGCTGCGTATTGCCGCTGGCCATCAAACGCCACAAGCCCGCGAACAGCAAAGAAGCGATAGCCAGAACAATCGCCAACTCGATCAACGTAAAGCCTCGGCGCGACGCGCTCGTCTGTTGTCTTCTGGTGTAGATGCTCATCGTCTTCTCCTTCATGCTTCGGCTGTTTTTAGTACAAAACCGAAATATAACCTACGCTACCCAACGGGATCGAAGCCAAAGCGGGATAGCATATTTGCTTTGTATTCTGTGAAGCGTTCGTTCGGAACCAATAGCCCGCCGTTCCGTTACAAGTTTGATTTGTCACCTGACCGTACATCAGCGGCGAAGCGTCCGTTAGCTCCATTTGCTTCATGATTTCGCCAGACGTAAAGCCCATCCACGAAGTGCCTCCGTCGCTTTCTTGCGGCACATAAGTGGCCAGATAAGTTGTGCCGCTGGATTGATAGACAACCGACGGAAACTCAAGCTGATAGGTATTATAAAGATACCCGGGCGGCAGATAAAACCGCGAATAAGGGGCTACAGGTGTTCCCGTCGGATTTTGAAGGCTGCGCTGACAGAGCGCAACCCCCGTTGGGAGAGCCATCGGCGACACACGGCACGGATAGGCGCCAAGATTGGCGGACAGTTCCTTTGCCATTGTGTAAGCGCCCGAATGCCAAACAAACATCACTTCGGCCACGCCCTTTTGCCGTGCCCACAGATGCGAGGCTTGCAATAAATAGGCCTGCGTAAACAAGCCCATCGCAGCCAACAAAAGAGAAATGTAAACGAAAAGATACATCGGCTTTAGGTACGTTCCTGCTTTCTAGGATTTTCCGCTCAAGGCTAGCACACGATTCTTTAATGAAACCTAATATTTAGGCTACATCTTAAACGTCAAGGAAACGACTTTTTCGCCGTGCCCCGTGCATCCAGCTAGAACGGCGCTTTCCTGAATTGAGGCATTTTGAGAACCCGCTGGCATTTCATACACAAGCCGCCAAAGAGCCGACGGCAAATGCTCTCTGATATCGACGCGCTGCAGGCCAATCGAACCCGCGTCGCGCGCATACGAAGACAACAGCTTACGGCAGCCTGACGCGGAAAGCGGCACCTCAAAGCGAAGAGCCTGAGAGGGGGGATAAACAAAAACGCGCAATAAATCGCCCCAAGGATCTTTAATCCCATAGGTCGGATCTTCCGGTTGATGCGATTCCGTATCGGGGAGCGCTTTCATATCGTCATATTCGACCAAATAGTCGATCAAAGCCGCTTGGGCCCGCTCTGGCGCAGCCGAAGGCAACACGCGCATATCGCGCGCGCGCGCGACGATCATGGTGACTTGTTGAGAAGCGCGACCAACGCGATAATTTTCAACAGAGGCCGACGTGGCCATCCAAATCGCCAAAAGGGCCAACCCCAGAAAAAAAGGAGCGACCAAAAAGAAAGACAGGCGCAAAAATCGCGATGCCGGCATCCTTTTTCTCCTTTTTTTCAGAGCGGCTAAGCCGATTTGAATCGACTTTCGCGAGGAAGGCAAGGCTTTTTCCTGCGTCCCTCGCCTCAAAGCAAAAAGGCGGGAGCAAGCCCCCGCCTTTTCGAAACCAAATGCCTCTGCGTCTTACGTTTTAAGACGGAAGGTAAAGACGATCGTGTTGCCGGTCTTGCCCGTATTGCTGCAGGCAGCGACAGCTTCGGTCAACGTCAACGGGAACGATGTCGTGGTGCTGATGGAGTTACCAGCGCCGACAAGCCCCGTATCGCGACCCGAACCTGTGTTTCGCATCAGGAAGTTCGAACAAGCGCCTTGCGGCACAGCCGTAAACTGAACGGTAAAGGAATCGTAGTTGACGGTGTAGGTCGTCGCGGTGATCGACAGATCGCCGCCCCACACGTCGCGTACGGCGCTAATATCGCCGCTGCTATCCTTCGTGATCATATCCGAAGGCACGCCGCCTGCTTTTGCAACCAAAAGGGCCGTGATATTCGAATCCACGGTATTTTGTGTTGCATGCATCGAACGAATGGATTGAACAATCTGAATAAGTTGGTTCGACGTCGTCGAAACGCGAAGATTGTCGTACACCGAAGCGGCGGCAACCCAGATCGCGCCCAAAATAAGGCCGACGATACCCAGAACGATGGCGGCTTCCGTTAACGTAAAGCCCCGACACATTCGGGTTTTGTCCCTTCTGATCAGCATATGTTTCTCCTTTTGACTTATTGAGCCTTTCGTCGACCGCACCAGCTCTTTTCCGCTTAGGAAAACGGACAGGCGGCGCCACCGAGGATCAGCCTCACCCCATCCTCTTACGCGAAGAGGATTAAACAATGTTTAATGCTGCACCCGCAAACGATAATAGACGTCCACCAGATTGGCTTCGCCAGACGGGCTTTTGTCACAATCATCGGTCATATCATCCACCGTCACCGGGGCCGTTCGTAAAGTCGTATTGTTCGCGCGGACAGACGTTGAAGGCACAGCAGCCGCATCACCGCCCAACGCCGCGCCTAACGCAACGCAATTGGCATAAGAAAGCCCGCGTAATTCAATGCGAAAGAAGTCAGGGCTTGCCGAAACGTCGGTATTGTCAACGGCAAACGTGCCATTGGCCACCAAGGAGCCACTCACGCCAACAGGCCCCCACGGCAGATCGGCGCGCAAAGTCGAAGCCGAACGGTCACGGATCATTTCAGGCGGCAAGACGCCCTGGGACAAAAGATAATGCGTAAGAGATTCGAACGACCCGGAACCAGAGGGAGTCTGAACAAAACCGCGTCCCATGTAAAAATCACGGATATTGCGCACGGAGATAACAACTTGGTTGATAGCCTGCTCACGCCGCACCTTTTCGCGCACCGTCGAGACGACGCTCCAAAGCGAGCTTAAAATCATGCCAATCACGCCAAGAACCATGGCAAGCTCGGTCAAGCTAAACCCGCGACGGCGCGCGTGATGCGTTTTAATTGCGGAGTTTAAAATCAAAACCCACCTCGTTGGCGGTGCTGTTGCACCAGTTTAAAGCCGTCGTCAGAGTCATGGGAAAACCCGTTACCGGATCGCTTATGTTGAGCAAATTCACGCGCGAAACGGTGCCACCCGGTTGAATAACGTTTTTGACGCCAATCTCGGGGATCAAAACGGGAAACTGCATCAAAAAGCTCATGCAATCCTGTTGAGCAAGCCCTTTCAGCTTAATCCGAAACGTGCCGCCGGAATCAAGACAAGAAACCGTAAACGAACCACCATCGGTATTCGCAAGCGCATGATTGATCGCGCCGCCTTCCGTGTCGGGGGCGCGCCGCATCTCAATCGGAATAAGGCGGCGATCATTCGAGTCAAGCAAGGACGTAATATCCTCGCCATCCGCGCAATTAATTTTATTCCTGTTCATATAATAGGTACGAACATTCTGCACGACGGAGATCACTTCCTGCCGCGCGCGGAATCCTTTGTAATTATCCCAAACTGTGCCGACAACCGCCCACAAGGCGCCAAGGACGAGTCCCATAACGGCCAAAACGATCGCTAATTCGATCAGCGTTATACCTTTCCGTGTCGAGGAACGATGAAGGGGCATAGAGCTGAACGCAGGCACGAGGGTTCCTCCTATTCGGGCTACATACTGCCCATGCCGCCACCGCCGCCCGCTTTGGACACTTCGGTAACAACGGCAAAGACGGATTGCATAGCCCAAGCAATGGTCGAACCGACAAGGATCAAGCCAATATTGCGGGCGATGGCTGCCTCGTTTTTCAGCGTTTCAATTTGGTCGGTCATCCATTCTTCCGTCACCTGCTCAATGATAGAGCCGACGTCGGCGCGTTCGGACAAAATTTCAAGATCGACAGCAACGCTGGGATCTGGAAAATTATAATGGCCAATGCGCAAGGCTTCGCCAAGGTTGCGCCCTCGCAGGACCTCTTGCCGCGCTGAACTCACACGTTCGCGGAGCCACGGATTGGCTTGCTCCTCAAGAATTTCCAAAGCCCGCTTCAAGGGAACCTGCGAACCCAAAAGCGCAGAAAGCCCCAACAAAAAGCCGCTGCCTTGCAGCACGCGATACCACGACCATGGCGGAAACATATCGAACTTCGCGCGCACAGGCCCAGTCCATCGCGGCAACGTGACCGTAATGACAACGATCGCTATACAAACCAAGACGACGATCGGTAAACCCCAGTTCGCGATAAAATCAGAAACGTTAGCCACCCCGCCCATGGCTTGCATGACTTTAGGCGGCGCTGTTTTACGCATGTTTTGGATCAAGTTAACGCCAAACATCCACAAAACGAACGAAACCAAGATCGTCATAAAAACTGGGTAAGCGACGGCGTAAGAAATCGCCGCGCGAATTTGCTGCGCCTTTTCACCAACCATGCGGATCGAAGAAAAAGCTTTAGACATCGTGCCGGATTCTTCGCCCGCGCGGATCATGTAAAGCTCGGAATCGGGAACCCAGCCCTCCATAGCTTCAGAAAGGCCGATACCTTCGCGGTCTTTCAAAAACCATTCGCGCAAGGCAGCGGCTGACGGACGTTTCGGATATTTTCCCATTTCCGAAGCGTTTTGATAAAGGCGATCAAGCGAACGAGACAAGGCCTCGTTCATCTTCAGCATGCCTTCAAGCTTACGGTAAATACGATACCGCTGCTTGCGGCTTCCTTTCAGCTGAAACTGCGCGACCCGCCGCTCAAGGCCTTCGGTATCGATCTCGATATCGCCGATACTCATGGCAAGGCTCCTAATTTCTGTTCGACATCAAAAACGTCGCGATCGCGCGCCAAAATACCAACTTCAAATTCGGCGTCTTCAGGCGAAACCTCGCCACGGCGTATTTTCTCAAGCGAATGCCACATCATCGTCACGCCATTCATCCCCGAAGGCGCTAGCCAATAGTTTCGAGCTTCTTCCAAACGGTTTTCTTGCAAAAACTCCATCAACTTTTGATCCGTCTCGATCACTTCGGCGCAAATAGTGCGCCCAACGCGGCCTTTAAAGCAGCTTGCGCAACCATCTGGATTGGCAACGTAGATTTGGCTCATATCCGGTTCTTTGATCCGGTCAAGAATCGTTTCGCTATCGCCCGAGCGCGCCGCATCCATAAGAGCAAGCCCCGCACGCGTACGACGAATGAGATCCTGATAATGTGGCCCAAGTTCACTCACCGCATTGGCAAGCGGCACGCGGCACGAAGGGCAAAGACCGCGCAAAAGCCGTTGGCAAATCATGCCGCGCAGCAAATGCTGGTCATAAACAAGATAAGGCTCAAGGCCGATATCGCGCAGGCGTTGTGGCACGGCAAGCGCTGAATAAACGTGGGTTGTCGTGTAAACTTGACGGCCCGTCAGCGCGAGACGAAAAGCGAATTGCGCCGTTTGAATATCGCGCATTTCGCCCAGCATCACGATGTCAGGATCAAGGCGCAAGGCGCAACGCATAATTTCAACGAAGGCTTTTTCGCGTTGCTCATCTTTAACGGACGAGGAAACGCCGACTTGGCGCGCGCCAAGAATGCCGCCTTCTGGCGGATCTTCGACAAGCAGACAGTTCAGCTGCATGTTCGTTTCAGCCATGCGCCGGTTTAATGTGACGCGAAGCGTTGTCGTTTTACCTTGGTTCACCGGGCCCGCAAAAACGCGCATACCGCCCGGCGCGGCACGAAGGCTTTGAATGACGCGCATCTGCTCTTGCGAGAACCCGAGCGAATCCACGTCGGCCATAATGAAATTTTCACCGAACAAATGCGCGGAATCGTAAGACAAGCGCATATCGAGATAGCGCCCGCCGTCGGATAACGGCACCCATTGGCAACGAACGGAAACGACGCCCTTCGGCAAAAGAAGCGTATCGGGCCCCATCGCGTTCGGCGTCAACATAGCCGCTTGCGGTTCTTGCCAATTCGCCGTCGCACCAGATTGCCCGACCGAATGCGAATAGATGGCGGACAGCATTTGCTCGCCTTCTTTTTGCGTCCACGTCTGCCAAAGGCGCAAAGCGCCATCAATACGGAATTCGACGCGTGTGCGCCCTTCGCTCGCTTCGATATGAATGTCGTTCGCACCCATTTCGACAGCCGTTTGCAGCGTTTCGACAATGCGGCGGCGCACGGCATTGTCATCAAGACGCAAGCCCGTCGTTTGGCGTGAGGCGTAAAGATAGGCTTGGCGAATGATGTTCGGCGTCACATAACGCGGCGGCGCAACGAAATGCCCATGGCGACGCGCCATTTGTTCGACCGAAGTGACAAGCGGCGAATGGCGATGCGAAGCGCTCACAAGCCATAGGCCTGTACTGAACAACGCGCATAAAGACCGCGATTCTGCTGGAACTTTTAAGGGTCCGTCTTCAGCCGTTAAAACATCGCCAGAAAACTCAAGCGTTCCGCCCGTAGCCAGACTACGTTCGTCCTCAACCAGTATGGGGCCCTCTTGCCCGTCAACAGCTGGCGGGCCATCTTCCCCACCGGAGGAATCGCGCTTTTCATTTGGCTTCGCGGGAGCGGACGGTCGCGCGCCGACCGATTGCGTCATGGCCGTCCCGCCGCCAGCTTTACGAGCGGTGGGCGCTGCCTTATGAGCGAGTTTTGAGGGCACAACTTCAGACAGCTTGGCAGGCCTCGCCTTACCAAGAAGGGCCGCGTTCAAAACTTCTTTGATTTCATCGAGAAATTCGAGCACCCAGACACCTATTCCCGCAAAGACAGGTAAAAAAAGGAAGAAAGGACTTCTTCCCACCCATACTTCATCTTTCTAGACCTACCGGGAAAAGGTCAACAAATGCTTTATCCTCTGCTAAAAACGCGCACGATATTCTTAACTTGTATTGTTTTAACTTCGTGGCCATTTTCGATGGTGACGCCTTCGCGAGAAATCGAGACGATTTTAGTTCCGTCCGAAAGTTTATCGCCGCGATGCACCGTTTTCATTTTACCGGACGGATCTTTGATAAGAGCTGAATAGTCGCCAGAGGAACCCGAAATACGCACAACATCTAAAGCAGATAGATGCTGTTTTTCTTCGACTTTTGGCGGCACGACAGCTGACAAGTCAATGTTCGTAAAAGAAGCCCCCGGCAACATGTCCGAAGGAATAGCAATCGACGGCATCGAATTCGACGGTGAAGCCGAAATCGGTGTGACAGGAACAGAATCCGCCACCGCTGGCGGCAAGGCCGCAGCGATCGGGGCAACCATGCGATTTGAATTATCGCCGCGCAACTTGGCCAAATCGTTCATACGCTTTTGAATATCAATCAAAACATCAAGCTTTACGACCGCTTCGCGCGCCGCGTTCAAATCATCAAGCGTGACATCTTGCGTATTGTCTTCAAGGCGTTTCACAACATCTTGAACGGAATCCGGCACAGCATTTTGTTGGCCTTTGTTTGCCTTTTTCTTCGGCTTATCCGCCGAAGCGTCCTTTTTCTCCTTCACATCGGAAGAAGCTATAGGGCTGGCAGCCGCAGGCGAAGCCGCCTGCGCAGAGCCAGCGGGAACCACCGTCGAAGGGATCGCATTCGAAGGTCCGGGAACCGACGTCGAGATCGGATTGTCGCTCACGGCAATCGAACCAGCGCCTTGCGTTTGAGCACAAGCAACCGACGCCAAGCCTGCGCTAAGCACAACGGCAAGAGCAGTCGCACAAAATTTAGCGGCGGTTTTCATAGATCACTCCTTCGACCGTCCATGTTTCGTTGCTCGCGCTCTCCGTCCCAACAAGATAAAGGCTTGAAATGATCAGGCCGGGCACGTTGGAAAGAAAAACGGGCAATGTCCACGGTAATACTGGAACAGTAAGCGTAAACGAACGCTTAACCCATGGTGGTTTTGGTGGATTCCATACGCCGTGATAACCCGGCGGCGGGAGTGGCGCTGGATCATCCGGCGCTTTTGTTAACGTTCCCGTCCAATTTTGGTTTAAATAACGTTTAGTAACAGACTGTTGGTCCCACAAAGCCTCCTCGCCACGCGCGGGCAAAAGGGGAAGCGTAATGGATCGGCTGGCCAAACCACCGGTATCGTTTGTTTGGCTCTCAGGTGGCGGCGTGGAAAAACTACCATAACGAGACCAATTGACGCTCATAACGCGTCCATCACAGCGCACACCAGAAAGCCGCCACCCGGCAATACCGATAGGAACTTGAGAAAGCGCGTTTTGGCAAGCCGAAATAATGGCGAGCGGCGCGGGTTCTTTTTCCCATTTTCGGTCAGGCGGCGGATAATTCGGAGCAACAGCGACCGGTCCTGTATTCATAATCTTGGAGCGCATCCGATTTTGCATCTCAACTTGGCGCATACGCTCAGCTTCTGCCGCCGCCTGCTCCTGTTGAACATGCCAACCGACCCCAAGCAGCAAAAGAACCAAAGCGCCCGTAACTGCCAAAACGACCTTGGACTGCATCGAAAGAGACACAGGCCGCAACCGAACGTCCGTTCGATCGTTAAGCAGAAGGCTGAGCGGCATCGTGTCAGCGCCGGGAACGCCCCACGCCTCAGGCGCATAAATGCGCTGAAAGCCACCAATAGCCATTTCTTGGAAAAGTCGATCTCGCGCTTCGCCTTCTTCAAGAAAAAAGACGTCGCCGTCCGGCACGACCAAATCGTCGCGCACAATAACCAGCGCGGTGCCTTCCCTCAGATGGAAAGCGCCGATCCATGAACCTGGCTGCTGATTGGCCAAACAACCGGCCAGAGAAGGCATGCCAACACGGAAGCCTTCCGTCGGCGGCGCAAGACCAAATTGAGGAACGCGGCCCTGTTTATTGCCAAGGCGTGTAACAAAGAAATCAGCTTGGTTACCCGGTTGACGCGCCGCTTCTTTCGCTGCCTGCGACACACGACCCGTTGGGCTGTTTTCCCAATAAAGGCCGCTGACATACTGTTTACGACCGACGGTGACAACGCCGCTCGTCATTAACGATTTTCCATCTTCTGAGGATCAAGCGCCTGAGGCGTGATGGCGATGAACAACATCGCACGCGACTTCGTATTAGACGAGCCCCCACCGAGGAAATAGTTAAACGGACTGCCCACGCCTTGTGACGATTGTGAAACCTGCTCATCGTCATAGCCGCCGACAATCAGGGTTGATCCGCTCTTAAGCATCGCTTGCTGAACGAAAACACGGCTTGACGTCTCAGGCAACTGGATCTTACCAGCCCCCGTGTCAAAAGATTCCATGTTTACGATATCGATGAGGCTCATCGAATATTGAAGCATGATCCGTCCATCGTCCAAAATGCGTGGCGTCAGCTGAAGCGAGAAGCCTTCACGAACAGTACCCGGCGTCACGGTGCTCGACGAATAAGAACTTGACGTCGAGTCCGTATTCGAAATCGAAGCCACATAAGTCTTATCCTTGCCGATACGGCGCGAAACGGTACGATTATTGAGCGTCGTGAGCGGGAATTGCGCCACGCGCGTCGTATCGCCGATGGAGGACAAGGCCGAGAACAAACCTGAAATCTGCCCTGTCGTTTCCGGGTTCAAGATGGCGACCGAAAGCGTACCACCGCCGGAGATACTGCCCGTGGTGATGCCCGTGTTAAGATTGCCTGATCCATAGGTTGGCGTCGTTGTTCCAGCGGGACCCGCCGCACCAGAATACGAAGCACCAATATGCGTCAACCGGCGCAAAGCTTCATTAAAGGTCAAGCTGAAATCTGTGCCTTCGCTCAAGGAAATGGCATAGATCTCGACGTTAATGGCGATTTGCTGCGCGAGCCGTTTGTTTTCTTGCTCAATATAAACCGCAATCGTTCGCATAATCTCCGGTGTTGTCGTCACGGAAACGGTGCCGCTCGAAGGCGAAACGACGACCGATCCAACGCCACTCAGCATTGAGGTCAAGGCGCTGGACAATTCTTCCCACACCTTCATCTCAACATTCATTTCTGAGGATTGCGAAAGCGAGCCGCTCGACGAAACGCTATAGCTGCCACCAGCCGCCGCTGATGTTGACGAGCTTCCGCCGCCGTTATTGTCTTCATCTTTCATGCCGTCTTTGACACGCTGCGTGCCAGGCAAAGCTTCAATCGCAAAGGTTCGCGTTTCATAGCGCGAAAGCCCAACAGTAGCGCCATCATAACGCCAATTGATACCGTAATGCCCTGCCACCATATCCAAAAGGCCTGACAACGGCCCTTCATAAGCCACGGCCATAGGCTCTTCAGCCGAAGAAGCGCCAGCCGAGCCGCCGGTCGTATGAGCCATCGCATCAGGAATAGCTTGCTGTGCTGAAGAAGGCGTCCCCGATGAACCAACATCAGGCGCAACGCGCACGGAAATGCCCGTTTGCGTGCTAATGGCCGATGCAATATCCGCAAGCGACATGGCATCGCTTGAAATCAAAGTAACGCCTTTTGTTCCTTCATAACGGGTGGGGAGCGGAAGCCCACGATGCAAACGCATCGAAGAATTGCCGGCCCAGATCTTGTCTGTCACCGTCAAGGGATCATAGCTTTTCTTCGCAGTAGGCGCTTGCGCCTCTTCTGAAAGCTTTGAGGCTTGGTCAGACCGGCGATCGATCATACTTCTCGTTTTTTCATTATCGCACCCAGCGATAAGGGTGAGAAGAATAAGAATGAATGCGGAGCGCCTCAGAGCCATCTGATCCTCGTTAATTGCTGTATTCGTTGCCGCGCACTTGAATAACCAAGACCGTCTGATCCGCCGCAGGATTCTTGTGAAGCTGACCAACCGGTTGAGGGCGAGCCCCTTCAAAGCCGAACAAAACGGCACGAACAGCATCTTCAAAGCCACCGCTCAAAGAAATGCTCGCCTGCAATGGATAATCGTATTCGGATTGCCAATACAATTCGACATGCGCGCGCGTGCACCATTTTTGAAGCACTTCATGAAGCGTTTGTCCTTTTTCGGCAACCCAGGCATCAACGGCCTCAATCGAAGCATTCGCACCAGAGGAAACCGGCGCGCCGATAATATCGTTTGAAGGAGCGGAAGCGGGCCCCGTCGGCGGGACCAAATAACCAACCGTCGTCGAAGCTTTCGGTGCGGCATTCTTTGTCGCGGGCGGAAGCAACGGCAAGGGCTTGCTGTTCGCGTCAAGCGACACAGGCGCCTGCAACGTTGGGGCTGGTAGAGCCGTTGGTTGAGCCAAAGCAACCGGCGCAAGCGCAAGCGGCGCAGCAGAGGCCTGCACGCCAACGGGCGCACGCAATGTTTGAACGGGCGAAGAAGCAGGCGCTTCACTAGCCTCCGCTGCAGCCGCAAGCTGAGCTTCGTTCGCGCGAGCCGTGGCAGCTTTAGCCGAAAGCTTCGACATTTTAGAAGAAGCAACCGGAGCCAAAGCGGGCGCGGGCGAATCTTCAATCACCGGCGGCGCAACATTCATCGAAGACGGAGGCGTTAAATCGGCTTCGTCCGACGACGACGAACCTTTGGCAGAAACGATTTGAATCGTCTGGCCGTCTTCTTTCGAAGTCAACCCAGCCGGAAGCAACATCGCTTTCAAAACATCGTGCCAGCCAGCGCCACCGCGCCAGGAAACAATCGTCCCAAGGCTCACGTCCTGCGCAACGGCAAACGTGTAAGAGGACGGCAAAACCTGATGCAGCGCGACGGACAACGGGACGTTATTCGCAAAGCCGAGAACAGGTTTGTTTTCGCTGTCACTCGAAAGAGACGGTGCCTCCTGCATAGCCGAAGGCGGCGGAACCAACGCGTGGCTCGACGGCGGCAAAGGCGGCTCAAAAACAGGGGCCGCCGTTTTCGACGGGGCGTCGTTGGAGATAATCAAATCGGAAGGCGCCGCAGAAGAAGCGAGGCTGGAAGCCGGAATTGTCGAAGAAGCGGCAGCAGAGGCAGGCGCAACGTTCGGGGCTTCGATAATTTGCGGTAAAAGATCCGGGGTCGGCGTGGAGGCAGCGGTGGCCGCTGTCGTTGTACGCACCGGGGCGGTCGAAGAAGAAGTCACTTGCGAAGCGTCTTCTGGCGGCACCCATTTAAATCCGGCATGCGCAGCCTGCGGCGTGACAAGTACGCCAACAGAGAAAGCGACAATCCCGACAGAAAGTCCGACGCGAAGAAATGGCTTAGTATGCATGTTGATGAGGCCTTTTTTGGAACGAGGCGATTCGCCAGAGAATCTTAGAGGAGGAAAGACTCGACGACAACAGCCCCTCCGCCCAGACTCACTGGTCTAGACCAATCTGTGCCATTCAGGCAACAGTATCAACAAACAATTTTTCGATACAGAAAAGAGGCTTAGCGGCCGCCAAAATCGATCCGACGGCGACGCGCTCGGCGCACGTTCGCGGGCCGATGCCGCCCCAAAAGCCAAGACCGGAAGGCCCTGATCGCGGCAAAGAACGTCAGACCTTTTTGCTCAAAGAACCAAAAAGCCAACATCACGAAAAAAACCAGACAGAAAGTCCAGATACGCGCGTAAACAAGCACGAAAAGGACCGCTGCGAAAGAACGGGCGTCAAGAAAGAAGAAACGCGCAGGCTTTTGCGTATTACGCCAATGGATATCCATAAGCCGCCCCTCCTTTCCCTTAGATCATAGACGTATCGTCGTCATCATCGCCGCCGATATCGCTTACATTCTCTATAGCATCGATATTACCAAAGTCTTGCTCCGAAGCCTTTTTCGCTTCATCCGCAAAGTTACCCGTTTCAAGGGCGGCATCTTCATCAGCAAACGAAGTGCGGGCTTCAGCCGTCTGCGGATCACCGGAAAAGCCTTTTGTCAGCAAAAGATACGTCCGGCGGTCGATTAAACCGTCTTTAAACGCCTTATTTGCCGATTGTTCCATCGTTTGGCCGTAACGAACCAAAAAGCGCTGTGTTTCGACCGTCCATTTGTCGATAGACATGTCCAAAAGCTGTTCGCGCACGTTTTCGTCAAAAACAAGATACTCGCGTAACCCTATACGCCCACCGCCGACTTTGGGCACAAGCGCCTGCGTCACGACCATACGCAACGTCTCCATCATCGCATAGGCGCGCTCGGAACGTTCGGCAGGTTCAAACACGCTGATAATACGGCGAACCGTCGCGGCGACGCCAACCGTATGAACGGTCGAAAAGACCAAATGGCCCGTCTGGCCCGCTTCGATCGCGGCAGACATCGTTTCCCGGTCGCGCGCTTCGCCGACAAGAATAATATTGGGTTTACGACGCAGCGCATTGCGCACGCCTGCGGCAAAGGTCGGCAAATGGCGCGGTATTTCCGATTGCGCCACCAGCGAGCGCGGGCCCGTAATCTGGTCGTAAACATATTCGATTGGCGCTTCGTAAGTTAAAAGCTTACCGCAGCCCTCTTCGCGCTCAATAAGCATGCGACAGCCCGAAGCCAAAAGGGTCGTTTTGCCGCTGCCCGTCGGGCCCGTCACAAGGATTAAACCCTGCCGTGGAGCCCAATTGCTGATAATGCCTTCCTCAATCCCAAGGTCGGCCATCGTCGGCGGTAAATTAGGCAAACTGCGCAACGTAACCTGCACGGAATCGCGTCCACGGCTCAAAATAGCCGTGATATTCGTACGAAAACGATAGCGCGTATTGCGTTCAGGGCGAACTTCATAGGAAAGATCGAGATCATGGCCAGAGGCCAATTTTGCCAAAGCATCCGGGCCATAAATGCGCACCAGAACGTTGGCCATATCGGCGGAATCCATCGAACGGCGCGTCACGGGATACAGAACGCCATCCACTTCGATGACAACAGGCCGATCCGTTTGGATCGTGATATCCGAGGCTTTTCGAAGCGCGCACCACAGCAAAATCGCGTCAATATGCTCTTCGAGCATGCGCAACGGTTCATCCGGCCAAAGACCAATACGAACCTGTTTCTCGTCGGCGATTTTGGTTACTGTTGTGGCGCTGTCGTCCACGTCTTGCTCCGAGGAATGAGAACAGACGGTCCTGTGATCGAAACACCCCGGTCACCGACACGCATTTCAGAACCACCGCCCGTCACGCCACGATCTTCATGCATGGCATAAGGCGGAGAAATCATGCCCTGAGCCAAAAGCTCACGGTACCGAACCATCCCAACATAATCATTGGTCATGCGATCAAGATCGGATTCAAACGTTTCCTCCGCTTGCGTCACGCCAGCGTTCCAACCCTCTTGAACCCATTCGCGCCAAACCTTGCGCTCATCGTCGGTACGCGGCAGCAAAAGCGCTGGCGGCGGATCAACCCGCCCCCAGTCGCGCTCGAGGTACAAACGCCAGTTGCGCGCGGCCGTCACAATGCGCGCGGCGCGGTTGATGCGCAAAACGCGATCGGCAACGGCAGCCTCTTGCCCGCTTTGATTGACGAGCACGGCGCGCTGCGCATCGGAAACGATTGGCGGTTCGATGAGCAAGCCAGAAGGCGCCGCCACAAGCAAACGCGTAAAATCGAAAAGTTTTGTGAGGCTGGTATCGTATTCGGTCAAACGGCGTTGGATCTCAAACGTCCGATGGGCCAAACCGCCGCGCGCGCCGTAAGATAAAGCAGCTTCGCGTAAAGCGTCGTTACGAATTTGCAAGCCCGTATCGCTGGGCTTCGCGTCGGTTCCGTTTTGTTGTTCCTGCAAATCAAGCAGAATGGGCGGCGGTGGAGAAACCTCCGTCGAAGACGTTTCCGCATTCGGGTTCAGAGCCGGACTAGGCGCAGCACTATCCGAAGCGCAAGCCGACAAAAGACCGGCAAGGCACACGCATAGACAGCCTAAAAAGCTGAACGATAAGGAATTCTTAGGTTCTGTCCACCGGGGCATAGCGAAGCTCAATCACATTAAGAGAACCGTTGACGGTAACGTCGGCACGGCGGCCAATCTGAAGACCAAGGTCGTGTAAAACCTCGATCATCGATTTTTGATAAACATTCACATTGACCAAAAGGGGCGCTCCCGAACGGTTGCCTTGAACCGTAAAACGCATACCGGCGCGCGAAGCCAACGTCTCAAGCATTTGTTCAACAGGCCCCGTCCACTTAACCGTAATTGTTTGCGACAACGCGGGCGGCGCAGAAGAGTAATCATCTTCCGCAGGCATAGCTGGCGCGCGTTGTTGTTCGATTCCTGCAATTTCATCCAAAGCTTTTGAAGCCTTTTCAGCTGACTGCGCAATGCGCAAGCTGACAAGATCCGGCTCAACGGCAAGGGGCTTAACGGGCTCAGAGGGAGCGCAGCCAACTAAGGCAGAACCCACCAGGAGCAACGCTAGTCTTTTGGCAAATGTCAAAGTCATCGTCACACTCTAAATACCTGTTGATAGGCCTCTTTATTGAGAACAACGCTTTTGTATAGACGGACGTTCTCCCCTAGACAACTGTTTCCTCTTCTCCGCCGTCTCCTTTATGAAGAATAGCGCAAATACATCAACGCCATCCCCAAAAGCGCACCAGCCGGAAGCAGCAGCAGAATCGACGTTACCCACGCACCGGTAAATAAAGAATAAAGGGCGCACGCCAACATCATGCCCGCCCCGATGCCATAGATCAGCGAAGCGTTAGGAATTTTCGCGCCGCTTCCAAAAGAAGAAGGCCGCGAGGACACAAACGCCGTAGGGAGCTTGGCCCCCCGGATATCCAGCGAAGGAAGCTTCCCGTGAGACCGCTGAGTCCCCTTAGAAGGAAAAAACGTTTCGATCCAACGCATTGAACCTCTATGCTTAATGAGTTAGATCGAGCAAAACGGCAGCCATACGATCGGGACGGCCTTGAACGATCTTAACCTTGCCCTCCCTGCTGCGATAAACAAGGTACGGGTAGCCTTTGATATTCCATTTTGAGACAAGCGTCAGGTTCGACATAACCGCCTTTAAAGCGATATCGTCGGCCTTCCCGCTCAAAGCCGCTGGGTCGCCTTGAACATGACGATCCCACGCATCAAGTGGGTCTTTGGCGCGTAAAAGTTGCGCCGCCATATTGGCTTCATCGCCGCCCGTGCTGTTGTAAACGGGAACGAGCCGCACGCGGATTTGTCCACCCTTCACCGCATCGCGTAATTCACGCCATGTATTTTTGCAATTCGGGCAATTCGGCGCGACAACGATTTGAATAACGGGCCCATCGCCCTTGCCGAGATCGACGCCCGAAGCCGCTTCAAGATCGCCATAAAGGCGATCGCCTGGCGACAAAGAGGTCGCAGGCAGCCCAGCATTTTCAGCAGGCCCCGTACCGGCCAGAATGGGACCTGAGGGAACTTCCACCGCGCCGCCTGCGGATGAACCGACCGACATAACCTGACTTTGCTGCGTGCTGGCACCATTCAGCATTTGATAAATAGCGCGGTCGCTCTGCGAAAGGACTTTAATCTGCTCACTCGTCACGTTCTCACCATCGTCCGAGAACATAGCGCCGACAATCGCCGTTTTGTGATCCGGCGAAAGATAGATCATTTGAACCTGGCCGTTTTTGACGATGAACCAGCCCGGCATGCCCGACCGTTCGCCCATGAAATAAAGCTTTGCGCCGCCCGTAACGATATTCCGCAAAACGGGAATTGAATTAACGTCAGGAACCGAAGCCGAGGTTTCGAAAAGTTTCTTTCCCGTAACTGGCGACGGATTGAGCAGTTGCGCCTGCGCAGGAACGCTCCACGCGATGCCAAAAACAAAAACCGCACAAGCAAAGCGAGAGAACACAGGACGAATCATAGCTTTCCCTTCCCGAACAATTGAAGATTAGCGTTGCGCATAGACACGGCCCGCAACGCGAGGTTCTGAAGCAACTTGACGGGTAATCAGGCCTTTGCGCTCCATAACGCGAACAACTTTCGAAGCGTAATCGGTGCCGATGCCCGGCGTTGCAGAATGATAATACGCGATCCCTTTGTAAAGGGAACCGGCTTCTTTAATTTTATTGCTCAAAATCCAAGCGGCCACGCGCACATTGATGCATCCATCGTCGCGCACAAGCCGCTGCGCCGTTTGATTGCTCACATGCCACGCATCAGCAAGCTCAGGAATCCAGCGCGTATTGACCTGCATCGGCCCGAGATCGTACGAGCCATTGATATTCGGCCCGACCTCTTGCCCAACGCGCCCACCTTCCACATGCATAATGCCAATCATCACCGCTGGCGGAACCTGATAGGTTTGCGCGGAGAGAAGCAAGCATGCAGCAAGGGCTTGGGCAGAGATCATGCTACCATCCCTGCGTTTCGAGTTGTGCGGCAGCCGGAACGTCAAGATACATCGCGAGCGTCGCCAGCATCGCCATACGTTGATTGAACGCCTGCCAAACCTGCGTCATAGGCACGGAATTGCCGTGCTGCGCAAAATAGCTCGCCCGTTCGTCAGGGTTCATATAAAGGAGCCGATCCGCCTCAGCATAATGGCTTTCGGTATAGATTTGCCCGGCAGCGCGCAGAATGTTCCAACACAAAACGCGCCATTGCTCCGGCGTCGAACCCGGCGCAGCCAGCGAACGCGTCACCTGATCGGCTATACGAACAAGACGCTCCGCAATTTCAGCCAAAAGCTCATGTTCGGCACGGCCAAACGCATATTGCGCGACAGCCCCGATCACAGGAACCATCGCTTCCATCATTTTCGCACGAAACGTCGCGACCGTATTGGGAATGCTTTCGCCGCCTGCCGGAATCTGCGTTTTGAATTTTTCCTGAAGCGTCGCAGCGATCGAAGCTAGACGCTGGGCCCCTTCCTCGGAAAGAGGTTTGCTTGTCGCACGAAAGTTCGCGGCCACAACTTGGCTGGCCGATCCGGCCAAAGCCCAACGCACGGCGGGCTCAAGCTCTTCTTCCCCTGCGCCAATTTCTTGCGCGAGCGCACGGCTCAAAATGACCGTGCTTGACACTAAATCATTAAGCTGCTCCGGCGCGACATTCACGCCTTCGGCCTGCTCTTCACCCGCTTGGCCACCAGCGACTTCCGCCAGCGTTTGCAAAAGAGGCATACCAACTTGGCGAAAGGCGGCTAAAAGCTTTTGCAGCCGGGCCGTTGCGTCTTCGGAATTTGTTGAAGTCTCTGTCATACTCTAACCATCGCTTAGAAGAATAGTTTCGTTCTTTGCTCCGCGCTTGGCCATCTCTTCTTCCTTCCAGAAAAAAGAACGGCTCTAAAGCCCGTCATTTATACACATCTCCCTATGCCGCGCCAATATCATCTCAGGCGGCTTTTTCCTATAGTTAAGATTCGTCTATTAAGGTTTCTCTTTCGTTAAGACGCGAAAGGAAAAAGGAAAAGATTAATACTTTTTGCCTAACAGCGCCCAGCACATAGGGGCATGGCTCTAAAGGCAGGACCCTAGCCTTTGGCTCTATTGAGCGCCTTTCCAGCACGCATCGAGATCTTGCATCTCTGAAACAGCCTCTTCAAACGTGAGGTCTTGAACCTGCTGCTTTTCCTTCCAGGCATTTTCCGAGACCTGACACATCAACGCATCGGTCATTTGCGAAGCTTGATCCGCGCGATCCAATGTATTGGCCTGAAACTGCCGCGAAGACTTGCACATGGCGTTGCACAAATATTCTGCCTGATAGAGGCTTTCGCCTGCATCGCAATTGCGAAAACCATCCGGCAGCGCTGTTTGCGCATCACGAGCGGCACTGCACGCCGTCAAAGAAGCTTCGCAGAGGTTTTCATAATCGTCATCGCCGCAGTCAGGGCGCGAAAGCATCGCAATGCGATCCGCGCATATCTGCAAAAACTGGTCTTGCATGCTGGCACAATGCTGCCATTGGGCTAATTTCGTTCGGCCGTCCGCCTTGTCCATAGCTTTCCCGGCTGGTGGCGTCGGGCGCGGCCCCGCAATTTTCGCGCAATATTCGACGGCATTCACCCACGCTCGTTTTTCAGCGATATCCTTGTCCGACGTCGAGCCTTGCGTCAAATCGGGCACGTTCATCGTCACCGTACCGGTCGCCGTCGTAAAGGACTTTTGCGTCATATGCGGCACTTGAAGCGCAACGGTGCGATCCAACGACGACATGGAAATATCGGCGTCAGCCATACTCGTCAAAGGCGAGGACGTATCAGCCTGGCAATCGGTATTGCTTACCGTTTCGCTCTGCGACATATAGGCAGAGCCCGTCGCATTGCCGCCGCAACGCTTTTTATAATTGTCCCCCGCATATTGCGGCCCGTTGCCGTCTTCCATCGGCCCACGATACCGCGCTGCCAAACCTTCAAGAACCATGCGCGAAACAGATCGGGCAAACTGATCCATCGCCATCGGTCCTTGGCACGCGGTAATTTTATTGCAGAGAAACTGCTCCGTTTCCTGCGGCTGGATTGTCTCGGTCTGCGTCTTCAGCTCTCTTTCAAGAACCTTGTCTTCGATGCTGCTATCGACCGTCCCTTGCGTAAGCTTCGTTTTCGCATCAACCTCAACGGCCTGCCCAGAGGAGATCATAGAAGCGTCGATCCCCATCAAAACAGGGAGCTTCACGCCGAAATAATACATACTTACGATTTGAATTTTCGTTAGGGCTGTTAGAATAGATGTGTAGGCGACCTTTTGCGCCGCAAACATAATGCCGTACACTTTCGATTCGGCCATAAGGATGTAATCCAACAAATCATCCGAAACGCCGCATGTGCCATGACATAATTTCGCGAAAGCCTTTATGTCTTGAGCCTGGCTTGCGCTTGGTAATGAAAAAGAAAGAAGCGCCGCCCACAACATCAAGCTCCGCGCGAAGGATCGCCAAGACAGACGACGTCTTTTCTTCTCTGGGCCACCATCGACAGCCATATAAGGACGCTCGTTTGCCATGATCCTACGGCCGCTCCTGCCAGCATTGCGGCAATTTATTCAAGGCCCCCGTTGCCTTGACCAAAGCTAACTTTCTTTTGTCCTGCAACTCCTGCCAAGACGTCCACGATTCCGAACATTTATCGACTGTCTTCATCATATCGGAACGCTTTGAGCCACCCTCGGACTTAGCCGTATAAAAACGGTTACTCTTACAAACGGCTTGGTTGGCATAAGCCTCCTGATAAGGGCTCATACCCTTTGCGCCACCAGCATAAGAGTCCGGCAGCGTCACTTCAAAAGAAGTCACCGCCTCAAACGTTTTCTTTTGATCCGCAATCAAATCCGAATACGAGCTATTCGGTCGCGTGTAATAGGCCAAAAGCTCTGAGCATGCGCTGGCCAAGGCGCTTTGAATCGCGGCGCAATGATCCCATTGCGCGCGATAAGTAAGATTATCGGCCTTTTGATACTGATCCTTGGACGGCGGCGTGGGGCGCGTCCCAGCCGAATTGATGCAATAATACAAACCAGCCACCCAGAATTTTTGCTCTGTGTTTTGTGGATCGGGAATCTGGTACGACACATTGCCTTGCTGCGTTGAACTCATCGTGGGAAGTTCTAAAACCTGCCCGCCATCAAGAGTCGAAGACGTCAAATCAGCATCCGTCAATTTGCGGCCATCCGTCCCCTTGGTGGACGTATCGACGCAATCATCGGCACAACCGTCAGTTGGATTGCACAACTTCATCGTGCAACGGTTGACGAGTATATTATACGCCGCTTGCGGTCCCGAACCATCTGACGTTGCCGTGCGATAAGACATTTCAATCGCAGAGAGCGCTAGGTTTTTAACGCCACGCTCAAATTGTTCGCTTTCGACGGAAGCCTTATTAGCAACAATCGCATTACACAATTGCTGATGGTTTGGCGGTATATGCCGCGCGCGGACTTCCTGCCCGATCTCAAGAAAAGAATCTTCAATGCCCGCATCGGCCTTTGCCTGCGTCAAGCGGGTCTTTGCTTCCGCAATAACCGAGTTACCCGCCAATTTCATGGAGGAACCCGTGCTCATGGTTTTCTCAAGCAGTTCCATATTGGCGATAAAGGTCGCAGTAATTGTACCAATCAAAGCGATAATCGAGGTTTCAATGCCAAGCGCAACACCCCACCCTGTGATGCGGGTCGCATAAATGGTTGTAATATCAATACTCCGCGATTTATCAAAGACTGGAAAAATGGCCTGAGCCCTTGGAACGGCAACACTTGTCGTCAGAAAACAAACCAAGGAGAGGCCAAGAACGAAAGAACGCAATGATTTCTTAATCGCCATCCTCTTTGCGCTTTTGGAGCCCATAGCTTTTTTCATCGCGGCCCTCCTTCCGTTCCCGCCCAGCATTGCTTCATGCCGATAAGGCCATCCATGCTGCCGTAAACTGCTGTTTCTAGGCCGATTTCGCGGCTCTTCCACGAATTCCACGATTTAGCGCAATCGATAACCGAATCCATAATGTCGGCTTGCTTGCCCCCGCCCAAGATCATCGAAATGAATTGTTGCGGGTTTTTGCATTGCGCCTGTTTCAACATAGCGGCCTGACGCGGGGAAAGCCCATGCGAGCAATCCTCAAAGGAAGCAGGCAGCTTGACGTTAAGGTTTTTTGCCGCCTTGCAACCTACTTGCTGCGTCGCGATAAGCGCCGTTTGGCTTGTGTTCGGACGCGTGTTGTACGCCAAAAGATCGAAGCAAGGCCGCATCAAAGAACTACGCTTGGCCTGGCAATGATCCCATTGCGCACGCGCTGTCCGACCATTGGCGTCATCAAGACGTTTCCCTTGCGGCGGGGTCGGGCGGGGGCCACCGACATTGAGACAATAATAAAGACCCGCCACCCAGAATTTCTGGGCTGTATTTTGCGGACTAGGCACATGGTACGTTTGCCCATTGATCGTCGTATCTTCAAAGGCAGGCAATTCAAGGACCTGTCCGCCATCAAACGTTTTAAAGCTGATATCAGCATCGGAGATTTTGCGCCCGTCAGCTCCGGTCGTTGACTTATCGACGCAAGAGTCAGGAAAATCGACCGCATTGCCAAGCTTAGCCTCGCACCGAAGCGTAAAATGTTCAGCCGCATATTGCGGGCCGCTCCCGTCCGACGTTGCCGAACGATACATGGTATCGGCCGCCGTCGCGGCTAAACGCGAAACGGACTGTTCAAAAGCTTCCGTCGTTGCCCCCAATTGATGCACCAAAATGCTGTTGCACAAATCCTGATTGTCCGGCGGAACGCTTTTCGCGCGCGCACGCATCGCCGCCCGCAAGAAAACGTCTTCAATATGGGAATCCAGTTCCGCTTGCGTTAGCTTTGTATCGACATCAACCTGACCAGCTTGCGCCGCACTTTCTGCTGACGTCCCGGCGCCTTTAAAAAGAAGCAGTTTTGTGAACCATAATTTCATCGCCGCCGCATAAGCACCCAGCTCCGTCGCAATCGTCCCCAAGGCGCTATTGCTTGCCGCAAAAGAAATATTCTCATAACCAGACATAATCATCTCAAGCGCGTCATTAGCATAGTCGATGACAGGAATACCGCCGCCACCGCCGCCTTCTACTGGGGCTACTGTTTCTCCAGTAACCAAGTTAATGTCCGCATAGGATGACGCCCCACCCCAAGTTATACCCATGAGTAGAACAAGGAGGAAAAGCAGAGCCTTCAACCGGGAAAAGATTGATCCGCTTCCCATGGCTAGTTCCCCGACGTTTTTTTGCCAAAGAGCGATGTGCCTGTCCTCGACGGCGCGACAACCGAAAGCGGCACAGACGACAAGTTCGTCGGCACGCTTGCCCCGGTCAGGTCCATCTTTGCCCCCGGTACGATTGTGACATAATCGGCCAGCGAAACACCGCTACACGAAACGCCATTCAAACCAGGCAATTTAAGGCTCAACGAAAGATCCGGCAATGGCAAGCAGATCATTTTCAAGGCATTCGTAATGGCCTGCTTAACGAGCGAACACACTTGATTGAGAATGTCTCCAAGCATGGCCAAAATAACGTTGACGATCGCTCCGACCAAATCGCCATCAAGAACCTGCTGTAAGGATTTAAAGAAAGTCATCATGTTATCGATGCAGAATTTTTTTCCGACGCTACCGCGTCCGTTGACGATCGGATTATCAGCCTGTGCCTGCAGCGTATCCTTGCCTGCGCCAAAAACAACGGCAAGTTCACGCGAATAGGCGGCTGTCTCGGCCTCGGAAATCGAGGTTGCCAAAACGGTATCGGCGCAGTTTGTGCTTGAGGAATCCGCGACCGCTGTTTGCAGCGATGGAAAAGCGATAAGGCACAAAAACACGGCAAAAACGAACAGGAACGAGGCCACGCCCGCTTTCAGCGAAAGCGCAACCGCATCGTACTTCATTGTTTGGGTCTCTTGCATCATTGCGTTCCCCTTCCTTATTTTTGTAAATAGTCTCGGACGCTCGTTCCTTCTTTGCTTCGAACGAGATTGTCCATAATGTATGGTGTCATCGCCCCCAACGAACGCGGCGCGTCTGGCTGCATAATTTGCGTTCCCGTCTGGCTAATCAGGCTGGAGGCCGAAGATCCGTTAGCGACTTTCACATAATCGGCAAGCGAAACGCCACCGCACGATACGCCGCTTAACCCCGGCAACCTGTATTGCAGCGATAAATTTGGTAGTGGCAAGCAAACCATCGTCAGAAGGTTCTTAACAGCCTGTCTGACAAGTTGGCACGCCTGATTGAGGATATCATCTAGCATGGCAACAATAACCGAAACGATCGCGCCCACAATATCTCCGCTTAAGACATCTTGTAAGGACCTAAAATACGTCATGATATCATCGATACAGAATTTTTTTCTGATACTACCACGACCTTCTATGACTGGATTCGACGCCTGTGCCTCAAGCTCTTTTTGCGTGAAATCGTTTGTTCCGATGCGCAGAGCATTTTGGAAATTCTTGGCCGCCTTAGCCAAATCCGCCGCAAGCGACATCGAATAATCATGGCAGTTGAGAACGTGAATAGTTCCAACGTCATCGTCACCCGTTAACGTCATGCATCCATAGCATTCCTTCGTCGGGTCGTCTTGAACTGCGGCCGTTATATTCGGCGCACGACCCTCGAGAATCGCTATAATATATTCACGCGCCAAAAGAACTTCATAGCGAACAGCACAATCGCTGATTCTTAAATATTGCCGAGCATGTGCACCGCCAAAGTAATTGCACATACCGCCAACAACATTATGATATTGCTGCACAAGCCCCTGCAAGATCGTGAGGCCAGCCTTAGCGCATGCCGTTGGGTTGCTGCTAATTGTCGAAACGAAGCTTCCGACAGGAATCCCCATTTTCTTCGCAACAGCAGGAAACCCGGCGGTCGGCGTAGCCTGAAAAGAACAACGACCGCCTGAAGAATATTTACCGCGCTCAACAGCGCCAACCTGGCCGTCGCCTTCATGACAAGCGATAGCCATGCCATAATAAACATCGACCGGATCGCCCGTCCATGTTTGCTGGATCGCAGACATCAACCCGTTTGATTTCATCGCAGCGACGCATTGGTTGGCGGCCTTATATCCTGTTTTCGTATCCAACCAACGATCTTGGTACCAACTTTTTCCGGTTGGCACGCTGAGCCGCGGCACCTTGGGCTGCACGATTGAAGCCGAAGCCTGCGGCGTATCGCCCAAAGATAAAAGGCACAGAATCACGCAAACGCTAAAAAGTAGCGTCCGCTGAAAAAATCTGGCCTTCGAAAAAAGCATCAAACCCTCTTACTTCTGATAATATTTATCGTACAAAGCAAAATCATTTGCGTCAAAACAACCACCTGTTCCGATATCGCGTGGATTCTTACCTTCGCTCAACCAATGATCCGTTGGCTCTTCTTCGCGCGTCCAGCAAACATCCATTTTATCGTTGGTCATGTCGGCAAAAACAAAAATCATCTCATTCATGCAGGCGTGCGGCATACAAAAATGCACCAACAAAACGTTGTTTCTTTCTTTGACGGGGAAAGAAACACCGCCCCATAAATCTCTTTTATAAATCGCGTATTTCTCCTTGCCGAGCAAGGTTTTGAGCCGTTCCTTAAAGGCTGGCATCTCTGTTAGATCGTGACCGCCGATTGGTTCAAACGGAACCTCGTTGATCCAAGGTTTCAACGTCGAAAGAGGCGCCTTATCAGCCGCGCGGGCAGATAGGCCAAAGCTCAATGACAAAAGCGCAGCAAGGCAAACGGCCGACACAATTTTCACGTTCGTTCTCCCGATCCGTTCCATCTCAAAAGTTCTAACGCGCCGACCTTGTTATTGCTATATAATTTTCGGCGATTTTGCTTTCATCATGCGTCCTTGCCCCTTAAGGAAGCTTTAATTTCCCGTGCTTGCAGGAGGGCAAAAGAAGCCGCCGTTAAGGCAAAGGCCGCCCACAGAGAATCCGTCCAGAAATTATAGGCGACCATCGAAAGCCAAAAGGCCACGACATAGGCGGCCAAAGCATAGGGCCGGAGCCGAGGTTCAAGCCGATATAGGCCTCGAAGCGTCCAAGCCGCCAGAAAAGCGATAAAAAAGGGTCCCAAAACGCCCAGTTCGCTCCACGCTTGGCAAACGGCATTATGAGAATGCGCGGCAGCTTCCTTAACAAAAAGATAAGAAGCCCCATTGGGCTGCATCACATCCAAAAGCTTGCTATTGCCCAGACCATAGCCCTGAAACGGCCTTTCGGCGATACGATGTGCCGTGTAATCCCAAATCTCAACCCTCATATGCCAAGAGGCGGGGAGCTTTTCAACCACCGCAGGCGCCTTGGCAAAAAGCAAAGCCGCCCCCAAAGGCCAGAACAAGGCCGCAAACGATCCGGCACAAACCACAGAAAACGCCGCGCGGAAAAAGAAAAGAGAAACAAAGAACAAACCGCACGCCATAAGAAATCCCGTTTGGGTCGCCCGGGAGTTGGTGACAGCAAGGCCAACGACAAAAACCGCCGCCAAAGCCCCCATCACCCAGCGGAAACGTCGCTGCGGCAAGGCGGGAACGCTGACCAAACAGGCCATCAAGGGCCACATCAACAGCGCATTATAGGAAAAGCCACGGTTCCGTTTCGCGATAAAATCGGTGATGGTCTTTTGCTCTTTGATCATATCGCTAACGATCAAGACATCCATCACGAGCAAGCTGAACGCCAAACCAACGGCAATGAGCCAAGGTTTAAAGGCCTCTTCAGCCCCTTCGCGATAAAAGGCGGGGCTGGAAAAAAGCATCAAGGGCAGCAGGATCGTCGCCATTTTGAGCGTTGAAGCCTTGGCAATCGCCGGATCCAGCGCCGAAGCGATTGAAAGCGTCATCGCGCCCAAAAGACCGCAGGCAAAAAGAACAGCCATCCGGGTCGGAAGCGGCCAGCGCCCGCTTTCAACGCGCGCCAAGGCCGCCATAAGCAAAGCGCCAATAATGCCGATCAAGGCCCATGAACCGCCCCAGATAAGCCCCACCGTCGAAGCCAAAAGGTACAGGCCTAGAAAAAGGCGAAGGCGCGCCTTCCCGGCGCTGCAAGAGCAAAGGCAAGGGCAAGGCGTCATCGACAAAATCCCAAAGAGAACGTTGACAAAAAGCGAAAAGATTGTGAGGACGGAGCCTACCATCATTCACAATCGGATCAAACACGCAAAATGCCCCTCCGTCTTGCCCTTTACCAACCCGACATCCCTCAAAACACGGGGTCCATGATGCGGCTTTGCGCCTGCCTCGGCCTAGGGCTCGACATTATCGAGCCGTGCGGCTTTATCTGGGACGATAAGCGCCTGCACCGCGTCGCCATGGATTATCTGGAGCATGTGCCTTACGTCCGCCATACGAGCTGGGAGAAATTCCTCGATCAGCTGGGCGGCCGCCGTGTAATCCTGCTCACGACCAAAAGTTCCGAACCCTACACACGCTTTGCCTTTCAAGCCGACGACATCCTGATGGTTGGCCGCGAAAGCGCAGGCGTCCCCGAAAACGTCCATGCCCGCGCCGATGGCAGGGTCGTTATCCCCATGGCACCGGGGCTCCGCTCGCTGAACGTAGCCCTTTCGGCCTCAATGGTTCTGGGTGAAGCGCTCAGGCAGACAAATTCTTTTGTTGGTTAACGCTCTTTTTGCTTTTTACTTTCGTAACCGCGCTTTTAAATGAACTTCCAGATAAGGAAGGGTTCACGAAATGACACGCGTTTCACATAAAGAGAACGAAAAACAAAAAGAACTTTTGCAAAAAGTTGCGGCTGCCGCACAAGAAGTCGGCCTTAATTTCGCGACAAAGAAAACAATGCCACAGGGTTATATTAACATAACCCTTGTCCCACTCAAAACAGATCCAGCTGCAAAAGGCATGATTGTTTCCCTTATGCCAGACGGCAAGCTTAAAGGCGGCACGCCACAGCTTAAAGCCGCCTACAAGCAACAGATGAGTTGAGGCCTAAAGTCATGACGCAATATTCACTTAAGGCGAAAAAGAAAAGGGCCGCTTCAAGAGACGAAATTATCGTCCGTATTTGCGAAGCCGCAGGAGCCCTAGGTTATCGCATTGCCAAGAATACTCTTGGCAAAGACAGCTATCTTCACCTTGGCCTTCTGCCTTTTTCATCGGCGAACAATAAACAAGGCTTTATTGCCATCGTTTCAAATGATGGCGAAATCGTCAATCCGCCAGATTGCCCAACTGACTTCCGGACCTTGTACGAAAAAAAACGTCAGGTTCAAGCAAATCCCAATTAAAAAGGCTCCCTGTAAAGGGAGCCTTTTTAATTGTCTACGCTTTCTTTTTACCCGCACAGAACGCCACACCGAGCAATTGAACAGCTAGAATTGTCGAGAAAAGAAAACGGGACCTCCGCTTTCGCGGAGGTGACGCTTGTGTTTTTAAAACTCACACAAAACCCGTCATGCCCGCGCAGGCGGGCATCCCGTTTGGTTTCTAACGTTCATCTTACCCACGCAGAACGCCACCCGTAGCTTTCGTGACGGTCGCCGTAATCTTGGTGCCCAAACCTTCAAGCTCGGCATCCGTCAACGTATGATCGCCCGGTTGGATCACGACGGAAAGAGCGACAGACTTTTTGCCCTCCTCGATCCCCTTGCCCGCATACACGTCAAAGATCGTGACATCGCGGATCATCGCCTTATCGGCATTCTTGATCGCCTTGACGAGCTTATCAGACGGCACCCCTGCATCGAGCACAAAGGCAAAATCACGGCTGACCGGTTGCAACGCTTCGACCTTCAGCAAAGGCCGCTCTGTCCCACGCGAACGTGGCGCTGGAATCGAAGCAAGATAAATCTCGCAAGCAACCACAGGGCCGCTGACATCGCAAGCCGCGCAAACAGACGGATGCAGTTCGCCAAAATAACCAAGCAAAACGGGGCCTAAACGCAGGCTGCCCGAACGGCCCGGATGATACCAAGACGGCGCTTCGGCAAAGACCTGAACCGAGGCCATCGGCGCACCGCACGCTTCCAAAACGGTCAAAGCATCGGCCTTGGCGTCATAGGCATCGACCGCACGCGCTTTTTCGGCCCAATGACGTTCCGTTTGGCCTGCACGCAAACCCGTCGCGACCATGCTTTGGCCTTCGGGCGTTAAATCGCGGAAAGTCGGGCCAACTTCGAACAAGCCGACATCGCCATAGCCCCGCGCCGCATTGCGCGAAGCCGCCAACGCCAAATTGCCGACGATAGAGCCGCGCATAATATCCAAATCAGCGCTGATCGGATTAAGGAGTTTCAGCGACGGGTTCATCGGCTCAAACGCTTCGGAAACGCGCGAAGGCATGAACGACCACGTCACCGCTTCAAACAAGCCTCGCGTAGCAAAAGCGCGTTTAGCCAAACCCACGCGGCGATCCAATAGATCGAGCGCGCTTTTCGTCACGACATCGACGCGCGGCAAGGACGTCATCGGAATGGCGTCATATCCTTTGATGCGCGTGATTTCTTCGGTGATATCGGCTGCGCCTTCGACGTCGCCGCGCCAGCTTGGCGGCACAATCGTCCAAGCCTCTCCCGCACGATCCACGGCAAAGCCAAGCGTTTTCAGGATATTTCCTTGTTCATCCGCCGAAACGTCCAAACCGATGCGCTTGAGGCACAAAGAGGGATTATAAGTAATCGTGCGTTCTGTCTTTGGCTCTTCCCCAACGACAAGGCGTTTGCTCACGACCGTTTCGGGCGTCCCGCAAAGCGCGATCACCATCTGCGCCGCCAAATCCGCGCCCGGCAAAACAAAGGCCGGATCGACACCGCGCTCAAAACGATAGCGCGCATCCGTCATCACACCCAAGGCGCGGCCCGTTGCCGCCGTGCGCGACGGATCAAAATAAGCGGATTCGATGAACACATCTTTGGTCGTGTCTTCGCAGCCGGAGCTCACGCCGCCCACAACGCCAGCCAACGAAAGGAATCCCGTATCGTCGCCAATGGCCGTCATGCCGGGCTCAAGCGCATAGGTTTTGTCGTTGAGCGCTTCGAATTTTTCGCCACCCTTGGCCGCACGCACCCACAGGTTACCCTTTACATGCGCGACATCGAACACATGCAGCGGACGCCCCACATCGAACGTCAGATAGTTTGTGATATCGACCAGCGCTGAAATCGGACGCAAGCCAATCGCACGAAGACGTTGTTGCATCCACGCGGGGCTCGGCCCGTTTTTAATATTGCGGATCATCCGGCCCACAAAATACGGGCAGGCCTTTTTCTCTTCGTCCGAGAAATCGAGCGAAACTTTAATCTGCGATTCCTCGGTCCCTTCCGGCACCTTGATCGCCAAAGGCTTCAACGTCCCCATACCCGCCGCAGAAAGATCGCGCGCAACGCCGCGCACGCCTGCGCAATCGGCGCGGTTCGGCGTCAGATTAATTTCAATCACGGGATCGTTGAGATGAAGGACGTCAACGGCCTTGGCCCCGATGGGCGCATCCTCCAGTAATTCGATAATACCCGAAGCGTCGCTGTCGAGCTTAAGCTCGGCAGCCGAGCACATCATGCCTTGGGATTCTTCACCGCGAATTTTGCTGAGCTTCAGCGCCTCGCCCGTGGCCGGGATCACATCGCCCGGACGCGCCAAAATGGTTTTTAATCCCGCGCGCGCATTCGGCGCGCCGCACACGACTTGGATCGTCTCCGCGCCCGTATTCACGGTGCAAAGTTTAAGCCGATCGGCTTGCGGATGCTTCACCGCCGTCACGATTTGCGCGACCTTAAAGGCTTCTAACGAGGCTGCCGGATTTTCGAGTCCTTCGACCTCAAGCCCAATCGCAGTCAGCTTGTCGCAGAGCGCTTCAAGCGACGCATCGGTTTCCAGATGATCCTTAAGCCAAGAAAGTGTGAATTTCATCTTCCGTTCCTTGTTTTACTACATTGAACCAAATGGGACCCCCGCCTTCGCGGGGGTGACGGCTGTTTGTATTGCAGCACCTATCCAGACACCCCTTGTCATGCCCGCGCAGGCGGGCATCCCATTTTATTTCTCTCTTACCCCGCCAGTGCCGGGTTCGGAATATCGAGCGGCACAAAGCCATAATGCTTGAGCCAGCGCATATCGGCCTCAAAGAACGTACGCAAATCAGGAATGCCATATTTCAGCATCGCCAAACGCTCGATACCGGTACCAAAAGCAAAACCTTGATATTTGTCGGGATCAATGCCGCCGTTACGCAAAACGTTCGGATGCACCATGCCGCACCCGCCAATCTCAAGCCAATCGCCGTAAGCGCCCAGCTTCAGCTTGCCATCCTTGCGCGAGCAGCCAATATCGACTTCGGCGCTTGGCTCCGTGAACGGAAAGTACGAAGGACGGAAGCGCACCGGCAAATCGTCGATACCAAAAAACGCGCGAAGAAAATCGTGAAAAATTCCTTTAAGGTGGCTCATGTTCGTATTTTCGTCGATCACAAGGCCTTCAAACTGGCTAAACATCGGCGTGTGCGTCATGTCGGAATCGCAGCGATACGTGCGGCCCGGCGCAATCACGCGGATCGGCGGTTTTTGGCTGAGCATCGTGCGGATCTGCACCGGCGACGTATGCGTGCGGAGAACCATCTTTTGTTCCCCATTGGAGGGCATATAAAACGTGTCCTGCATTTGGCGCGCGGGATGATCGGGCGGCAAGTTTAGAGCCGTAAAATTATACCAATCGGATTCAATTTCTGGTCCCTTGGCGACGGCAAAACCCATCGAAGCGAAGATGGTCACGATCTCGTCGGTCGTTTGCGTGATGGGGTGCACGCGCCCTTCGGTCAGGGGCCGAGCGGCCAACGTAATGTCGATACGTTCGCGTTCGAGTTTTTCGGACAAGGCAGCTTTGGCAAGGATTTTACCGCGCGCTTCGAGCGCTTGCGTTAAAGCGTCCTTGACGACATTGAGCGTCGCGCCCATCGCCTTGCGTTCATCAGGAGCCAGCGAGCCGAGCGTTTTCATCATCTCGGTCAATTTGCCTTTTTTACCAAGCGCCTCAACGCGCAGCGCTTCCAGCGCCGCTTTGTCAGAAGCGCCTTCAATCGCGGCAAGAATTTCAGATTGTAGATTCTTCAATTCGGTCTCAGACATGGCCACCCCTTAAAGCAAAAACGGGAACCCCAGCCCAGAGCCGGAGTTCCCGCAAGTGCGTCCTTTCGGACTTATGGACTTCAGCGTAAAGTTTACGCCGTCTTCTTATTCAGTTCCGCCTTCGCCTGCTCGATGAGCGCCTTGAAAGCGGCGGGCTCAGTAGCGGCAAGATCGGAAAGCTGCTTGCGGTCCAGCTCGATCTTGAGGCCTTTGAGCCCATTCATAAATCGAGCATAAGTCAAACCTTCTTCGCGGACGGCCGCATTGATGCGGATGATCCAAAGCGAACGCATCGTGCGCTTTTTCGCTCTACGATCGCGATACGAATATTGCAGCGCTTTTTCGACTTTTTCGATTGCAACGCGGAAGCAGTTCTTCGCGCGACCACGATAGCCGCTGGCGAGATCGATGATTTCCTTGTGACGAGCGTGAGTCGTTACGCCCCGTTTTACACGTGCCATAGTTCGCTCCCCTTAATGCTGACGTAAGAAATGTTTGATGACGTTTTCGCCGTCGGCCTTGAACAAAATCATGCCTTGACGTGCTTCACGTTTCATCTTCTGGGGATGTTTGCGCATACCATGACGCTTACCAGCTGCACCCGCCTTGACCTTGCCAGAGCCGGTCACGCGGAAACGCTTTTTGGACCCGCTGTGGGTCTTGAGCTTAGACATTTCATTTTCCTTTTGTTGATCGTTACTTACGGTTTAGCAGACGGGCATGTCTAAGGCCACGTCGTGCCGAGGAGGCGTTTTTAGCGAATCCAACCCATGAATGCAAGGGCCGCTTCGCTTTCCTTGGAAATTAACCAAGAAAAGCCCCTCTTTACAGAAGCCCCGCGCAGGCGGCAGGCCAAAATCTGGGCTATGCCCCTCCTTCGCCCGGATTTTGTGGCGAAAAATAAGGGTTTCGAGAACCGTCGCGCAGCGTACATTCGAGGCAGTCGCGGTTGCGGGAAGCGTAGCGTACCGCAGAGCAGTCGCTCTCATATCAAGGTACGTGAGCACCGGAAGCACAGAAACCCTTGTTTTGCAGGCCAAAATCTGGGCGAAGCAGAGCGAATTACGCCGATTTCTCTTCCAGCCAAGCTTGCAGCGCTTGCTTGGGCAGCCCGCCGACTTTCATGTCGATCTGCTTGCCATCCTTGAACAAGATCAAGGTCGGAATGCTGCGAATGCCGAATTGTCCCGGCGTGTTCGGCGCTTTATCGACGTTTAATTTGACGATTTTGACCTTATCCGCCATCGAACCGGCCAATTCTTCGATCACGGGGCCAAGTTGACGGCACGGGCCGCACCATTCGGCCCAGAAATCGACCAGAACAAGCCCGGACGCCTGCAAAACTTCAGTTTCGAATGAGGAATCATCGATATGTTGTGCGTTCTCGCCCATAGAAAAGGCTCCTTCCGGCTGATCGTTGAACTGGTCTCCTATAAATAGGACGGAAGAGAGCTTATTTCAAGGCCCTCTCAACCGATCAGTTCTTAACGCAGAAGGTCATGACGTAATACGGCATCATCGTATTGTGAGCCTGATCGCCGCCAACCGCCGATGTCATGAACAGATAATTGTCATGATCCGACTTGTTCGAACCGTATTGCCCACCACCTCGCGCGTAATCCATACCAAAGGGGCCACCTGTAAATTCGCCCCAGCCAGAATCATGCTGATGCGAAGGCATTTCGGCAATCGTCAATTTATGCGTTTCCTCGCCACCCGCCGTTCCCGCCACACGCGGCGTCAAAGCAGCGCCGTTCATATCGACATTGCCGCTACCTGCACCAAGCAGAACACGACCCGCCGCCGGAGAGAAAAGCGACCATCCCGCCGGACACGTTGTCGAATTAAACGCCATGACGGCCGAAGCACCAACGCCCTGCGTCAATGATTTCCAGATGAACGACGTTTGCGTCGAATCCTGAGCCAAGCACGCGATCAAGGACGTATGATCTCTGTCGATCATGGTCGTTCCAAGTTCGACAGAAGAACAAGCTTGCCCCGAACAGACGGCCAAGCGCGGATCGCACGCATCCGCATAAGCCGCGGTGGAGCTAAGAGCTGCCAGCGCAAGCCCAAATGAACCAAGCCAAAAACAAACCGGAGAAGTAAACATTTTCGAACCTCTTTGCATGAAGAACGGAACGCGGAAAAGCGTCATGATCAGTTATTTTTGACGCAGAAAACCAACGAATAATACGGCATCATCGTATTGTGCGCCTGATCGCCGCCAACCGCCGACGTCAGGAAAAGGTAATTATTGTAATCCGACCTGTTCGAACCAAACTGGTTGCGCGGAAAAGCTGAATCAACGCCAAACGGCCCGCCAGCGCATTCCCCCCATGCCGAGTCATGTTGATGTGACGGCATTTCGGAAATCATTACTTTATGCTTTTCCTCGCCACCATAAGATCCAGCTGCACGCGACGTTAAGGCGTTACCATTCATATCCGTATTGCCGCTGCCCGCCCCCACAATCGCGCGGCCATTGCCCGCAGCAAATTGCGTCCATCCAGAAGGACAAGCCCTTGCGTTAAAGGCGACGATGCCGTTTGTCGCGACGCCCTGTGTCATCGATTTCCAGATAAATGATTTCTGCGTCGCATCCGCCGCCAAGCAGACCAGAAGCGCCGTATGATCTTTTTCGATGGTCGTCACGCCGACTTGATCGCAGGGTTGCCCCGTGCAATTTGTCAAACGCGGATCGCATCCGGCCTGCGCAGCAGAAACGTTCAGAAAAAACAGCCCGCAAAAGACCAAACTCAACCGCAAAACAGGCGAAGGCATAGAAGGCCTCATTCCAAATTGATGGAAAAACCACTCATAACGTTAGGCTTTGATTTTTAATAAATATATAATTTACGGCTCTAAAGGAAGCTCAGAGCTCCATCAAACAAAGCGTATAGGTCCAGAGTAAAAACGTCCTAACCCTCTTAGATGGATAAATTTTTTCGAGCACAGCGCGATAGGCCGCCATTTGGTTTCTGTAAAGCGCAGGCACCCCATCGCCGTCGCTTGGCGGCGGGCGGTTTGTTTTATAATCGACAATCCAAACCTCGTCCCCCACCAAAGCCAAGCGATCGACCTGCCCCGAAACCAGCCGTTCGCCGCACAGCCCCACAATAGGAATCTCAGCGCGGCTTTGCGGGCCGAAGAACGGCAGAGCGGCAGGCGCCTCCAACAAAGCCAAAACTTCGCGCGCCATATCTTTCTGTTCCGCAATCGCCAATCCATGCTGCGGATTTTTGAGGAAAGTTTCGGCCACAAAAGCACGACGCTCTGGCACAACATCGGGCAGGCTTTGCAACAGCCGATGCATTAACCGCCCGCGCACAAAACGCGCGTCAGATGGCGAAAGCGCTGAAGGCTCTGGCTCACTTGGCCGCGAGGGAACAAGCGGTCGCGGCGGCGAGGGTTCTTGCGCAGGCGCACGCAACGCCCACGCGGGCAAAGGAACAGAAGCCAAGGGCTCACCTGAAGCGACAGCAACAGCACCCTTTGGCATCAGGGCATAATCGGCCAAGACGATCTCTGGCTTGCAAAGAGCTTCCTCCTCCACCATCGCCTCGGCCTGATGCAGCGGCGCAAGCCCCTCCCGCACAAGCTGATACCAACAACCGGACGGCACTTTCTTTTCATTTTTGCGATAGCCGCAAACGATCAAACGATCCGCCGCGCGTGTCAAACCGACATAAAGCAGACGTCTATATTCTTCCATCTGGCGTTCATAGGCTGCCTCACGCAAAGCCTTCAACCCTTCGAGGCCCGGTTCTTTCGGCACATAAAAAGGCAGCCCCTTCTCCGACCACAAAAGCTTATCCAAACGTTTTTTATCGGGCACGCTAGTGGTGTCCGGCAAAAAGACGACGGGCGCTTCAAGACCTTTGGAGGCGTGAACGGTCGTGAGCCGCACGCGGCCTTGCGCTTGCTCAAGCTCGCGCTTGATTTGCGTATCGCTTGTTTCGACGGCCTGAACAAAGGCCTGCAACGAAGGCGTCGCGCGCAAGGAAAAATCGGCAGCAGCGTTGAGCAATTCGTCAATCGGGTCTTCGGCTTCTGGTCCAAGCCGCGCGCCCAAAGCGCGGCGCGCGCTACGCACATCTGCCGGACAAGGCGCGCCAAGCACACGAACCAAAAGAGCCAAAGGCGCCATCGTATCGGCCAGAGCCGCAACCGAACGCAAATAAGCCACCCAGGCAGTAAAGCGCTCGTCGGCCTGCGAACGCAGCGAATCCCAAAGCGAACCGCTGCGACCAATGGCCAGCGCCATCAAATCGTTTTCGCTCGCACCGATCAAAGGCCCGCGCAGAACGCACGCAAGATTCAAATCGTCCTCAGGCAACAAAGCAAATTGCAACAAAGCCAGCAAATCTTTGACAACCAATTGGTCGCTGAGCACCATGCGGTCCACGCCGGAAACCGGCACGCCATAGGCCTTTAGCTCACGCACAAGCGGATCGACCAGCTCGGTTCGGTTGCGCATCAGGATCATCACGTCGCCCGCGTTCATCGCGCGAAGCCCACCCGCCGCGCGGTCGTAAACTTGCACGCCTGCACCAATCCACGCGCGTATCTGCTTGGCAATCGAACGCGCCAACTCAATGGCCGGATCGCGCACCGTTTCATACGCGCCGGGCAAAACCCAATCTTGCGGCACTTTGCCCTCGGGGGCTTCAGCGGCCTCTTCCACTTCGTTTGTCGTTTCGCTTTCCGCAACAAAAAGCGGCCAAACCTCAACGCGGCCTGCGCCTTCAGCACGAAATGCCTGATGCACGACGGGAACCTGCGACACGCCTTGTCGCGCCTCATCCCGCGCGAAAATGGCATCGACAGCGCGTAGAATAGCGGGCGCTGAGCGGAACGAAACTGTCAGCGGCACATCATCAAACGCCTTCTTTGCTTCGCTAAACTTTCGGGCAAAAAAAGCGTGCATTTCAAAGAAGGCGCTTGGGTCCGCGCCTTGGAAACTAAAAATAGATTGCTTCTCGTCGCCAACGACAAACAGCGTCCGATCTACGTCTGAGCGAGAGCTTTCGCCGTTGCAATATTCTTCGGCCAACGTGCGAACGATTTGCCATTGTCCCGGATTGGTATCCTGCGATTCATCGACCAGAATATGATCGATGCCGCCGTCGAGCTTATAAAGCACCCACGGCGCAATGCCTTCGCGCGTTAATACCCCGTTCGCTCGGCGGATCAGATCATCGTAATCCAAAGCGCCGCGCTGACGCTTGCGTTTTTCATAGGCCTCAGCCACGCGGCACGCAAACGCTAGAACGGCGCGCGTCTGCTCTACTGCCAACAAACCCTGCCGGGCGTTTTCCAGAAGCAGAACGCGTTCGCCTTCTGCGCGGTAAAGTTCTTCCAGCTCAGGATGCTTTTCCACAAGCCCCTTTGTGAGAAGCTTGGAATTGAGCGTATGCTTTTGTGTCACAAAGACCGAAAGATAAGACGACCAAAACCGTTGCCGTTCCGCCGGGCCCAGCGCGAGCCAATTGAGTATCCTCTGCGCATAACCGTGCGGCTGTTTTGAGCCTTCGGCAAAAACAATCTGCGCTCCCGCCCGCAGCGCCGCACAAGCAAAAGCATCATCCGCCATGCCCTGCGCCAAGATCTCCGTAGCCGTTGTGTTTTCTGGCAAAGCCAGCGCGCGCCCTTGCGCGCTGGCCAATGCCTCAAATCCACCCGCCGCCGCCAGCGCTTTTTGAATGCGTGGCATTTGCCCCAAAAGCGATTGCAGCAAGGAACGTAGGCTTTCTTCGGCCATCGTCGGCACAATCGCCACCAAAGCGCGCGCGGCTTCTTCATCGCGGCCTTCGGCGGCGGCCTCCAAAATCTCATCGGTCGCTTCCTGCCGCAACGCGTCGGCTTCCGCTTCGTCGATCACGGCGAAATGCGGCGCAAGTCCGGCTTCGATAGGGAAACGACGTAAAATTTCTTCGGCAAAACTATGGATCGTTTGAATGCGCATGCCGCCGGGGCAAGCCAAAACCTGCGCAAACAGGCGCCGCGCACGTAACCGAAGAGCGGGATCGAACGCGTCGCCTTCAAGGCTCGCCAAATCTTTATCCAGCGTTTCTTCTGCGCCCGTTGCCCAATTGGACAAACGTTGCATCAAGCGCAGCGACATTTCCGCCGCCGCCGCTTTCGTAAAAGTCAGGCACAAAAGTTTCTGGGGCGCGACATTCGCCAGCAAAAGGCGCGCAACGCGATCCGACAAAACTTTCGTCTTACCCGAACCAGCGGAAGCCGCCACCCAAACGGAATGCGCGGGATTGGACGCTTTGTTTTGCAAAGCGCCGATGGCAAGCGCGCCTTGCGCGCGTTGAGGCAACGGCGCGGTCATTTGCGTTTCTTTCGTTTGGGGCCCCATTCGTCCATACGGGCCAGATGTTCGTAATCGTCATAAGATGGCGCAAAAGCCGGACGCGGCACAGCGCGATACGGCGTGCGCGGATCGGCAAAGCGGGCGATTAGCGCTTCAAGACCCTCACGCGCTTTACCGACCAAAACGGCAAGATCTTTCTCAAAAATCCTTTCCTCGCCCGCCGGATCGCCACCCTGCATCTTCCAATAGCTCAAAGCGAAGGTGTCATAGCGCACCCCAAGCTCAGCAAAGCCCCCTTCTTTCGCCAGCATCGCCAAAAGTGCGAGTTGCGGCTCATAACCCGCCAAGACTTTCTTTTCCGTGGGCGGCGCGCCCGTTTTGTAATCAATGATCTGCACACGGCCATCGGGGCCAAGATCAATGCGATCCGCCCGGCCGCGCAACGTAAAGGCCCCATCGGCCAAAGCCCCGCGCCCTTCCGCTTCAACCGCCAGAGGCTTGATCCCTGCGGCGCGACGCGCTTCTTCTTTTTCAATAAACCACGCGGCGATACGCTCAAACCGCGCGCCCCAAAAGGCTTTGACTTGCGGCCTGTTCTCAAACGGCGCAAACGCCTTACGGCCTTCCTCAAGAAGAAGCGCGAGCGGATCGGATGGCCAAGAAGTTTTCGTTTGCTTGATAAAAGATTCCAGCGCGGCATGAATGGCCGTGCCGTGATCGGCCGCCGATACGTCGGCATCAATCGGATCAAGTTTTTTCAACTTCAAAATATGCTTGGCGTAAATCGCATAGGGATTGCAAAGCCATGTGCCAATTTCCGTTACGGACAAACGGCGTGGACGGCAAGAAAGCGGCGGCACAGGTTCCGGCTTTGCCATCGGCAGATAAGCCGCGCCGGAATCCAGCGCCTGCGCCCAAGCTTTCCACGGTTGGGAAGGCGTCAAAGCCTCCTCACGCCCCAGCGCACGCAAAACCGTTTCAAGCTGAAGTAAAAAGCGCGAAGGAACTGTATCCGCACCGCCCGCACGCCGGGCGCGCGTCAAAAGGACCGAGGGACCGCTGGCCAATTGCGCAAAATCGTGCGCCGAAAGCCCCACGCGCCGTTCGGGTGAAGGCAGGCCAAAATCAGCCTTCATCGGCCGCGAAAGCCATGGATCGACGGCAGGCGCAGGGGGCCACGTTCCTTCGTTGAGCCCGCCCAAAATGACGAGGTCATGATGCAAAAGCCGCGCTTCAAGCGGCCCCAAAAGGCTGAGGCGTGGATGTACGCCATAAGCAGGCCGGACAGGAACGCCTTGCAAAAGTTTGGTGACAAGCCGCGCATAGGCTTCGCCATCCAAGGCCGGAAAACCAACACAAGCGGCACGGAGTTCATCAAACCAAGCGACCGCCGTTTGCCCATCGTCCGCGCGCCACAAACGCTCAGCTCCCGTCGCCCTATCGCTGGCGGCCAAAGCTTCAGCCACGCGCAAATGATCGCGGATCCAATCTTCGAACGGACGCGCCGAAGACCACGCCCCCGTCAACGGCGCAAATGCTTCATCTAAACGCCGCAGCCACGCCTCTAGCTTTTGATCCGTTTGAACCATCGCGCGCGCTGCGCCCGCAAAACCGCCCACAAGGCGCACGCCACGCCACACTTGGCATTCAACAGCGCGCGCTTGTGCGCGGCAGACCTCCGGCGTATCGCCCGCCGCCGCAAGCGGATGTTTTAAAAGCGAGAGAAACGCAACAGGCGAAGCGTCGGACGCGGCAGCCTGCAAAAGCGCGACAAGAAAACTACCGACAGGACATTGCGTGAGCGGTGCGCCAGCGGAATCGTCCGCGATAATGCCCCATCGGGCAAGCGCCGATGCCACGCGCGAAGCCAAGGCGCGATCCGGCGTCACAAGCGCCGCCGTTTTGCCTTCGTCCTCAAGCGCGGCACGAAGGCGAAGCGCAATCGCATCGGCTTCCTCGCGCGCGCTCGCAAGATCAAGGCGCTCCAATCCCTGCGTCGCCTCAAGCGGCATAGCCTCTGGCTTGAGGTTTTGCCAGCGTTCCGAAACAGCCGCCGGAACAAGCGCTTCGCGTAAAAGCCGCGTACGCGAGCGATCAGCCGCCGCAACGTTCTCCCAAAGCGTGACCTCACCGCGCGAAAGATGCGCCGTTTGCTCAAGCCAATGTTTCATGGTCGCCTGCGGATGCGTTTCGTCAATCGCCTGCCAAGCTTCTTCATCCAGGGCCAGATCAAGCCCCGGCAGAACAACCTCACCCAAAGGCAGCTGCGCCACCGCCGCCAAAAACCGGCCAACGCCCGGCACAGATCCCGTCGATCCAGCCGCAATAATCGGCGCTTGCGGCGGTTGCTGCTGCCAGTTTTGAATCTGAAGATCTAAGGCTGCATCGCGCCGCGCCGCCGGATCAAGGCAGCCTTCTTTTTCAAGAAGCGCAGGCCAAACCTTTGTCGCAATTTCTAGGAATTTGAGCGTTTCCTGCCAATGCTGCGCGTATTTCTCGGGCGCCAGCGCGTCAAGCCCCGTCCAATCAAGACCTTCGCTTTGCGTCTGATCGATTAAATCGGCCAGCGAAGCCGCAAGCTCTGCCGCTTGGTCGAGCGGCAAATCCGGTTCTTTCTTCGCGACAAACTGCGTCAACAACAACTGACGACGAAGCGCCGGAATCGCAGGAGGTAAAGTTTCCGGCAAAGGTCCTTCAGCAAAAACCGAAGCAAAATCGTCGCTGTCGCCAAGCGGTTGCATCCGGGGCAAAAGGGCCCCCTGTCCGCCCGTCACGCGCAAAAACGCGTCGCGCAGCGCACGACACGAACGCCGCGTGGGCAAATAAACGGTATAAGAAGCCAACGCCAGCGGATCGCCCTTCACCCGCGCCCACAGGCCTTGCGCCAAACAAGTCACAAAACAAAGATGCGGCGGAATGGTGTAAAGGCCGCTCATCCCCAGCCCTCGCCGCTCAGGAGCCGCCGGTTCGCCTCGGCAAAATCTTGCGGCGTCGTGATTTGATAGCATGTGCCATCGTGCAAAAGGCCGTAAAGACGCCTACGGCTTTCGGCAAGATTGAAAATCTTATTATTCGAAAAAACGGTTTCATCGATTTCGTCGTAAAGCGCCGGGGCCACGAGGCCAACGGAAATCCAAACAAACGGCTTATCTTGCGGCGCGCCTTGCCGCCAAACGCGCCCATCCGGCTCCATCATAAAATCGCCCGTGCCGTAAAAGCCGTGCGCTTGCGCCGTGGGATAAAGCAAAAGGAGGACATCCATTTTGGTGCTGTCCCACGCCGCCGCAAGCCGCTCGAGCGCAGGCGCGCTTCCGTCGATCCACGGAGAATCCGCGTTCAGAAAAAAGAAAGGCTTGTCTCCAAAATAAGCGCGCGCTTTTTTGACGCCACCACCCGTATCCAAAATCGTTTCTTCGCGCGAAAAAACGAACGCTTTCTCAGGCCGCGCGGCCACATGCGTTTCAATCTGATCGGCAAGATAATGGCCGTTCACGACAACGCGAGCGACACCCGCCGCCAAAAGAGCGTCAAGCGCCCGATCCAAAAGCGCACGCCCGCCGACTTCGACAAGCGGCTTTGGCTTTTCAAGCGTCAAAGGGCGCAAACGCGTTCCAAACCCGGCCGCCAGAACCATGGCCGTATCAGAAAAGCGCGCGCGAAGAGCCTCGTTCATCATAGGTCGATTTTACACGAAGCGAACCAACGCGAAAGAGGTTCGACCTTTTCGTTGCGAAGCAACGTTTTAAGTCCGGCCAAGGCACAGGGGATCAAATGTTCGCGATGCAGCGTCACCCAAATACCTAAAACGCGCATGTGCTGATGCGTTTCAAAAACGCCCATCGCTTCGCGCAGCGTCGCTTTGTCGATAACAGAATGATGCTTCACATAAGTCTCGGCAACAAAATCCAGCCGCGCGAAGCCGCCCGGACGCCGCACTTCTTCGCACCACGAACAAAGATCGTAGGCCGTCGTACCAAGACCCGCATCTTGAAAATCCAAAACACCGAGAGACTTGCCCAAAACCGGCTTAGCCAGGGCCATCGCGTTATCGGGCATGAAATCGCGCAGGATCAATGATTGTGGCAATTTTTCCCACGGCGTCAGCGTCTCGCGCCACGCCTCGATGAAGGACGCCCGTTCGTCCTCGCTCGCCGCGCGGTGATACGCATAGGGAAAATACTCGTTCAGAAAACGCTGGGCCTGCTCACACCAAAGCGCGGTGTCATATTTTTTGACGCTCAACGTCCCCAGCATCTCAGGCTTAAAGCTTTTATGAAGCAGCGCAATCGTCTCGGCGGCCTGCGCATCGAAAAGCGCACGATCCCGCCCGGCATCGATCAAAGCACCGCAAGGTTCATTGCCAAAATCTTCCAATAAAACCAAGCCGCGCGGCGCATCGGCTTCGTAAACCTCAGGCGCGGCAATGCCAAGCGAGCGCAACAATCCCGACAGAAAAACGAACGATTCTGTTTTCTGGTCCGTGCCCGCCATCATGAAAAGCGCCGTCTGCCCGTTGCTTTTCGTCAGCCGCGCATAACGACGCGGCGAAGCGTCGGGCGTCAGCGAAGTACGTTGCGTCCCGGCCCATCCGGCTTTTTTCAAAAAGGATTCCAGTTCGTCTTGTTCATAAATCATAACACAACCTCCATACGCGCGCCCCATGCGGGCGTCATTTCAATAGCCACAAAACGTTGCCCCGAAGGCTCCATACCGAACGTTAAACGCAACGCTTCGCGCGGCATAAAGGAGGCCGCTTTTTCTGGCCATTCAACAAGAACAGCGCCATCGGCCAGCGCTTCATCGAAACCGATTTCTTCGATCTCTTCCGGTTGCTTCAGACGATAAAGATCGAAATGATAAAGAACCAACGCAGGCGTTTCATAGGATTGCACAAGCGTGAAAGTCGGGCTTGGCACGTCACCCGTCACGCCGCCTTGCCGCAAAAGAGCGCGCGCAAATGTCGTTTTACCTGCGCCTAAATCACCGGAAAGCAAAAGGGCATCGCCCTGTTTCAAAAGCGGCGCAAGCCGCGCGGCCAACGCTTCGCTTGCCGCCAAATCTGGCAGAGCAACGCGAAGGGAAACGGGGCCAGCCACGATTACGCCTTGGGCGTGGCGTTCTCAATCGCCAGCGCTGCGCCTTCGTCGCCCTTGGCGGGCGCTTTTTGCGGGAGGAAGCAACTGACGCGCGTGCCGTCCTGCGCATCGCTCAAAATCTCGACGCGACCACCATGCAATTCGACGAAGCTCTTGACGAGGCTCAGCCCCAACCCTGCGCCGCCTTGACGCAAAGCGCGGTTCGCCTTTTCAAACTTGCCAAACACGCGTTCGCGATCTTCGTCAGGAATGCCGACGCCCGTATCAAGCACGCTGACGACGATCCAAGAATCCTGCTTCCACGCAGCCAGAGCAATATGCCCACCCGCAGGCGTATATTTGATCGCATTGCTGATAAGGTTGAACAACACCTGCTTCATGCGGTGTTCATCCACATCGAACGTGCCGATATCGGACGGGCATTCGATCAGGATTTCCAAAGATTGCTGCCGCGCCCATTCAGCCGTCATTTGCTTAGCGCCATTCAAAAGCTCGGCCACGGAAACGGCCTGACGGTCAAGCGTCATGCGCCCGGCCTCGATCATCGCGAGATCCAGCACGTCGTTGATAAGCCGCGCGAGCTTTTCGCTCTCGCCCTTGATCGTCGTCGTGTATTCGAGCTGACGTTCGTTAAGCTTGCCGAAATATTGCTCGGACAGAATTTCCGCAAAGCCCGTGATCGTGTTGAGCGGCGTACGAAGCTGATACGACACATTGGCGACGAAATCGGATTTCAGACGATCGGCTTCGGCCAAAGCCGCATTGCTGGCGCGCAGAGCTTGTTCGACGCGCGCCGTATCGGTCACGTCGAGATAGCTATCGAGCACAGACCCATCAGGCAACGGCACGGTAAGGTATTCGATAATCTTTTTGTCTGTGCGCTCAATCCGCCCCGCGCGTGGATTGCGGTCGAGCATATAGCTGACGAGCGAGCTTTTGTGCTCTTCCCAATTGTCGCCATTATCGATGACGGGACGCACCAGTTCAAGCACATCGGCGACATGAGGTTCGGCGGCCAGCGTGTCCACCGAAAGGCCCCAAAGCTTGGCCAGCGCTGGATTGAACAAGCGCAGCTTGCCATCGGGGCCGAAAACGGCAATGCCTTCGGACAGATTGTCGATGGTTTCGCGTTGCACCGCCATCAACGTGTTGTACGACGTTTCCAAAGCCAATTGATCCGTCACATTTTCGTGCACGAACATCAAGCCGCCAAGCGGATGCGGCGCGGTCAGAATGCGCAAGCTCACGCCATCCGGCAGATACATGACGTCTTCGCGCGGCTCAAGAAGCGACGTGAAAAGGCTCAGGCGTTCTTTTTTGTATTTTTGGAAATCCGCCTGATCGGGAATACGGCGGCGGGCGCGCAAATCTTCAAGGATCTCACCAAAGGTCGGTTTGCCGTCAAGGAAGCTTTCTTCCGACTCCCACAATTGTTGATAGGCGCGGTTATAGAATTCAAGCCGCGTATCGCGTCCGTAAACGGCAATCGCCGCGCCCAAATGTTCGAGGATTTCATGATGCGCAGCCAGAGCGCGGCGCAATTCGGCTTCTTTTTCTTCTTCCTCTGTCACGTCAATCGCAAAGCCCATCAAAGCCAAATCCGGCTGCAACGCGCGCATAGCCTCAGGAATGAGGATTTCGGAGACTTGCAACAAACGGCGTTGCCCAGCGACAACAACATGTTCGCGCTCAACCTGCTTTTCGCCTTTTTTAAGCGCCGCCTCCGCCATCGCGCGACCCGAGCCGCCCTTGGACGATGAGGGAATGATTTCGAGCTGATGCTTGACGATTTCCTCACGCGATTGCGCGACGGCTTTGCAATAAGCATCGTTGCACAAAACAATTTTGAAATCCGCCGAACGCGCCCAAACGGGGAACGAGAACAGATCGAACAGTTTTGCCCAAAGAGCCGGTTTAACCTCACCCAATGGCGGCGCAGCAACGACTTGTTGCGAGGCGGCAGAAGAAGCTTGTGACGCAGATGGCTGCATAGGCGCAGGTTTGGCCACAACGGACGCTGCCGCCGCCAAAGTCTCAGCTTGCTTGACGGCAGCTTGAGGAGGAACAGCCGCCTTCGTCGTTTGGGGTTTGCTTTCCTTGCGTGCAGGGATCACGGCGGCCGCGCGCGCAGCGGCTTGAGCCTCAGACGGCATTTCCGCCTGAACAGAAACGAAAGAGCGATCATAAAACCAAAGCACGTCCACATGAGGCCCTTCGCGACCGATGCGGAAACGCCGCGCGATAACGGGCAAAACTTTATCCTTATCGCCCTGCACCGGATGGATATCCATCGTAAAGGCTTCGCCAGTCATTTGCAGCTTACGGAAAGCCGCCAACAGCTCGGCCCCTTCCTTGACGCCACCGATCAAATCGTCCAGATGCGAAAGCTTTTCAGCGCCCAGTAATTGCTGAACGCCATGCTCTTCGCGCAAAAGGCCCTGCGGCGTGAAAAGGCAATAACCACACGGCGCGCTGCGCACAAGTGACTGAAACCGGTCAGCAATAAAACGGATATGGCGTAAGTGCTTATCGGCCTGAACGCGCTGGCGAACGGTCAGCCAAAGGAGCCAACCTTCGGCCCCCGCGAAAATGCTTGTGGAAAGAGCGAGGAGCAAAGGCCACGAAAGGCCGATCCCAGCCCCAGCGACAATAACGAACAAAATCATCGCGCCAAGAACGGCGATGAGCGGAGCTTTGGTGAGCAGTTTTTGTAACATGCGGCGTACGGTAACCAATTGGGGATTAAAAGAAAGAATCGCCCATTATAATTAGGCCAAAATCGCCGCCAAGGAAACAAAGGAATGAGGGGACAGGGATCAGAGGTCAGGAGTCAGGGGTCAGGGGGCAAAGGACAGAGAAGAGGTATCTTCCTCCAAATTCCTAATTTTATTTATCGAACCCTGAAACGCTATCTCCCTGAACCCTGAATCCTTTCCCACCCTGAACCCTAGTATCGGTACATTTCAGCCTTATAAGGCCCTTCGACGGAAACACCGATATAGGAGGCTTGCGCCTCAGTCAGCTTGGTTAACGACGCCCCAAGCTTCGCCAAATGCAAACGGGCGACCTTTTCGTCAAGAATCTTGGGCAATGTATAAACCTTTTTCTCGTATTTGCCCGGATTGCACCAAAGCTCGATCTGAGCGAGCGTCTGATTCGTGAACGAAGCGCTCATGACAAAGCTGGGATGTCCCGTCGCGCAGCCCAGATTAACGAGGCGGCCTTTCGCCAAAACGATGAGCCGCTTGCCGTCGGGGAAAATAACCTCATCGACCTGGGGTTTAATTTCGTTCCACACATAGCTCTGCAATGCTGCAATCTGGATCTCAGCATCGAAATGACCGATGTTGCACACGATGGCATAATCCTTCATCGCCCGCATGTGAGCGAGCGTGATCACGTCCACGTTGCCCGTCGCGGTGACGAAAATATCGCCCAGCGGCGCGGCCTGTTCCATCGTGACGACGGCATAACCTTCCATCAAAGCTTGAAGCGCGTTGATCGGATCAACTTCGGTCACCATCACGCGAGCCCCGGCGCTGCGCAGACTGGCGGCCGAGCCTTTGCCCACTTCGCCAAAGCCGCAAACAACGGCGACCTTGCCCGACATCATCACGTCGGTCGCACGGCGAATGCCATCCACAAGGCTTTCACGGCAACCATACAAATTGTCGAACTTGGACTTTGTCACGCTGTCATTGACGTTAAAGGCCGGGATTTTCAGCGTACCATCCTTCATCATTTGATAAAGGCGATGGACGCCTGTGGTTGTTTCTTCGGAAACGCCGCGAATATCGGCCAACATATCGGCATGCTTATCGTGCATCAGCTGCGTCAAATCGCCGCCATCGTCGAGGAGCATATTCGGCGTCCAGCCCTCAGGCCCATGCAACGTCTTTTCGATACATTGCCAATATTCATCCTCCGTTTCACCCTTCCAAGCGAAAACGGGGATGCCCTTTTCAGCCAAGGCCGCCGCCGCATGATCCTGCGTTGAGAAAATATTGCACGACGACCAACGCACGCTGGCACCCAGCGCGATCAACGTTTCGATCAAAACAGCGGTTTGGATCGTCATATGGATGCAACCCGCAATGCGCGCGCCTTTAAGCGGCTGCCGCGCGCCATATTCGGCGCGCAAAGCCATCAAGCCCGGCATTTCGGTTTCAGCGATCTGAATTTCCTTGCGGCCCCAAGCGGCTAAAGAAAGATCCTTGATTTGATAATCGGAAAAAGACGACATGAGGGCCTCCAGCCAGAGAATAAGAACGCGCGCACGCTATCACGAGGAAAAGCGCCGTGCAAAGAAAGAAGCTATTTTTTACGCCGCGCCGCCGCCAATGGCAGAGCGCCTGCGCCTTGAGCCAAGAGTTTTTGGATCTCACCTTCGTCGCTCTGCGCCAAAACATCTTGCGCAAAAGCAGCCGCGCCCGCCATCGAAAGCGAGCGGATCTCTTGCTTGATGAGTAAAATACGGCTGGGCGACATAGAAAACTCACGCAAGCCCAAGCCAAGCAAAAGCGCCGTCGCCTTAGGATTCGCCGCCAATTCGCCGCATAGGCTAACCGGGATATTCGCCCGCCACGCCGCCGCGATTGTGAATTGGATTAAGCGTAAAACCGCCGGATGATACGGATTGTACAAATCGGCCACGCGTTCGTCGCCGCGATCAATCGCAAGCGTGTATTGCGTCAAATCGTTGCTGCCAATGGCGAAAAAGTCGCACACGCGCGTGAGCGCATCCGCCGCCAAAGCCGCACCGGGAATTTCGATCATCGCACCAAGAGGCGGCAAAGCGGGCGGTGTTTTGATGCCGCGTTTGTGCAATTTGCGTTCAACCTGCACCAAGCGTTCACGCACCTGTCGCATCTGTGTCGGTGAGGAAATCATCGGCACCAGAATGCGCACGGGACCGAAAGCGGAAGCCCGCAAAATCGCCGCCAATTGCGCATCCAGAAGTTTGGGTTCTTTAAGCCCCAAGCGGATCGCGCGCAGCCCCAAAGCCGGGTTGAGGCTTTCGCCAACCGCATCACCCAGCGCCGTGGCCAGCTTTTCGCCGCCAACGTCAAGCGTACGAACGGTAAGCGGCTTGCCATTCATTTTTTTGACAAGGTCGCGCAAAATTTCGAACTGTTCTTCTTCCGACGGCAAGTCGGGCCGGTTCATAAAATGGAACTCGGTGCGCAGCAACCCAACGCCCAACGCCCCCGCCTCCAAAGCGGATTCCGCTTCGCGCGGCAGCTCAAGATTCGCCTCAAGCCGCACAACAGTCCCATCCGTAGTTACCGCAGGCTCATCGCGCAAAGCTTTTAATTTGCGGCTCTCCCGCGCTTGGCGCATCGATTCCTGGCGATACCGCGTTAGCGTCTCAGCCGTCGGATTCATAATGACGATGCCCGCATCGCCATCAACAATGACGCTATCGCCCGTCGAAAGGCCACCGATCAACGCCGTCACGCCGAGCACCGCAGGCAAACCCAAAGCGCGCGCCATGATCGAGGCATGACCCTCCGCGCCGCCAAGCACAGCGGCAAAACCGGAAACGCGCGACGGGTCCATCAGCGCCGTATCGGCTGGCGTAATTTCTTCGGCGAACAAAATGCTTCCCGGCGGCGCATCGGCAAAAGGATTGTATTGCTGCTGCATCAAATTGCGCAAAAGGCGCGCGCCGACTTCGCGCACATCTTGTGCGCGGGCGGCCAGATAATCGTCTTCCATCGCCGCGAAATCGGCCGCAATCGACGCGATCTTCCGGTGCACCGCGCATTCCGCATTGAGACGCTCGTCGATAATCAAACCTTCGACGCCGCGCAAAAGGCGCGAGCTGGACACCATGCCGCGATAAGCCTCCAGCAAAAGACCAACCTCTTCGCTCGAGCCCGAGGGAAGATCTTCGGATTTTTGCTTCACCTGACCAAGCTGCTTTTGCGTCTTAGCCACGGCGGCGTGGAAACGTTTGATCTCTTTTTCGATCTGTCCCGGCGCAATCGTCGTCTCAGGAACGGAGATGCCGTGCTCGTCAATGACATAAGCCGGGCCAATCGCGATCCCAGAAGAAACGCCGATCCCGCGAAGGGTACGCTCTTCCGGCGGAGGCGCTTGCGTGGTTTTACGATTGGTCTTCATCGAAACCTCTACTGATAAGATCCGCGATGGCGTTCAAGGCATCTGACGCCTCTGGCCCCGAAGCGCAAAGCTTCAAACGCGTGCCGCACGGCGCGGCCAGCATCATAAGGCCCATGATCGAATTAGCAGGCACGCGCATATCGCCGCGCACCACATGAATATCGGCGCGAAACATCGAAGCCGTTCGCACAAGCTTCGCCGCCGCGCGCGCATGCAATCCCTTTTGATTGACAAGAACGGCGATATCGCAAAGTTCCTCGGCCAAAAGACCCGATGTGTTCATCATGACGCGCTCAATCCGCCTGCGGGGCTAAATTTTCCGTAACAAGCTGAATATATTTCCGGCCCGCCGCCGAAGCTTCGGCCACAGCATCTAAAAGCGTCGCGGTTTCGCGCATCGAAGCCAGCTTCACAAGCATCGGCAAATTAAAGCCTGCTAAAACAACGGCGTTTGTTTTCGGCATAACGGATAAAGCTAAATTGCTGGGTGTGCCGCCAAACATATCGGTCAAGATCACAACGCCGTCACCCGAATTGACTTTGGTAATCGTCGTCAGAATCTCTTTGCGGCAAGCTTCCATATCTTCGTCTGGCCCCATACTAATCGCTTCGGCTTGCATCTGCGGCCCAACAATCTGGCGTAAGGCGCTGAGCATCTCGGCGCCGATCCCGCAATGACTGACAAGTATGATCCCGAACATAGCCTCTCCTTTTTTCTTAAACGACCGCCGCAGGCTTCGTTACGGTCGCTTTTACCCTTTGGCCTTTTGTCGGTCCATATCACGATGGCCGATGGCGACAATATACCCCTTTCCGGCCAGAAAAGTCCCGCATTCTTCCGCGATAAAGACCGAACGGTGACGCCCGCCCGTGCAGCCGAAAGCGATCGTTAAATAGCTTTTGCCTTCTTGCTGATAGCGCGGCAAAAGCGGCAGGAGAAAAGAGGATAAATGATCCATAAATGACTGATAATCTTCATCTTTTTTAATATATTCCGCCACACCCGGTTCTTGCCCCGTTTGGCCCCGCAGCGAAGGGTCCCAATAAGGATTAGCCAGAAAGCGAACGTCGAAAACCAAGTCGGCCTCACGCGGCAGGCCTTGGCGATAGGCGAAGGACGTCACAAAAATCGTGAGGCCCAGATCGTGCGCAAAATTGTATGAACCGCCGATGATTCGCCTTAAATCGTGCATCGAAAGCATTGAGGTATCGATGACTTGATCGGCTTCGTCCCGCAAAGCCCAAAGCATTTCGCGTTCGCGCCGAATACCATCGGTTACGGGGCGATCAACCGCCAACGGATGCCGCCGCCGCGTTTCGGTAAAACGGCGCTGCAAAGCTTCGTCCGAACAGTCCAAAAACAAAAGACGCGGCCACAAGCTTGGGTCGGCTTTCAAATCGGTATAAATGGCCAGAACTTCGGGAATGGAAAAATTGGGATTGCGCGTATCAATGGCTATCGCGAGAGGCTGGGCGCCCTTTGACACATCGACCAATTCGCGCACCATCCCAAGCCGCAAATTATCGACGGATTCGTAACCCAGATCCTCAAATTCCTTAAGCGCCGTCAAAAGCCCTGCGCCCGACATACCGGTCAGCAAAACAATGGGGCGGCGCACAAGCGTCGAAGGCTGATCGTTTTCAGACATCTTCGAAAACTCCAGTTAAAGCCGCACGGATTTTGGCAGGCGTTGAAGCCGCACACCCTAGCAGCCGTATTTTCCGGACGGATACGCCCAAGATTTCCTGAACCATCGGTTCTGGCAACCGTTCGATAGGCTCCCCCGCGCCAACAAGTTCGACATAAAGCGCGACCTGCGCTTCGCTCCAGCTTGATAAATGCATCAAGCCAACTTCGCGCAGCTCGATCATCCCGGCAAGCGCCTCCGGCGGCGAAGCAATAAGCGCCTCTCCCACCGCGCGCAAAAGCGTTTGATCGTCGCTCACCAGCTCTGCGCCACCGTCAATCAGGCGCAACGCAACATCCGACTTGCCAACGCCCGAAGAGCCAACCAGTAAAACGCCGCGTCCGTCAATCGCAACGCACGAAGCGTGAAGACAGGTTGAAACGGCAACGGCCATCTCACAAGGCCCCATGAAGATTCAGACCTTGAATACCGTCAGCCATAATTTGAACCGCCCGCGAAGCCAGCAAAATGCCAAGAATGCGCGTGATCAGGTTCATGCCGCTTGGGCCAAGAATTTGCTGAAGCTTGCGCGACATGCGCAGGCAAAGCCACGTTATCAGCATCACACACAGGATGGCGGCGATGAGAATGACTTGATCAATTGTCGTATCGGCCTTTGACATCATAATGATTGTGAGCGAAATGCAGCCCGGCCCGGCAATCAAAGGAATACCTAGCGGGAAAATAGCGATGTCTTTACTGTCCGTAAAAGCGCGGTGATCGTCTTTCATGATTTCCGGCGCATGATTGCCAAACAACATGCGATACGCGATGGTAAAAAGCAGAACGCCGCCCGCGACGCGAAAAGCTGGCAACGTAATACCAAATTTGACCAACACAGCCTCACCGAATAAGGCAAAGGCCAAAAGCGTACCGCCAGCAACCAGAACAGCCTTGAGCGCCGTCGCGCGAACCTCTCTGGCTGGCGCATAAGACATCAAGCCCAAAAACATGGCGGCTGCGCCAAGCGGATTGGCCGTGATGAAAAAAGAAATAAATGCTTTGAGGAACAGATCGTGCATCTGATGCGAATCGTGCTGAAGCCAAAGGGAAGGTTCGCTGCCTACGGTGGCCTATGCCCCGCCTTTTGTCAAAGGGGCAAAACAGCCGGTTCCGGTAAAGACAAAACGCGCCGGTCGCAATCGATGCGAAGGGGCTGGCCGATAGGCAAAACGCCTTGCGGATCGGAATGGCCAAAATCAAGCTGCGTCACAAGGGGTAAGTCTTTTAATCCGCATTCCTCACGCACAACGCTCTGTAAAACGGCATCGTAGGCCGTCATTTCTTCATAGCCCGGCCCCGACATAGGCCGCCCCAGAAGGACGGCTTTGACGATGGGCAAGATTCCCATAGACGCATACCCACGCAGCCAACGGCGAAAAAGATCCGGAGCGGGACGCTCTTCCGATGTTTCTAAAAAAAGGACAGCGTCCTTCCAAACGTCCAAACCTGGCCAGAGCGGCGTCGCCCGCAGCATTTCCAGAACTTCAATGCAGCCGCCCAACAGCGGCCCTTCAACCGTTCCTGAACCTTGAAGAAATCGAGGGCCAAGCGGTGCGCTCACGGGCCTGCGCCGCTCTCTATTTTCCGGCACGCCCCATGAAAGAATATGCCCCGTCCAAGCCGTGCGCTCTGGCTCCCACGCCCCTAACGGCTCCGTGCAGAAAAGCGTCCGCCGCACAGCCTCAGCCGTGAAAGCAAAACAACCGCCGTTTTCAGCAAACTCGGCCAAGATAGAGGGGCCGTAAAAGGACGAAAGCCCGGCCTTCAGGCACATGAAATGCGAAACAGTCGTATCGGAATACCCCATAAAAACTTTTGGATTCGAACGGATCACGTTCAAATCAACAAAAGGTTCCATACGAACAGAATCGTCCCCGCCGATAATAGAAAAAATGCCTTTGATGGATGGATCGGCAAACGCTTCCATCAAATCGTCAGCGCGCGCCTTCGGATTCGCCGCAAGCCAAGCCGGATCGCGCAAAGCATGCCGCGATTCAACAACCTCTAACCCAAATTGATCCTGAAGAAACTTTTTCCCGCAGGCGTAACGATCTGGAAACGCCGCCGCCCCACCCCAAGATAGGGAAACGGCCGCGACCTTATCGCCCGGACAAAGTTTCTTTGGTTTTTGTAAAAGCTTCATGTGTCACAAAGTTTGTTCCGCTTAGCGTTCTTTATTCTAGCGTCAAAGATGCCGTTTTGTACAGATGAAGCCTCGATTCATTCAGGCGATAAACCAAAGGAAGAAACAAGATCCGCTGGCGAGCTCACGACTAAGTCCTTCTTCTTTTGCAATCGATAAACCGCATAAAAAGAGGCAATCATCTCTTCTATGGAAGCAAAGTGGGGATAGGGCTGCCCCAAAAACCAGCTTTGATCCGTGCGATAGGGTAAAGAATACTTCTCGGCCACAAAGTCATAAATCGGAACAATGTCATGATTGTCCAGAGGATCGACCAAGGCCCCAACATCAATCGAGCGATAGGGCAAACCGATATGATGCAAAACTTTTTCTATATAGGCATGCATCAGGCCAATAGTTGGATGATTGAGCGAGGAAAACCCCCGCTCTTTCCGGCAAAAGGAATCCACAAACGAAGCGGCGGGAACATCGAGCCCCTCGTCCCTTTTTCGCAGCTCTTGCAGGCTTGTCTCCCAAGCTTGCAAGAGATGTAACCGTTCAAAGTTTTCTGGATTCAGCGCCCTCAAAGCCTCGGCTTCAGACAAGTTGCGCAGAAAAGCGTCCAAGATCACAGAGCTATGATAAAAAGAGGGGAACGGCTCACGCTCTTCTCTTTTGCCGAGATAACAGAGATCCGGATGCAATCCCCGAAAATACATGTTGGCAAGGTGAACGATTTTTCCAGCAGCCTCCTGTTTTAAAACAGAGGAAGCATAAGGCGATAAAATCCCGGCCTGACACAAAACATAATCGGCCCGACAAAGTGCGGGTAAAGCGCGATCGACAAAAGCAGGCGTCCGCACTTCCGGAAAGGAAGCATCAATGGCATCGACCTGAGCACCACCGATCAGGCGCTCAAGAAGAAAGCGGATTGATCCCGCTTGGCAATTGCCGATAACGACGAAGGAAACCAAAGCAGAAAAATCTCCAAATAAATTATTCCATGGGGAATTTAGGGCCAATCACCCCCAACAACGAGAAGAAAATGATGGGTACAAAGGGTACAATTGTCCCCACAGAAAAAAACAAAAAAGACAATGACTGTTTTTATAGAAACTAGCCGCAAAAAGCTCAGCCCGAAAGGCCCTCGGGCCGCACAACATTTAGCGAATGGAACCAATTAGGGTCCACCCCCTCAGTTTTTAATACATGAATAGTAATCATATGTCGCATCTCGGCTACTTCCCAACTGGATAAAAGCATAACCGGCTGGACAGTTCGATTTAAGCGCCGGGTTTTGGGCATAACATTTCCCCGAACGACAATTCTGACTTGTGACCATATTAAAGTTGAAATTTTGCAGCATTGGCTCGGTCGTAAGCTGTTGCCCTTCACAAGGAATATTGAGCACATCAACCTTATAATAAATATAAGCCGTAGAAGTGCAATCTTGGCTTTTATTCCCACTTGTGCCGCAATTAGCAGAATAAGGAAGGGTGCCAACACCAAGATAGCCACAGAAAGCGCCCGTCGCCATGGATGGCGTTGTGGATTTCCAAACTAAATTGCCACTAGCATCCTTTAAGCAGACAACGACATCCGTCTGTTCTTGAATCATAAGAGATGTACCAACACTAGAACAGCTATCTCCAACTTTAATATCCATAGCAAGACTACTGACGGTAAAAAACGACAGTCCAAAGATCAACGTTGTGATAGCGACCAAAAGCCGTAGCATTGTCATCTCCCCTTATTACAAAGGGTAATTTATATTTCAAAAGTTAAAAGTTCCTAACCGCCCATAATAAATAGGCAGTAATGAACTGTGATAGGACAGAAAAACGCGCTCCTTATTCAAAAACATAAAATGTTATAAATGAATTATTCGCATTTAAACGACCTTAGCGTTTAAAGCTGAACATGAAATTGGATTAGGTGCGCTTACTGCCCTCGAAGGCCCGGATACCAGCCACCTTTCCCGTGACTAAGCTCAGTTGGTTTGCGCAGAAGCTCCAAGGAACGATTTTTATACTCACACTTTTAATAGATGAGTTGCCACGACAGGAGAAAAAGGCTTCTCGTTCGGACGACAAGCTGGCTTTTGAATAAGGCCTGCACTATTTAGAGTGGAAACCAACCCAACCAAAGTGGAACGTAAATCAAACGACGGCGGATTGCCTATACCATAGAGCATAGCGTCATTGATCCGTTCAACAAAGGAAACAGGGACAGCGATGGACTTCTTCTTTGTATTATCATCGTCCAAGTAGCTTGGTATCACAGACTGCATCGTCCGAACTATGGTCTGATATTCATTCCAACCGAAGCTATGTCCGCTCAACAACACAGAAAGATGATCCTCTAGAATCTCCGGCAGAGACGCTTTTTGGTTAGCAACCGCCGTACACAAAATTTCTCCGGCTGCTTTGGCTGGCAGTGAAAAATCAGGATCATTCGCATAATAACCGGAGATCAGAAAAGCCCTCGTTTGATCCACAGCATTGGTTGTTATAGCCTCCGGAATGGAGGCATTTAGAGTAACCATACAATCGATACCTACCTTCGTGGTCCACGTCCCAATTTTCCCAATCGAACAAAAACCTAACCCTGAAGCAAAGGCATCCCACAACAGGTTTTGCTGAGATCCCGGCATACGGCTAAGGCCTAAGAGACAGTCCTCCTCAAAACGCCCACAAATATCCACCGAAGCCCGCGCGATATTTCTTACGACATCATAGGCCTGAAGCGCCGAAAAAGCGGCGCCCTCTGTACGAATTCGATATTTGAGCTGATGGAATGCGACTGAATCTAAACTTGATATCCGGGGTTCTGTTGTCTCACTTCCACAAAGCCCTACCGGCAAAAGATCCGGCGTATACTTTGGGTTCAGCCCAAGCAATAAATCACGCACATAACCTGCATCGAAATCCATAAGCAAAACCTCTTTAAAGAAATGAGGAAATAACGAACCATAGGAAAAAAGAAAGGATTTCTCAAAGAAAATGATAATTACTCAAGTTTTTAGACAACAAAAAACGCCCAAACCAAAAGGCCTGAGCGTTTAAAGCTGAACTTGGATAGGATTTGAAGCTTTTTCTGTCTAGAAGACCTGGCAGTGACCTACTCTCCCGTGACTTAAGTCAAAGTACCATTGGCGCAGAGGGTTTTCACGTCCGAGTTCGAGATGGGATCGGGTGCAGGCCCCTCGCTATAACCACCAGGTCATCAAGACAGAAAAAACGAATGAAAGCATCAGAAGTATGAAACCTAAATATTCTGGTTTCTGATAAGGATCAAGCCTATTGAGTTATTAGTACCAGTAAGCTCCATGCGTTACCGCACTTCCACACCTGGCCTATCAACGTGATGGTCTATCACGACTCTCAGGGAATTCTAGTTTCAAGGAAAGTTTCACGCTTAGATGCTTTCAGCGCTTATCTCGCCCGTACATAGCTACCCGGCGATGCAGCTGGCGCTACAACCGGTACACCAGAGGTACGTCCATCCCGGTCCTCTCGTACTAGGGACAGCTCCTCTCAAAATTCCTACACCCACGGCAGATAGGGACCAAACTGTCTCACGACGTTTTGAACCCAGCTCACGTACCACTTTAATCGGCGAACAGCCGAACCCTTGGGACCTTCTCCAGCCCCAGGATGTGATGAGCCGACATCGAGGTGCCAAA